>ENA-ORXM01001827-ORXM01001827.1-marine-metagenome-genome-assembly--contig:-NODE-1827-length-27520-cov-498.494115_pt1 | contig 27520 bp, 22 predicted proteins | sample MGYA00237867_ERZ511480 | MGnify/ENA primary metagenome ERZ511480 (study PRJEB26309, sample SAMN06266103) | marine metagenome | isolation source: Algal blade | place: United Kingdom:Sidmouth, United... | reverse complement strand
TGTGCAAGCGATATTTTAGTAGATGCGAATAACGCAACCTTCACAACCGCTTGCGAATTAGGCGCGAATATCAGCGTCAGCGACACCCTAATAAATGGCGAACCAGATTGCCCCGGTACGACTTACACTTATACCTATACAGTTGAAGACGCTTGCGGTAGAACGGCTTTCTGCGAACAAATATTTACGATAGAAAATGCACTACCAACCATCACCTGTCCTGCGGACGAAACGGTAGCATGTGCAAGCGATATTTTAGTAAATGCAAATGACGCAACCTTCACAATCGCTTGCGAATTAGGCGCGAATATCAGCGTAAGCGATGCCCTAATAAATGGCGAACCAGATTGCCCCGGCACAACTTATACGTATACCTATACAGTCGAAGACGCTTGCGGTAGAACGGCTTTCTGCGAACAAATATTTACGATAGCGAATGCACTACCAACCATCACCTGCCCTGCGGACGAAACGGTAGCATGTGCGAGTGATATTTCAGTAAATGCAAATAATGCGACTTTCACAACCGCTTGCGAATTAGGCGCGAATATCAGCGTCAGCGAACCTGTAATAAGCGGTATAGCCGATTGCCCCGGCACGACTTATACTTACACCTACACTGTCGAAGACGCTTGCGGCAGAACCGCTTCTTGCGAACAAATATTTACGATAGAAAACGAAGCACCAACAATAACTTGCCCGCCAGATGCAATGGTACAATGTTTGGAAAACATTGAGGTGGACGCCAATGATGCGATTTTCACAACGAGCTGTGGTTTAGGAGCTAATGTAACGGTACTCAATACCATTATAGATGGCGCAACGAATTGCCCCGGCACGACCTATACTTACACCTACACCGTCTTAGATGCTTGCGGAAGGGCAGCTTCTTGCAACCAAGTATTTACCATAGAAAACCCTGAACCCACGATAACTTGTCCTGACGATGTGATTGTGGCGTGTGCAGGCGATATTGTTGTCGGCACGGCAGAGTTTGGAACAAGTTGCGGACTTAATAACTCTGTATTTACATCAGGACCGATAATAGATGGTGAACCTGATTGCCCCGGCACGACCTATACTTATATGTTTACTGTAGTAGACGCTTGTGGAAGACAAGCTTCTTGTAATCAGGTATTTACGATAGAAAGTGAAGCACCTGAAATCCTTTGTCCAGCTGATATGGTAGTGACTTGCTCCGCAGAAATCGCGGTGGCGATACCTACTTTTAGCACCAGTTGTGGCTTAGGCGGCGATGTATCTATCAATGGTCCTGTACTCGATGGCGAACCTGATTGCCCCGGCACGACTTACACTTACACCTTCACAGGCATAGACGATTGCGGCAGAACAATATCTTGCGAACAAATATTTACGATAGAAAGCGAAATCCCTATAATCACTTGTCCTACGGACGAAACGGTGGCATGTGCGACTGATATTTTAGTAGATGCCAATGACGCAATTTTCACCACAAGCTGCGAATTAGGAGCGAATGTCAGCATAAGCGATGCCGTAATAAATGGCGAAGCAGATTGCTCTGGCACGACCTACACCTACACTTATACGGTAGAAGATGTTTGCGGTAGAACAGCGTCTTGCGAACAGATATTTACGATAGAAAATGAACTACCTACAATCACCTGTCCTGCGGACGAAACGGCAGCATGTGCGAGTGATATTTCAGTAGATGCAAATAATGCGACTTTCACAACCGCTTGCGAATTAGGCGCGAATATCAGCGTAAGCGATGCCCTAATAAATGGCGAACCTGATTGCCCCGGTACAACTTATACGTATACCTATACAGTCGAAGACGCTTGCGGTAGAACGGCTTTCTGCGAACAAATATTTACGATAGCAAATGTACTACCAACCATCACCTGCCCTGCGGACGAAACGGTAGCATGTGCGAGTGATATTTCAATAGATGCAAATAATGCGACTTTCACAACCGCTTGCGAATTAGGCGCGAATGTCAGCCTTAGTGAACCAGTAATAGATGGCGAAGCGGATTGCCCCGGCACAACGTATACTTACACGTATACAGTCGAAGACGTCTGCGGCAGAACGGCTTCTTGCGAACAGGTTTTTACGATAGAAAATGCACTACCTATAATTAGTTGTCCTACGGACGAAACGGTCGTATGTGCGGCTGATGTTTTAGTAAATGCCAATGACGCGACCTACACCACAAGCTGCGAATTAGGCGCGAATGTCAGCCTAAGCGAACCGGTGATAAATGGTGATGCCGATTGCCCTGGCACGACTTATACCTACACTTACACCGTCGAAGATGCTTGCGGTCGAATGGCTTCCTGCGAACAAATATTTACCATAGAAAATGCCGAACCCGCCATAAGCTGCCCCGCCGATACCACGGCAACTTGTGCGGCAGAAATAGTATTGGGTACAGCAGAACTTGAATCGAGTTGTGGTTTGAATGATTCTGTATTTACATCAGGTCCGGTGATAGATGGTGAAGCCGATTGCCCTGGCACGACTTACACTTATACGTTCACGGCAGCAGATGCTTGCGGTAGACAAGTTTCTTGTAATCAAGTGTTTACGATAGAAAATGATGCGCCAACAATAACCTGTCCTGCCGATATTACGATATTTGACGAGATAGATATTATGGTAGATACTGCGAATGTTTCATTTACGACAAGTTGCGGTGCTGAAGCTACGGTAAGCCTCAGCGGTCCGGTTATAGAAGGGGAACCCGAAAATCCGGGTACGACTTACACCTACACTTATACCGTAGAAGATGCCTGTGGTAGAACGGCTTCTTGCGAACAGGTATTTACGATTGATAATACACCACCAACTATCACTTGTCCTTCGGACGAAACGGTGACCTGTGCAACAGATATTATAGTAGATGCTGCGAATGCTTCATTTACAACAACCTGTGATTTAGGCGAAAATGTATTCGTAGAAGGACCAATTATCAATGGTACTGCCGATTGTTCGGAAACGACTTATACCTACACTTATATTATAAGAGATGAATGCGATAGAACGGCATCTTGCGAACAGATTTTTACAATAGAAAATGCACCGCCAACCATAATTTGTCCTGCGGACAAGACGGTAACTTGTGCGGCGGATATTATTGTAGACATTGCAAATGTTTCATTTACAGTAGATTGTGATGATTTGGAGGTAGATGTGAGTATAGAAGAACCAATCATCAATGGCGATACCGATTGCCCCGGTACGACTTATACCTACACCTATATCGTAAAAGATGCTTGTGGTAGAACAGCCCTTTGCGAACAGGTATTTACGATTGCAGATACGCCCTTGACGATAAGTTGCCCTGCTGATATAACGGTAGAATGCTCGGCAGAAATTGTAGTGGATGCCAATGATGCGACTTTTTCCGAAAATTGCGAATTGGGAGCGATTCTAAGTGTCAGTAGTCCACTTATAAATGGCGAAGCAGATTGTCCCGGGACGACTTACACTTACACCTACACGATAGGAGATGGCTGCGGTCGAACGGCTTCTTGCGAACAAATATTTACCATAGAAAATGTCGGACCAACGATAACTTGCGTTGAAGGCTATTCGGTAACCTGTCCTTCGGAGATACAAGTCGATACGCCTGAATTTACGACAAGTTGCGGATTGGGCGGCGTACTCAACCTAAGCGGTCCGGCGATTGATGGCGCACCGGGCGTTGATGGCACGACATACACCTACACGCATACTGTCACAGATGTTTGTGGCAGAATGGCGGTTTGCGAACAGGTATTCACCATCATTAATGACTGTCAAAACATTGATTTTGACTTTGATAATACAGGAAACCCATTAGCACCGGGTACAGAAATATTCGACCAATACGAGGGCTTCACCCTCACTACAAATAGCCCGGCAACTTGTGCGGTGCTATTCGATACGGGCAATCCCGGCAATAATCCAGGCTTAGGAACGCCCAACGAAGCCTACGACGGACCGGGTATCGGTGCAGGAGGAACGAGCAACACGGAGTTTCAAGGCAACGCCTTAATTGTTTCCAACGATTGCAATGCAACGAACGAAACAATCGGTCAATTGATATTTGCATTTGAATGTGGCGTTACGATTAAGACTGTAGATTTATTGGATATAGACTGTCCGGATAGCGAAATTAAATTATATAATAAAAGTGGAAACCTGATAGCCGACCTTTCGATTCTCGAATACGGCGTCAATAGTTTCAATGAATTTGAGGTCAATATCAGCGGTGTATACACCATGATTGTTGATTTGGACTGCGCTGGTGGTGTCACAGGATTTACCTATTGCAAAGACAACACTCCGGGTGCAAATTGTGGTATAGAACCCCTTGTTTGTTATGATTATAATATCAATCACGGTAGCTGTGGTGCGGCTTGGAATGAAGGCGACCTATCCGGCACCTTAGAATTGGGTAATGATATCATCAATATCAATGTTACAGATGCAAGTAATGTTTTGCAGAACACGCAAGTCAGCGGTACTGGATTATTGGTGCGTAGCGACCCAAATACTATTGATGATGAAGTGATTATATACTACGAATTATCCAAATCATCTACTAATATTACATTTGATATCACTGATATAGATCTTAAAAATAGTATTACAGGACAACAAGAGGAAGTTTGTATTTATGGTACACTTGGCGATAATCCGACAGAGATTTTACCGACAATTACGCCATTAAATGGTAATGTAATGGTCAACGGAAATTGTGCCGAAGGGGGAGCGAATTCTATCGTTTCTGGTAAGGATGAAAGTATTTTAGTAGAATTTACGGACTGTATCGACAAAATCACGATTGTTTACGGTTCAAGTATCAATTCGCCTACGCCCAATCCTGATAATGGAAAAATCGTCATAGGCGACAGCATTTTTACCGTAGAACAATGCGAAGGCGGTTGCGAATGTCTCGAAGATGATGATAATGACGGTGTTTGTAATGACGAAGATATTTGCCCTGGCGGAAATGACCTGATAGACATCAACGGCGACGGCACGCCCGATGATTGCGAAATTCAATGCGATGAGTACACTTTAGACTTCAGCATACCCGGTTATAATTGGTCAGGACATCAAGAAGTAGAATCTTATATCGTTGAAAATCAGACTTTTGACATATTAATTACAGATGGAAATGATATTCTCGAAAGTAGTTATGACAACGGCGCAGGGCTTGCGATAGTCACCGACGCATCCAATGCAGATGAAGAAATCGTGATTACTTACGGACTTTCTCAAGTCGCCAGTAATGTCACTTTTGATATTATTGATTTGGATTATACTGCTTCGATGCAGCAAGAAGCGGTTTGTATCTATGCCACACTTGGGGACGACCCGACGCAGATCATGCCGACCATCACTTCGCTCAACGGTAGCGTAGCCATCAACGGAAATTGTGCAGAAGCTACCGTGAACTCCCTCGATTCCGGTCAGCCTGAAAGTATACTGGTTCAATTTTCGGAATGCATCGACAATATCACGATTGTGTATGGCACAGGCTCGGATATGTCCATACAAGATCCGCTTGTCGGCAACATCACGATTGGTAAAAACTATGGATTTATCACAGAAATCTGCGAAGGTATCTGCCCCGAATTGCGAGAGGAAGAAGCATTCAATGCCAACATCAACCTCTACCCAAATCCAGTTTACGCCAACGATGTCACCATCGAAATTGACACCGAAACACGCGGCAATGCACAACTTATACTCATAGATGCACTGGGCAGAACCATTAGTACCGAAAACATTGAATTGACGAACGACATTACGATGCACAAATTGAGTACCAACCAACTCACCGCAGGCGTATATTTTGTACAACTGCACACCCAAAAATGGCGTACCAATGGCATGAAACTCGTTGTAGTGAAACCTTAAATTGATTGTTGAATTGCTGCATTGTTAAATGGTTAGGGAATTGATTATTTATTATTTATTGGACTGTATCGAACCTATAAGGTTTTTAAAACCTTATAGGTTTCGTTATCAGGTAAATATGAAGATAAATTTAATTAATAATGTTACTCGAACCAATAAGTAAAAGAAATTAAATAAATTGTTCCATAATGTGCCGTAATTTTTTCTTCTAAGAATTCAAAAAATCGTTGCATAGCCATAGCTATGGAACTGTTTTTTGTGTTTTTTAGAAGGGAAAAGAACAAGCATAATGGGGCAAGCTATTTATTTTCTTTCACTTATTGGTCAATTCCGAATTGTTATATGGTTCTTGTTTATGGTTCTTTGACAAATCCAATGAAGTGAATGAAAATTTGGGCGTATCCCCCTCCTTATCAGTCGGGGGTCGGGCTATCCGGCACTCTCTCCACTCCGCTATCGCTATGTTACGTTCAAACAACACCTACTATCCCTTACGCAAGGGACGAACAATCGCGAGGCAGAAAAACGAACAATCACTGGATTTGTCAAAGAACCTTGTTTTTTTAGGGAAGGCGAAGAAAATAATCTACCCCAAATGTATTTTACTGAACAACAATTTTATTTAAACTGTATTTTATTGATTATTAGTTATTTACGACGAAATTTAAAGAGAAAGCACGAACTATCTCCTCCTTTGGAGGGGGTTGGGGAGAGGAAAAACAGCCGAAAATCCTCCCTCCAGCCCCCTCCAAAGCAGGGGGTGATTGGTTCTGAATTTCGCACAAATTTTATTTTGTTTGATAGCCCCGAAGGGGTGAACTTCATTAACTTGGGGTGTCAGCCCCAAGATAGAAATTCGAGGTATCACTTAGCCCTGAAAGGGCAAAATTTCAAGTTATATCGTCCTTTCAGGGCTGGCGAAGTAGATTTATTCCGAGCAATGGGCTGACACCCATTGTTATAATATGTCGTCCCGTTGGGACTTGTGACAAAATTATATTTCGATGAAAATGATTTCTCATTCAGAACCAATCACCCCTGCCTCCAAAGGGGGAGATAGTTCGCGTTCTAATTTCGCAGGTAACATATTTATTTGATAATAAGTCAAATACAAATTATAAAAAATAACTTCCATTTGGGGTAGATTATTTTCTTCCTCTTCCCTAACCATTAATTGGGCAAAATGTTATATGACCTCGTTAGAGGTCGAATATTGGTAGAGTTTTTCAATAAAAATACGTCAAACGAGCCTTTAGGTTCGTAATATGGAGTACCTAAAGGCACTCAAAACAAATTTTCATCCTAAAAAAGCTACCGATATTTTGCACTTAACAGTGCTGCCCAATTAATGGTCAATTCCGAAAAACAATAAACATTACATCTCGACTTGTTCTTTTTCCTTTATACTTCACCAAATTCTCCTTAAATAACCCGTTATTCGCGTCAAATTTGGCTCGTGTAAAGAAAAAATAACGGCGTGAAGGTGTAACGTTTATTATCTTTTCATCCCTAAACGGGGGAATATTTACATTTCGAGCATCCAAATCCTATAGTTTAAACTTAAACTTATTTACTCGTCAAGCAATGCGCGAAACTCTTTCGTACTCATGAAACCGCCACGCAAACAATTGTTCAGCACTATTATCGTTTTCTCCGAAAAAGGCATCCGAATAAAATAGGAAGTATACCCCTTCCACCAACCGGAATGGTGTATGATTTTATTGCCATTGCGTTGCGTATTGATGCGCCAGCCCATGCCATAATTGTCGTGAGCATGCAAGCGGCGGTGAGCAGGAGCAAAAGCACTTTCCGCCGTTTCGGGACAGATAAGAGCGTTATCATAAAAAGATTGGTCGAAGCGGAAAAGGTCTTCTACGCTGGCATAAATCCCCTTGTCACCAACCACGCCATTATAATGCGAATCGGCGATTTTGCGGCGTCTCTTATCATGTCCGAGCGTAGTGGGTAGCGATTCTGCATCTTTTTGATACACAAAAGCATCATCCATACCAAGCGGCACGAAAATATATTTTTCCATGAACTTGTTATACGTCACGCCGCTTACTTTTTCAATAATCGAAGCGAGTACTATATAATTGGTATTTACGTAATTGTATCTGTAGTCAGGTCGGTAATAGCGATTAGGTTCGTGGATTTCCATTAGGCAAAGTACATCATCATTAGTGATGGTTTTGTGCCAATCTTTCCAATGTACATCACTAAAATACAGATATTCAGGCAAGCCCGATTTTTGCGTTAGCAAGTGCTTGACAGTGACGCCTTTATATGGAAAGTTTGGAATAAATTTTTGGATAGAATCTTCAACGGAGAGGTAGCCCCAATCTTGCAACATCAGTACCGCAGTAGCGGTCATCGGCTTGGTAACAGAGGCAAGTTGAAAGGGAGAATTGGTCGTTAGTGCATCGCGTTTGCCACGAATATCACCATGACCAAATGCACCTTTATAAATGACTTTTCCCTTTTCGGCGAATAGCACCGCACCATTAAAGGCGCGCCTATCATGCTTGCGTTGGAAATAGCGTTCAATTTTTTTTGCTATTGCATCATCCACAACTTCTTCCGGCACAACAACAGGTTCGAAACCTGCCGTCATCGGACGCGGAACAGAGTACATGGGAGCTTTCCTAACAGAAAAAGAAATGAACATAACAGATAGTAAACCCATCGTTACGATAAATTTCTTTTGCTTTATCATTATGTGTTTGATATGTGCCATTTGTGTAAGTATAAATCGGGACGTAAACTTCTCATTTTTTTTCATAAAAAAAAAGTCGTTTTTAGCCGATAAAGACTTTTTTACGAACAATAGGCACTTTTTCTGTCAGGAAGGTGTAATTTTTTCGGGGAGGGCATTTCTAAATTCCAAATCCCAATCACCAAATTCGTAAATTCGTAATGAATGAATTTGGAAGGAGTGATTAATCAGAGCATACTTCAATGCGATAATGAACTAACGCATTAAAACATTTTTACATTAAAATGATTTACTCATTAAAAATAAAAAACGGTTTAAAAACACCTTTTTATTGAAATTTGGAATTTGTGATTTGGAATTTTTAAAAATTTAGCCACCAGTAGAGTATCGGACATTGACCGCATTTGGTCCTTTCACGCCCATTTCAATTTCAAACATCACTTTATCATTCTCACGGAGTTCCACGCTACTATTATTGGCGTGAACAAAAATACTTTCTTTCGTTTCTGCATCAATCAAAAAGCCGTAGCCTTTTTCATCATTGAAAAACTTCACTCTTCCGCGACGTTCTTGGTTGATAGGCAGGTCGTATCGAGTCGCTGCACCGAGTTGAATATCTTCGACTTTGATTTCTCTTTTCTTAGCAGGATCGGGCGGTGTATCGGAAAGATTACCATTTTCGTCAACATAAGCAAGCTGTTCCTCAAAGGTTTTTTTGCCAGCTTCTTCCTTCTCAACCTTACGCATCTGACGGCGTTCGAATTTGTCTTGTTTCTTTTTGCGGCGTTTTTTTTCTTTTTCTTTCTTGTTGAATGATTGTTGTGATTTTGCCATAAATTGATATATAAAATAAAGAGTGTCGGCTACGGTAAGTCAAAAACCATAGACGGTGATAAAATTAGCAGAATTTGATTATTTCAAAATTCCGGTTGGCTTTGGTAGCTGGCTGTTCAGACGGTAAGTGACAATTAAACTATATATAGGTCATCAAATAGGTACAGAAACAGGCGAAAAATTCCCTTGAAAGAGACTGTTAATAATTGGATAAACACTCTAAGGAACGACGCAAAAATAAATTCAGATTTTGACTTGTTCTTTTCTTCTTTTTCTTCGTTATGAAAATCCTTGCGTAGCTTGGCTATGCGCGGTTTTCATGCCTCGAAAAAGAAAAAAATAACGACGTCAAAAAACTTAATTTATTTATGCCTCGTTTCTAATAACAACCTATATAACAAGAAAGTTCCAAAGATAGTAAAAAAACCTTTGGGATTTTTGATTTTCGATTTTTGATTGGCAATTTTTGATTCTGATTGCTTTTTCGCGTGGCGAAAAAGCAATCAGAATCACGCAAGTTTCCCTGCGATAAATCCCGTTGTCCATGCTGCCTGAAAATTAAAACCGCCTGTGATACCGTCAATATTCATCACTTCGCCTGCAAAATAGAGGTTGGGGCAGGCGCGACTTTGCATCGTTTTCATGTCGATACTTTCAAGACTTACGCCGCCGCAAGTCACAAATTCCTCTTTAAAAGTCGTCTTACCTTTTACCTGATAAATATCGTTGGATAGGGTAGTGGTGAGCTTATTTTGTCCTTTCTTACCGAGTTCGCCCCAGCGTTTGTTGATGGGCATTTCGCTGCGTTTGAGCAGATATAACCACAAGCGTTGCGGCAAAGAAAAGGGTTTGACACTCGACAACATTTTTTGTGAATGCTCGGCTGTAATATCATTCAATTCGGCGATAATTGCGTTTTGGTTCGGTATATTTATCCAATTAATTTGCGCCGTAAATTCGTAACTTTTTTCATGCAAAATTCGTGCAGCCAAAGACGATAATTTCAAAACCGCCGGACCACTCATGCCCCAATGCGTCACCAAAACCGGACCTGCCGACTTGAATTTTGTGCCTTGTACGCTTACGAGTGCGTCTTCCGCCACTACGCCCATTAGTTCGGTCACAGATTCGGCGGGCATATTAAAGGTAAACAAAGACGGCAGTGGGTCAACTATCTGATGTCCAAGCCCTTCGAGCCATTCCAGACCACTTCGTTTTGGCGAACCGCCCGTCGCTACGATGACTTTATCGAAGGTCAGTGGCGAGGCATTTTTATCCGAAAATTCCAAACGCAACCGCTCGCCCGTCGTCGGGCAAATGGCTTTTATGCCCTTGCTCATTTCGATTTGTATGCCGAGTTTTTGTGTTGCTTTCATCAGGCAGTCAATGATGGTTTGCGAATTATTCGACACCGGAAAAACACGCCCGTCCGCTTCCGTTTTGAGTGCCACACCACGCGATTCAAACCACGCCATCGTATCTTTCGGATGAAAAACTTGAAAGGCTTTTTTCAAGGCTTTACCCCCTCGCGGATAGGCTTCTGTGAGTGACTTGGTGGACGTGCAGCCTGTCGTCACATTGCACCTGCCACCGCCCGATATGCGGACTTTCGCCAGCAATTTATTCGATTTTTCAAAAAGAATGACCTGCGCCGCTGTATGATGTTCTTTGGCAGATATTGCCGCAAAAAATCCGGCTGCACCGCCGCCTATGATGGCTATTTTCATTGGTATATAGATGATTGGATAACTTGGTGTTTGGTAGATAGAAAATTATCTAATGTTGTTGGCGGTTATTGGTTTACTCCGGTATCCAGAAAAATTTTATCGCTCATTGGCTTCGTTTCGATTGAATTTAAAATTGTGTGTGTCTAACTCTATCATATCAAATTCTTTGCGCGAATTAATGGGTTTCATGTCAGTATCTTCTATCACAAAAGCAATAATCTCCACTTGTTTACCCAAAAATTATTGGACAATTTTAGTGTTAAGTTATTATCATCAGCCGTAATAATTGTTCTTATCATTAGTATATTTATCCCGTACAAAAATACACATAAAAAGTCGTTTTTGCTATAAGTGCAACGTTTTATTTAAAATGTATCGACTGCCTTTAGCTGCCGTCGGGCAAAGCCCGAAAAACGCATAGTAGGCGATACGAAGATTTTTTAAACCTTTTAGGCAGCTAAAGGCAGCCGATACGAGTACTATTTAAACAATAATTTAAAACGTTTTTTTCTCTTAGAAACTTGTTTTTAACAATTTTTGTTACAATTATTGAGTTAATAAAGAGAAAAAAACGTTTTAAATAAAAATCTATGCTTATTCGTTTTGTCACGTCCAATTTTCTTTCTTTCAATGAAGAAAAGGAATTTAATATGTTGGCGGGTTCTTTCCGTACACACAAGCATCATGTGTACAAGGCAGGCAAATTGAACGTACTAAAAGGTGCTGCCATTTACGGTGCCAATGGCGCGGGCAAATCCAATTTGGTGAAGGCGATTGATTATTTGAAACAAATGGTCGTAAATGGCGGTTTGGAAAAATCAGTTAATTCGCAAAAATTTAAATTGGATAAAACGAAAGCCAACGCGCCTGTTGAATTTGAAATTGAATTTTATTATAAAAGAAAAATATACGCGTATGGAGTGAGTGTCAATGGAAATGTGGTAGAGAAAGAATGGTTGTATATTTCAGGTATTGATAAGGAGGATAAGCTGATTTTTGAACGAAAAACTCTGAAAAGTGGTAAGTCTAAAATCAAATTCGGCAAATCATACATTAAAACAAAAAAGGATGAATTACTGATTGAATTAATGGGAGATAACTTGCTCTTAGAGCATGAATTGTTATTAGGAAAATACGAAAACCTTAAAATTTCAGATATAGATAATGTTGTGGAGTGGGTCAGTAAATGGTTAATAATCATTTATCCAAAAAGTAGAGCAAATGTGCTTGTTTATGGGATGACAAAGGTTGATGATTTTGCTAATTTTGTTAATGATGTATTGAAAACTTTTGATACAGGAATTAAAAAATTAGAAGTAAAAGATATTGATTTTGATGTATATTTCGCTGAAGAGGAACAAGTTAAAAAAAGGGAACTTCTTGAAGATATAAAAGATGGAAATAGCATTTTATCGTCCAATAAATATGAAACTGTTGTTGTAACTAAAGAAAACAATAAAAATATTGTCAAAAAAGCAATTGCAATTCATAATGATTTTGATAATAATAATATAGATTTTGACTTGTCAGAAGAATCTGACGGGACAAGGCGTTTGTTAGATTTTATTCCTGCATTTGATGGAATATTGAATGCGAATATTACGTATGTCATAGACGAAATCGACCAAAGCATTCACCCTGAACTCCTCCAAACTTTAGTCAAAAAAATCATGGATGAACCTAACACAAAAGGACAATTAATTTTCACCACTCACGAATCTAACTTACTCGACCTCAACATCTTCCGGCAGGATGAAGTTTGGTTTGCCGAAAAAGATAAAGGCGGTTCGACCAACCTATATTCACTTAGCGAATTTAAACCACGCTACGATTTGGATATTCGCAAAGGCTATTTGAAAGGTAGATTTGGCGCGATACCTTTTACGGGTGATTTGAAACGACTCAACTGGCAAACTCATGCGTAAAAAACGAGGATACCAACGCGATACGCCCAAAGAATTGGTGCGTGGGACGGACGAGCAATTACGCACGATAGCGGATTACTGTTCGGAGAATCCCAATTGGCATATAGTCATTAGCAATCCCTGTTTTGAAGTCTGGTTATACTTTCATAAAGAAGCGCAAATCCCCAACACGGATATGACTTGCAAGGCACTCAAAACCGAAGCTGCCCAACTTGAAAAAGGAGGTTACAGTCCTGCGAAATTCATCCCTAATTTATTTGATGCCATTTCCAATGCTGAAAATGTAGACAGCGACAAAGCGCATTTCCTACCCAATTTAGGCGAAACAAAAATTTATCAACTCGGCAAAGCACTCATTGAAATCATCGGTAAAAAAGATTTTGAAGCCTTTTTGAAAAAACTGTAATACCGTCAACCTCACAACACATCTTACTTGAACTTGCGCTTGATTCCTGCACTTGAACTTTATTTTTTTCCTTATCTTCGCGCCATGAAATTTGAATTTAAAACAGACTTAATAGAAACTCGCACCATCAACAAACGTTGGGTCATGGCAGGTTTTGCGGCTGCCGGACTGTTGAGTTTGGGCGTGTTTGATTATGTGACAGACGGCAAAATCGGCATCATTGATAGTTTGCTCAAACTCGCAGATATGAGCGACTGGGCGCAGATGGCGTATGCTTTGATAATGGCTTTATTGGCTTTGTTTGTATTGCCGATGTTGATTCAGGTTTTTCGGAAAAAACGAGTGGCGGCAGGTAAGGTATATTTCAATGAAGAAACAATTTATATCAAAGATAAAGGCGAGGTATATGAGATTCCGCAAGAAGTGTTGGATGAAATTCGTTTTGATTTGAAAAAACTACCAGAAGGACAGGAATTTAAGCCCGGAAAAGTAGAAGGCGGTAATTTTATGACCATTCCAATGGGTAATAAAGAGCATACCTACGAATTACAAATCGACTCTGCTGACCAAAAGCAAGACCTCCTAAATATGGTCGAATTTTTACGTATCAATCACGATGTAAAAGTAAAAGTAAAAGAAACAGACGGTAAGAAACGATGAACGATAAACGGCTAACGGTGGACGATGGACAACAAACGGCGGACGGCAAAAGGCGAACGCGAACGGACTCCCCTTTAGGGACTGGGTGCTGGAAGATCGACAATACTTGGACACTTTTTCTGGATAGAGACGGCGTAATAAATCAACGCACTCCGGGCGCGTATGTGACTGATATTGAGGAATTTGAATTTATTGATGGCGTACTGAATGCGCTGCGTTTTTTTGCGACTATTTTTGAAAAAATCGTCGTCGTCACCAACCAACAAGGCGTTGGAAAAGGCTTGATGACTGAAACACAACTCGTCCAAATACACAGGCACATGCAAGCGCAAATTGAGCAAGCCGGCGGACGTATTGACGCCATTTACTATTGTCCCGAACTCGCCGAAGATAATCCCGAATGCAGAAAACCAAACACAGGCATGGCGCATCAAGCTCAGGCAGATTTTCCCGAAATTGATTTTGAAAAATCCATCATGGTCGGCGACTCGGCGACGGATATGGAATTTGCATTTAGATTGGGCATGAAAACCGTTTTTATCCAAACAAAACCCGAAGATGCCGCCGCTGCAAAGGATTTACCAATTGATTTTCGATGCGATACTTTGATGGAATTTGCCACGTAGCACGGTGCTTCCAGCCCCGCGTATATAGTGTTCCTAACGCAGACACGGGCTGGAAGCCGTGCTACGTTCGTTCAAAAATAGCTCGTACCGTTTGGTACGAGCTATTATATTTTATCAGAAAAAATCCGTGCAAATCTGTGTTATCCGCCGAATTTGCGTTCCATTTCACGTCTTACCCGATGACTTTCGCAACAAGGTCAGCCGCTTCTTTCAACTGTATCGCCGAGTGAACTTCTAAGCCCGATTCGTCGATAATTTTCTTTGCAATATCTGCATTTGTTCCTTGCAAGCGCACGATGATAGGCACGCTGATGTCGCCGATATTTTTGTAGGCATCTACTACGCCGTTTGCTACGCGGTCACAACGCACGATACCGCCAAAAATATTTATCAAAATCGCTTTTACATTCTTGTCGCGGAGGATGATTCGGAAGGCTTGCTCTACCCGCGCTGCATCTGCCGTACCGCCTACATCGAGGAAGTTGGCAGGTTCGCCGCCAGAGAGTTTGATGATGTCCATCGTTGCCATTGCCAAGCCTGCGCCGTTGACCATACAGCCTACATTGCCGTCGAGATTGACGAAATTTAAGCCGTAGCTTTTGGCTTCCACTTCCGTTGGGTCTTCCTCGTCAGTATCGCGAAGTTCGGCGAGGTCGGGATGACGAAATAGGGCATTTTCATCCAAAGACACCTTACAATCTACCGCTACGATACGGTCATCGCTTGTATGCAAACACGGGTTTATCTCAAACAAACTCGCGTCACTTTCAACGAATGCCTTGTAGAGTTTGCCAATAAATTTGGTCATATCTTTGAAAGCTGCGCCACTCAAACCAAGATTAAATGCCACTTTTCGCAACTGAAAGCTTTGAATCCCAAGCGTCGGGTCAATGTATTCTTTATGTACCAAATCCGGCGTTTCTTCTGCAACTTTCTCAATATCCATTCCGCCTTGCGTGGAATAGATAATCACATTTTGCTTGCGGTCTCTATCCATCAAAATCGAGACGTAATACTCTTTGTTATTTTCAAACGGCGCGACAAAAGCATCTTCCGACACGAGTATTTTGCGTACCAGTTTACCTTCACCTTCCATGCCGCCCGGCGTTTGTGGTGTTTTGAGCATCATGCCGAGAATATTGCCTGCGTGTTCGCGGACTTCGGCTTCGTTTTTGGCGAGTTTTACGCCGCCGCCTTTACCGCGTCCGCCTGCATGTATCTGCGCCTTGATGACGGAAACGCCACCTTTCATGCCCTTCGCAGCCGCAACCGCTTCTTCAACCGTAGTCGCAACTACGCCTTCTTGTATCGTTACCCCAAAAGATTTGAGGAGTTCCTTGCCTTGATATTCGTGTAAATTCATAGTATTAATGAATGAATTTTGAATGAGAGAATGAATGAATGTCGAAACATTCATTTTGTGATGCAAATGTAGGCTTTTTTTAGCAGAATTTAGGGGTGAGTTGGGAAGGATTTTTTAGGTTCTCTTATTCAAAAAAAAATATCCATATCCAAATCGGCTTGTACCAATCCAAGGCTATGTTTATTGTGCTTCAAACCAAAAGTAGTGATAAGGACTAATTGAATTTGCTTTTTTGTTTTGGTACTTTCTTGAAAAATGCGGATTTTTTCACGTAGTTTTTCTACGTATTCCTTTGAGACTGTGAAGGGTACATTATAAAATTTAACTTCACAAAGGTTGATAACATGGTCGTTGCGGTCAATGACCAAATCAATTTGTGTACCTATTTCCTGTGTGGTTCCTTGCTTCAAAAAGGAAGACGTGGTCGTATATATCGCGCCTATTTCCAATCCTTTTTTGATAAAATAAATATGCTTTAAACAAATATTTTCATAAGCATAACCGCACCAAATTTTGTAGGCTTGTGTTTGGCTGAGGCTATCCCATGTAGGTGGATTTTTTAGATTTTTTTCAATAAAGCGCAGATAAAAAAGCGAATATTCATCCACCAAACGATAGACCTGCCCTTTTTTTCTTTTTCCAAAAGCCGGATAACTCGCAATAAATCCCGACTGATAAAGTTCGTCTAATACTTGTGTGATGCGTCCGCTATCCGGCAATTTTGTGGCTTCCAAGAGTTCATTTCTACTCATTTCGCTTTGTTTGGTCGCCAAAGCACGGATGATAAGTATGTGATAATCAGAATGTTGGAATAATGCAGGGTAAAGACTCAAAAACTCATCCTGCAATAATCCTCCTTCACTAAAACAAATCCGGTTGATGTTTTGAACCGTACTGCGGCCCGCTTTCAATTCCTTCAAATAATGTGGAATACCACCCATGACCATATAAATCTGCAACAGTTGATAATGGTCAAATTGAACTGCGCGACTTTTAAGATAGACTTTGGTTTCTGCCAGCGTAAATGCCTGAAGTCGGATGCGTCGGGTGACGCGATTGTGTAAGCCGCCTTTGTTTTTCAGTACCTTATTAATCATCCACGAAGCCGCCGAACCACATAGCACCACCACGATATTTTGACGTACCGCCCATGAGTTCCAAAAATGGCTCAAGCCTTTCAAAAATCCCGATTTGTGTGTAGCCATCCACGGTACTTCATCAAAAAACACAACCCTCTTTTTCTTCGTTTTTTGTGCGCGAAGTAATCGTATCAGGATAAAAAAAGCATCTAACCAATCCTTCGGTACTTTCGCTTCGGCATCCGGAAAAAACTCAATGATGCGCTCATTGAAGTTTCGCAACTGTTCATTACCACTCGCATCCTGAATACCTGAAACTTCAAAAACAATATTTTTTTCATATACTTCTTGTATCAAAAACGTTTTCCCTACTCTTCTCCTGCCAATGATAGATACCATTTCAGCCTCGTCGGAGGTCAAGGCTTCCTTCAAGATTTCGATTTCTTTTTTGCGACCACTTAATTTCATTGCTTATCTTTTTCGATTATTCGGCTTCGGAATCTACCTAAAATTAAGCGATTCCGAAGCCGAATAATGTCAAAGATACGAAATGTTTTTGCTTTTTCTTGCACCCGTACAGGCGATTTCAATCGCCATGTTGAGCAGTAATCAGAATATTGGTATCCGAAAAATTTTATCGTTCACTGGCTTCTTCGCGATTAAAAGTAAACGTGTTGGTATCTATCTGAATGTTATTGAAGTTTTTAGGTTTTTTAGGTGGTACAATTTCCGTAATCGTATCTTCCACTACAAAAGCAATGACTTCTATTTTTTTTCCTAAAAAATTATCCGGCAAAGCCAAAGTCAAATCATTGGTGTCCGGTGTAAAAATGGTTCGTATCATATCGTGATATTTATTTTTCCATAAAAATACGGATAAAAACACACTTTTGCACCCGTACAGACGGTTTTAACCGTCTCGTGCCACCTGACGGCTGAAGTCGTCAGTACAGTTAGGCATGATTGTTCCCTTGACGTTTTTCCATATATTCCACTAAAGTAATCAACGACTCATTCCGCGCTTTCACCTCATCATACATGCGAATATCCTCCAATTCCTCTACATCTTCCAACATTTTTTCATATTCTGCCATAGGCAAAATGACTGCGAGTTTTTTGCCTTTTTCTTCTTTCACTTATTATCATAATTTTTATTTTTTGTAAAAGTATGGATAAAAAATGGGTTCTGCGAATTATCGCGTGTCACCAAACGTTAAGTTGTATGGATTTGATTATGTTATAGTTAAATAATTGATTAATTTTACCAAATAAAAATTTCTTTTATGGAAAAAGAACAACATAATTTAGATATTATTTTAAAAAAAATAAAAGAGGGTTTAAGTAAGGCTTTGTATCTGTCATCTTCAAATGGAACAAAACCACATACTGAAGAAATTAAATATATCAACAAACAAGTACAAGATTTAATTGCCAGTCAAAATTTAACCGGAATTCTTCTTCCCCGATCCCTTAAACCACGGCTTCTTTTTGATTTTCCCGATACTCAACATTTTTTTAATTTAAATATTATTCAATATAAAGGATTAAACAATATCCGTATTGATAAATTAAATAAAATAAATATATTTGCAGGAGAAAATAACTCCGGTAAAACCTCTGTATTAGAAGCTATCAGGTTGTTAATGGCTCAAAATGATGCGAATGATTTTTTGGCTTTACAACAATTAAGGGGAAAATTTCCCGAAGGAAAATTAAGCCCTTCATGGCTAATTAACAATATACCATATATGTCATCTGTCGAAGGTGAATTTGGAGTTGAGAAAAGTATAGCAAAGGTTGACATAGCGACTTATCGCAAAGATGACGGGAACTTAAATAGTGCTAATTATTTGGAATCCGCTTATTTTGAAGGCAGTTTTAAAGGAATGGAATATAATAGTAACTTGCACCTTTTTGAGAAAAAAGAGGATAATTACACGATATCGACAACAAAGGGGCTGCATAATTTATGCGCCTTCGCTTATTATTCTCCTTTTGGTGGTTATAGAAATACCCAACTTTATAATGCACACGCAACAAGCATTGAAAAACGACATCTAACAAAAGTTATTAATTTTTTAAAAGATAATATTGATGATAAAATAGTCAATATATTATTGGTAGAAAAAAATGGACTAAAACGCTTTTTAGTAGAACATGTAGACTTCGACGAAGCGATAGATTTAGTTCATTTTGGTGATGGGTTACAAAATATATTTAGGACTGCCCTGCTATTTGCCACCGCCGAAAATGGTGTTATGTTGATAGATGAAATGGGAACGGCAATACACTATTCCTTGCTGACTCAATATACCAAATTTATCCAACAACTCGCCGAAGCATTTAATACACAGGTCTTTATCACATCGCATAGTGATGAATGCATTGATGCTTTTGTGGACAACGATTACAAGAATGACGATATTTCGATGTATAACCTTGAGGTAAACGAAGGGAAAGTTTTGTGCAAATATATGAGCGGAAATCGTTTTAGAGAACTTAATGAGTTAGTGGGCATTGATTTAAGGAAGTAGTCATGGCGAAAAATAAAAAAATAAAACCTGTGAAAGCCATTATTGCCCTTTGTGAAGGAAAAACCGAGGTGGCATTTTTGAGGCGATTATTGAAAACAGACGGCTATAATGATTACAAACAAGATGCTGTATATAAAATACCCAAGCCGTTCGGTCTCGCAGGGGATAAAAACGACAAGAGTTCGTATTTCATCAATAAACTTAAAACATACAAATATGATAGTGGTAGATTGCATGACCGCCCTATCTTGCCAATCATTTTGCGGCGCACACAAGGACAATCTGATATTTTTTTGCTGTTGTACGATATGAACGGTATGGACAGACCGCAAAACTACCGCGAAATTATCACCGATTTCAACAAACTCACCCTGCCAATTGAGGATGACTACTTTGAAGCCTTCACTCCGATAGATGCTGCCATAGCTTTCATCTACGATTTAGACGATAAATCAGTTACAGAACGTCTTCAACATATCCAAAGTAATTACGCTGATTTAATCCCCGAATTAGAACATCTATCTAAAAACAAACAAATTACAAGTTCAAAAAACTACAAATCTATCGGCTATCATTTCCTAAAAAAAGACGATAGTGACGCAGGAAATTTAGAAGACATCGTACTGCCTTTAATGAAAAAAGGCAATGAACATCTATTTGATAAAGCTGCTGACTTTCTCAATTCAAATGGATTTATTCGCCTCAAAAAAGACAAATCAAAAGACGAAAACAAAACCCAAAGCGACCTAAAAAAATCCCTCATCGGTACAGTCGGACAATTAGAACATTCAGGTTTGGGCAATGCTGACATTTTCAAACTTACCGCTTTACTCAACAAAGATAAACTCAAAAACTCCTCACAATGCCAAGCCATTATCAAATTTTTCAGTGACATGAGAAAGGGACTATAAGACAAAATTTGCGCTTGCGCTTGTCACATCTCCCCGAACTTCCTTACCTTTACTCCATGCTATTCAATTCCATCGAATATCTCATTTTTTTACCGACGGTTTTTATCTTGTATTGGTTGATACAAGATAAAATATGGTGGCGCAATCTGTTTATTGTAGCCGTCAGTTATTTGTTTTATGGTTGGTGGGATTGGCGGTTTTTGGGACTGATAATATTTAGTTCTGTGGTCGATTATTCGATTGGTCGGGCGATGGGTAGGGCGAGTGATGCGCGTGTACGCAAACGCCTGTTATACATGAGTTTAGCGACCAATATCGGTATACTTGGCTTCTTCAAATACTTCAATTTTTTTACCGAATCTTTCGCCGACGCCATGCAGGGTGTGGGCGTAGCGATTGACCCGTTTACGCTGAGTATCGTCTTACCTGTTGGGATTAGTTTTTATACTTTTCAGACCTTGAGTTACACCATTGATGTGTACAGAAAAAAGATAGAACCAACGGAGGATGTAGTGGCATTTTTTGCTTTTGTGAGCTTCTTTCCGCAGTTGGTGGCAGGTCCGATTGAACGGGCGAGTCGCTTGTTGCCGCAGTTTTCGCAGTCGCATACATTTGATTTGAATAATGCCAAAAACGGGCTTCGACAAATCCTCTGGGGCTTGTTTAAAAAGGTCGTCATTGCGGACAATTGTGCGCCGATGGTCAATCAGATTTTCGACAATTATGAAACCCAACCCGCACCTGTTTTGCTACTTGGTGCGGTGTATTTTGCCTTTCAGATTTACGGCGATTTTTCGGGCTATTCCGATATTGCGATTGGTACGGCGCGACTGTTTGGCTTCAAGCTGATGCAAAATTTTGCCTATCCGTATTTTGCGCGAGATATGGCGGAGTTTTGGCGACGTTGGCACATCTCGCTATCGACTTGGTTTCGGGATTATTTGTACATTCCGCTTGGTGGTAGTCGCGTATCAAGCCAATGGTTGGTTGTGCGAAACGTGGCGGCTATTTTCATCGTTTCGGGCTTTTGGCATGGCGCAAATTGGACGTTTATTTTCTGGGGCGCGCTCAATGCACTATACTTTTTACCACTCATTTTACGCAAGAAAAATCGCAGCAATTTAGAGATAGTTGCAGCCGATAAAATGTTGCCTTCGCTACGCGAATTTAGCGGTATTTTACTCACATTTGCATTGACTTGTTTGGCATGGATTTTCTTTCGGGCAGAAAACATCACACAAGCATTTGACTACATTTTACACATCACACATTTGTCGATGGATTTCTCTCGATTTAATGTTATTAATCACGGTAGTGTCATTGCATTAATCGTAATTTTAGTATTGGTTGAATGGGTAAATAGACGTAAAGAATTTCCCATGCAAAACTCCACTTTACCTGTGGTGATACGATGGGCGATTTATTTGATTTTGTGTATATTAATTCTTGCAAATGGAGATAGCAATGATTCATTTATTTATTTTCAATTTTAATGTAGGACGACACGTAGAACGGTGCTTCTATCCCGTTTCTCGTGTATAATGTGGAAACGAGCTGGAAGCGTCGTTCTACGTGTCTCGATTTTTGCAATGGAAAACACACAAGCATATAAACATAAAAATAATTTGAAATACACCTTTCCTTTACTGAAAAGATTGGTGGTTTTCGCGCTTGTTTTTGTATTTGCGATGGCGTTGGCATTGCTGCTGACGGGTTATATATGCAGAGAGGGCAGACTCGGCACGACTTATCAAAAAAATGTGCGACTCGTCACTGCTACCTCTCCAAAATTAGTCATGATTGGCGGGTCAAATCTTCATTACGGCATCAATTCTCGAATGCTTCAAGATAGCATCGGTTTGCAGGTCGTCAATATGGGTCTGCAACATAGCATTGGGCTGCAATATATGTTTGACGAGGTGCGCGAATCACTATATAAAAATGACGTATTGCTTCTGTTGCTCGAGCCTTCTGCCTACATCGGAATGCCTGTAAATGGTCGGACAAATATTGCGAGAATTGCATCTATTTACCCGAAAAATATCGACAAATTAAATGCTACACAATGGTATAATGCCGCGATGTATTCCGGGCTTGCCTTGCTTCAAAATTATCGGGATTCACAAGTTGTTATCAGTAAAAAACTACGTGGAAAACCAACCTTTGACCAGATGTGCAACGAACTCGGTGATTATCATGGACATAAGGGCTTGCCCTCCAAGTATAAGAAAAAACAAAGGAGAGATTTTAATGATGAAAAGATTTTTAATAATGAAATTTTACCACTTATTCAGGAAATGAAAATATACACGCAAAGCAATGATATTCAGATGGTTATTGGATTTTCGCCGTCTGCATATTCAGCGAGTGATAGCTTGCTTTTTACACGCATACAAGCCGGACTGCCTGCCGAAATAACAGTGGGAAATATGCCGGATTATATCTTTCCGGATTCGTTTTTTTACGATTCGCCCAACCATTTAATCTATTCAAAACGGGATATGCGGACGCGAAAATTATTACGTGACCTCCGTAGCGCAAGCATCTTTTTTACGCCGCATTAAACGAAAAACTCGCCTTGAATTTTTAAAATGCAAGAGCGATTTACAAAATCGCTTTATGTATTTCCTCTGCCTTTGCTAAACTTTCCGGTTTGCCCACATCCAGCCAAATATCTGCATCGTGTGAATAGGCTTTTAAAGTATGATTAGGGACGAGGTTAAGATAAGTTTCGATGATGGAAAATTTGCCCGTTTCGCGTATCAAATCAAAAATCGAAGGGTTCAGAATATGAATCCCACTAAAGGCAAAAGGCGTCAAATCTGCCGTCGAATCAGAGGGCAAACGCACTTCTCCTGTCTTCACATTTTCCCAACCTTGTAGCGTATTTTTTTCGTCAAAAAGCAAATAACGCGAGGTCGTGCGTGTACGTGTAGCAAGCGTAGCAATTGCCCATGACGTACAGTGAGTGTCGTATAATTTTCGTAAATTAAGGTTGGTCAAAATATCGACATTACACACCAAAAACGGTGCATTGTCATCAAAAAACCAAGCGGCTTTTTTCAATCCGCCACCTGTTTCGAGCAACATTTCTCGTTCATCTGAAATTATAATATTAATGCCAAAATTATCTTTATCTTTCAGAAAATCAATGATTAAGTCGGCAAAATGATGGACATTTACCACAATATCCGTAAAGCCGTATCGTATCAATCTACGAATACAAATTTCAAGTAAAGGCATACCTCCGACCTCCACCATCGCCTTTGGTCTGTCATTCGTCAGTGGGGCTAATCTCGTGCCAAGCCCAGCGGCAAATATCATTGCTTTCATGTTTGTTAGTGTAATAGTGTTATGGTGTTGTAGTGTTGTGGTTTTCTCACCTCTCTCGTCTCAGTTCACCCAATTCTTGCGTTCTTGTTCGACGTGTTCTACGACAACGTTGACACTATATTTCTCTTGTAAATGTTTAGCTAAAGTATCGGCACTATACACCGAGCGATGCTGACCGCCCGTGCAGCCGAAATTGACGGCGAGATGCGTAAAATTTCGACTCAGGTACGTTTCCACTGAATTTTCAATTATTGGAAAAATATGATTCAAAAACTGTTGAATATCAGACTTTTCCAATAAAAAATCAATCACAGGTTGGTCGCGTCCCGTAAGTTTTTTATAGGGTTCGTAGCGTCCGGGATTGTGTATGGCGCGACAATCGAAAACGAAGCCACCGCCATTGCCAGAGTCGTCATTGGGAATGCCGTGTTTGTAGGAAAAACTTTTGATCGAGATGGTGAGGCTCTTCTTGCCCTCAGCCTCTGAAGGGGAGTCTTTTCCCTTTTCCTGCTTTGCGCCTATACTCTCCCGGGGGTGTGAAAGTGATGGACTCCCCTTGGGCTGGAGGGGCGAGCTTAAAAAAACTTGTACTTTTTCAGTTTCTAACATTTGGTATAGCGCTTTTTTTAGTATTGGTAAACTTGGTAAAGACGCATTTTCCAATAACCATTTTAAATTTTTTAATGCAAAGGGAATACTCGTAATAAAATGCTGTTTTCGCTCAAATAAACCTCGAAGACCGTATGCGCCCAAAACTTGTAAACAACGTACCAAAGCGTAGGCATAATATTTTTCTGTAAATGATTTTTTGTCAATAGGAGTATATTGTGAAGCGGTTTTTATATAAAAATTTAATAATTGTTTGCGTAACGAATATGGCAGATTTGCCTTTGCTTGCCACAGTAATGAAACGACATCGTATTGCAAAGCTCCTTTTCTACCACCTTGATAATCAATGAAATAAACCTCATTATTGTGTAGCATTATATTGCGAGATTGAAAATCACGAAACATAAAATAGTTGTTTTTTCCTTCTAATAAAACATCCGCAAAACGATGGAAATCATCTTCCAAATCTTGCTCATTAAATGGCGTACCAACCAATTTTAAGAAATAATATTTAAAATAATTCAAGTCCCAAAGAATAGATTGGCGGTCAAATTTAGCTTTAGGATAACACAATCCGTAATCAAAATTTTTGCTGCCTTTTATTTGTAAAAAAGCGACTTGTTCGAGTGCTTTTTCATAGAGTGGAATGATGCTATCAGGAAAAGTATTCGCAGTGCGTGCGGCTTGCAATTGTTTGAAAAGTGTGTCATCGCCCAAATCCTGTTGGAGATAAATATGTTCCGATAAATCGGCTGCATAAATCACAGGTACACGGATGTTTTTATCTCCGAAATGACGACTAAAACCCAAAAAGGCGCGGTTTTCACGTTCGTCTGGATTATAGACTCCAATGGCAGTTTTTCTGTTCCCACAAAGTCGAAAATATTGCCGATTTGAACCAGAAAGCGGCAAAGATTCTATCTGTTGGATAGGTTCTTTTGCCCACCGCTCGAATAGGGTAGAAAGGGCAGATGATATGTTTAAATTCGTCATAAAGTAAGTGTAAATAGTCCACAGACGATAGTCCGCAGTCCGCAGTCCAACGTGAAAAAATCTTTCGTTAGGCTGTGAAAGAGGTTAGGGAAGAGGAAGAAAATAATCTACCCCAAATGAAGAAGTTATTTATTTTCTTTCACTAAATTTGACGCACATAGCCGAGCTACGTAAGGAAGATTTAGTAAAACATATAAGAAAAAGAACAATTCAGACGGGTAGATTATTTTTTCGTCTTCCCTTACTATGTGAGCGTAGCTGCTTAGGGATGAAAAGATAACGGAATTGACCATTATCTTTTCATCCTTTAAAAATATTTTTGGTAAAGTTAGTTATTCTTTCATGAACTTCAGGCGGGATTTCGTCGTGTTCTACCCAACCTTGAAAATGCCCGCCATAGTGCATATCCAAATACACCGCAGTTGCCTCAAAAGGCACAATAAAACCTTCGGGCAAATCACCATCCGAACCGCAAGAAATGGAGTATAAAGTCTTGCTTTTCAGTTTCCTGCCTAAGTCTTTGCGAACGGTAAGAAGGTCGGTCATTCGGTCAAAAAATGTTTTAAGCTGTGCGCTCATCGAATACCAATAAACGGGTGTGGCAAATACAATATGGTCGTACTGCACCATGCGTTCAGCGAGTGCGATAAAGTCATCGTCTGTATGGCGATTATCGTAAGTGTAGTAGTTTATATTATGTTCGTTGAGGTCGATGAGGTCGTGGTCTTTTTTCTGAAAAATAGTATTCACTAAATGCCGCGTATTGCCCCTGCTACGTGCGCTGCCTAGTATGATAAGTGGTTGATTCATCTGTACAAATTTACGAAAATGGAACGCAGATTAGGGAGGTTTTACGGATTTTTTTTGAAATTCCCTAACAAAAAACGCCCGCAAAACTGATGTTCAACGAGCGTCATTAACTTGTTTTTTAGCGTGTTAAGTAGTGAGACAAAAATATCCTTACTTTTTGACGATTTCTTTTTCCGCTATTTTTCCCTACAAAAATCCTTACGTAGCGTAGGCTATGTGCGGTTTTTGTAAGAAAAAATATCGAAAAAATAACCACGTCAAAATTGTAAGCCTATTTTTGTCCCACTACTTATTACAATTATTATTTCAATTCTACAACACCGCGAATATTCCAATTAATATTCAATGCACCATTAGTGCGCTCTACGAGTGGAATCCAGTTGCCGTCTTCCGAATCATATAGCCAATCGCCATTGACATTTGCAGGTCCTGTATCGCATCCGATAGTTCTTTGTGGATTGTTATGAGAATAGCGAACACCTATCCAGAGGTCTTCTGCATCCAAAACCAAAGGCGCACTCAATACATGCGTATGAAAGGCTCTGGCATTGAGTGAGTTGACAAGACTACCAGAACTATACACTTGATTGCTGGGAGTATTACCGCCATTTGAAGTGTAAATAAATAGTTCACATAATGTTGGAAGGTCATAGATATAAAACTCAATCTCAGTGAGTTCGTCGCCGACATAGTTTGCCATTTGCGTAGCCGGAAAACGCGCAGCAGATTCAAATATACGTTGACCGGGAAGTTCGGGGGCTATGTCATTAGCTCCATCATGACGAAGCGTAATCGTGCCATCTTGGGTATCGTCACGCACACAGCTGGCACTTAAAACTGATACCATTAGGCAGAAAAATGCAACACGCAAAAATGAAATGTTTGAAATAGTAGAGAACATAATTACTTATTTTTTTTTGAATCGAAAATACTTTTCCGACACATATTTACAATAATCATACCTATATTTTGGTACTTGCTTTTATAAGGAACGAGGCAAAATCTGAATTTATTTTTGCGTCGTTCCTAAGTAGTAAGTCAATCTAATTATGATATGTTGCTTTGAGTGAAATTTTTTCGAGTACGAGGCGGAGGTTAT
>ENA-ORXM01001826-ORXM01001826.1-marine-metagenome-genome-assembly--contig:-NODE-1826-length-27521-cov-5.621447_pt1 | contig 27521 bp, 22 predicted proteins | sample MGYA00237867_ERZ511480 | MGnify/ENA primary metagenome ERZ511480 (study PRJEB26309, sample SAMN06266103) | marine metagenome | isolation source: Algal blade | place: United Kingdom:Sidmouth, United... | reverse complement strand
TGTTCGCCCATTAAAGTGGCACGCGAGCTGGGTTCAGAACGTCGCAAGACAGTTCGGTCTCTATCTGTTGTGGGCGTTAAAGTATTGAGAAGATCTGACACTAGTACGAGAGGACCGTGTTGGACGCACCGCTGGTGCACCAGTTGTGACGCCAGTTGCATTGCTGGGTAGCTATGTGCGGTAAGGATAAGCGCTGAAAGCATCTAAGCGCGAAGCCCCCTTCGAGATGAATACTTTTTGGGTCGTAGAAGATTACTACGTAGATAGGCTATAGGTGGAAGTGCAGCGATGTATGCAGCCGAGTAGTACTAATTACCCATAAGCTTCCGTTTTTACTTTGCAAAAGAGTAAAGACAATTTACTTAGGAAGATACTTATTGATAAGTATCCAAGTGTTTTATTCGAGATTCTTTTTTACGATTGTGTTTATGTTTTATATCGAAGGATATAGGACAATATAAAGAAATAGACCTTTAGATAGGTCATAAGATTAGGGTGGCTATAGCGAAGGGGATCCACCTCTTCCCATTCCGAACAGAGAAGTTAAGCCCTTCAGCGCTGATGGTACTGCCTTTAGGTGGGAGAGTAGGTCGCCGCCCGTTTTTTTCTTCTTATCTAGCGATTAGATATATAAGAAAACAAACAAAATCAACACATTAAAAATAGCTCGCAGCAATGCGGGCTTTTTTTATGCCTGCTACTATTGCTGAAATTCTTCAATCAAGGCTAAAACTGAAAGCTTTTTCAGTGGGCACAATGGGGGTATAATATTATAGCACAGGGTTTCAACCTTCTGTAATTGTGGAGGTTGGATCAAATTTGGCGTAATTTTAAGGAGAAAGTCATGACAATTTGCGAATAAGAATTACCCCGTCTTCAGCTCGGAGTCTAGAGAAACTAAGCAATTCAAACCTTTAAATTTCGATTATTTTTTTATGGTTGCTCAGGTTACTCCTCTTGCGAGTATCTCTTTTTAGGTGTACAGGTTATCCCTCTAATAAATATCCCTAATCGTTAAGGGCAATCACATTGTTGATCATCCTAAATTGCTTTGCACAACTTTGAATCCACCATGGAAGAACTTACTTAAAAATAACTTTCATATAAGTCGAATCTAGACCACCTGTCTTAAGTTTCTGAACTCTAATGACTTCATATTCTCGATCAGTGATATAAGTCATTGATTCTTTAGTATCCATGAGCATCTTACGCATCCTATTCTCTATACTTATCGAGGAAACTTTCCCTAATGCGAAATGAACCACTAAAGATTTTGTTTTCAGCTTGTCATCAAGACTCCTGCAAATGATACTGTTAATATTATCAAGATTACGGCTACCTTCATGCTGGTACAAGGTGTCGCACTCGTATTTATCTAACCAGATAATCTTATTAATATCAGAATTGATGAAAGGAACAAATTCTCGTTCGAAGTCTAGACTGTCCATTTCAATGCTATCACTTACAGCGTTAAAAACGACAGTCTTAATAAATCCAGATTTATTAACCAGCCTTGTTATTTCAGACTCAAAAAACTTTTCAGTGGAAAAGAAGAAATTTTGCTCCTTGAGTGCCATATTTTCTTCGTTAGGTATTTCACAGGCAATCATACCAACAATGAGAACAAGATAGGATAGGTGCTTACGCCAATTAAATATCATACGATCAAGTTTTTACCTGTCATAGTAGAGGGTATTTCAACACCCATTATGTGTAGAATAGTAGGAGCGACATCAGCAAGCCTACCATTGCGTAGTGTGATATTCTCAGTTACATTACTAATATAGAAAAATGGCACTAAGTTTACTGTATGTGCAGTATTAGGCGAACCATTATCATTAATCATATAATCCGAGTTACCATGATCGGCAATAACAATTGCATCATAATTTTTAGATTTTAAAAAATCTAATAGTCTACGTAAACAGCTATCTACAGTTTCTGCAGCTTTCATCGCTGCATTAAAATTACCAGTATGTCCAACCATGTCCGTATTGGCATAATTCAGACAAATAAAATCAACAGGCTCCTTCTCGACTCTTTTAATAATAGCATCAGTCAATTTATTTGCGCTCATCTCAGGTTGCAAATCATAGGTTGCTACTTTTGGAGAAGGTATCATCATTCTAAACTCTCCTTTGAATGGTTCCTCTTGACCACCACTAAAGAAGAATGTGACATGAGGATACTTCTCTGTCTCTGCTATACGTATTTGACTTTTATTAGCATTAGATAGGACCTCTCCAATAGTGTTCGTTAATTCATCTTTTTCAAATATGACATTGATGTTTTTGAAGGAGTTATCATACTTAGTCATCGTGTAGTATTCCAAATCAAGTATTTTCATTTCTTGGGATGGAAAATTTTTCTGAGTTAGAGCAGAAGTAATTTGCCTTGGACGATCAGTGCGATAATTAAAAAAGAATACTATGTCCCTATTTTTAATCCGACTATCCTCCAGGTTTTGCTCAGATATGATTGGAGTCATAAACTCATCAGTAATATTTTTTTGATAATTTTTATCCACCTCTGTGAGAAATTTGTTGGTGAAATTTCCTACTCCATTAACTAGCGCATCATACGCTATCTTGATTCTCTCCCATCTATTATCTCTATCCATTGCGTAGTATCGGCCGACTATAGTTGCTATTTGGGCAGGTCCATTTTTGATATGCGCTTGAAGTTTTTCTAGATATGCATACCCACTCTTGGGATCAGTATCTCTTCCATCTAGGAAAGCATGAATATATATTTTCTGGAGTCCTGCATCTACTGCATACTGAATCATGGCTAACAGGTGATCTATATGGGCATGAACACCACCATCTGACAATAGGCCCATGAAATGAAACGCTTTATCATTAGCTTTAGCTTTTTCTAATGCATCATTAAAAACGATATTTTCTCGAAGTTCTCCTGTTCTTATAGCCTTGTTAATTTTGGCAAGGTCCTGATACACAACTCTTCCAGCACCAATATTCATATGACCAACCTCTGAGTTTCCCATCTGACCATCTGGCAACCCTACATCCTCTCCAAAAGTAACTAATTCCGAGTTAGGATAATTTCTGTACAAAGAGTCTATATATGGTGTTTTTGCTAACCGTAATGCATCTGACTTTGGATGAATACCATGACCCCAACCATCTAATATGATAAGTGCTACCTTTTTATTTTTCATATGGTAAAGATATTTTATCTACAAATAAATCGTCTATATAGGAACAACAAAAAGATTGTATCGTTATTAATAAAGTTGACTTTGGACTAAAAATTTATATATATTTGCAGTCCTAATATTGGTCGCGTGGCCGAGTGGCTAGGCTGAGCTCTGCAAAAGCTCCTACGGCGGTTCGAATCCGTCCGCGACCTCAAATAAAGAATCAAGAACCTCGTAAGTTAATGACTTGCGGGGTTTTTGTTTTTGAGAGCAGAATGAAAGGTGGGATTCAATGGAATAGCAAGAGTTATCACATTTCTTGATCGCTAAATTTCAAATGTTCGCTATAAGCTAGCTATGAGAAAAACAAAAAAAGGCAATACAAAATTAATTGTATTGCCTTTTTTATGATATTAAATTTATTGCTTAGTGCTTACTAAATTTTTTCACCGCTGTAAGATTATCAACAGTAGTAAATTCTAGAAGATAAACACCTTCGCTCAAATCAGAAACATTAAGTTGAGCTGATTCATTGTTAAAAGTCTTAATAGTTTGACCTAATAGATTCATAACTCTAACTTGACTAATTGCTAAGTCAGTAGATATAGTTAGAGACTCAGAAGTAGGATTTGGGAAAATGTCAAATTCTACAGCTAATGAATTATCCTTTACGCTAGTTGATAGCTGTTCTGACTCGATTAAATCATCGAGTAAATCACCGATTTGATTTGCATTTCTATCATACACATCTGCAATTATCTCTCTATCGCTAGGTCTAATAACATTAACTGTAGGAAAACCTTCAGGAGCGTATATTTGAAGGCTTAGAGATATCGGTGCTTCATTGATCATAGGATATGGTGTATCCGTTACCCAATCACCTAGTGTACTTCCATCCGTGGCAGTGCCATTTAGAGCATCCGCTAATGTACCAGCGTCTCCTTCATAGAAGATAACCTCAACGAGGTCAGAACCTTCTGGTCCGTACTTTTCATAGACATCTGCTAGAGTATGATTTTGGTGACTTGACCAACAAGGTGGACACCAAGTAGCATATACGTCTAAGATGACAATCTTTCCAGAATCAAGTATTTCATAAAGATTATGTCTGTTACCATTAATATCAGTTACGGTAAAATCTGGTGCTGTACCAATTTGAGCATTTGACGACCCAAGGAAAAAGAGAGTAAAAATAAAAAGTAAAGTTTTTTTCATGATATAATTATTATGTAGTTAAATTTTAAAGAATTCGATGTAGGGTTAAATATCAGTATAATTTGAGAAAGGGCAAGCATATTATCACGTTTTTAGGTAATCTAATATAAGTTATGCCCAGTGGGCGTTAAAAAATGAATTATACTAGCCTCATTACAGAAAGCGGTATTCATAGAATATGAATTTTTGATTAGTTATGCTCGATACTTATCACGATTATTTTTGATTTAAAAGATAATTGACACTGGCGAACAGCTTTTTTTAGCAATTGCTTGAAAGTGCCATTTAGCTTTCTAGCTTTGCAACTCAAATTTGAAAAGCGAAACCAATGAAAATTCTGAATAGTATAATTTTAATCTTGTCCATGCCTCTACTAATCTATGGGCAATTCGATATAGATATGGACACGGTAAATGTAAGCACCACTAGTATTCCATTGAAATTAGAGCAAACTGGACGAAATATTACAGTACTTAGCGCTGCTGATTTACAAAATGTATCATTCAATTCTATGGATGAGCTTCTGCAAACAGTCAGTGGAGTAGAAGTCCAAAGTAGAGGTGGCTTTGGGGCGCAGGCCGATATATTAATGAGAGGATCTACTTTTAGTCAAGTACTTATACTTTTAGATGGACAAAGAATGAATGATCCATTAACAGGGCATTTTAATGGATATATACCTATCACTCCAGCAGAAATTTACAAAATTGAGATTTTGAGAGGCCCAGCATCAGCTATATATGGGCCAGACGCGGTAGGAGGCGTTATCAATATTCTTACTTATACGTTTGCCAGGCAAAGTAAAGATGTTATGAAAAATAGCGGGTCCTTTAGCTATGGAGAAAATCAGTTGGTGAATGTTGATCACGGTTATTTTAGTCGGAAGAATGGACTGAAAATAGGAGGCGGGTTCAACATTAGCAAATCAGAAGGAGAACTCATCGAAGCACAAGTGATTAGTGAAGATCTAACCCTGGAAGAGTATTCTACATATTTTGATATTAAACAAGCTAGTATCTCTTTGGGCTACGAATTTGATAATGGGGTATCCATCGCAGGACGGACAGCATATGATGACAGACAATTCAATGCTCGATACTTTTATACTACAAGTCCATTTGATAAATCAACTGAATCAACACAAGCATGGTGGAATCAAGTGCGTCTGACAAAAGTTGGCAATAACACTAGTACTAGTCTGGATGTGAGCTATAAGCGAAATAAGGATGAATTCATATTTAGTCCAGATTTCCCATCCACGAATATTCATACCACTAATTATCTTAATGCGAACATGACACACTTGATGTCATTTGGAAATAAACTAAGTCTAAAAACTGGATTACAGGCGGACCAAAGAAAAATAGAAAGTAATGATAGAGGAAACCATAGCAATATTCACTTTGGGGCATTTAGTGTATTTCATTACGTCAATAAGCAAGGTCTCAATGCGACACTAGGATTAAGATTGGATTATGATGATAATTATGAATTAGAATTTTCTCCCCAGCTAAATGTATCATATGTGCTAAAGGATATTGTGTTTAGAGCCTCTGCAGGTAAAAGTATTAGAGCTGCAGATTATACAGAAAGGTTTGTATCTAATAATCTGGAGAATCTTACTCCAGGCAGGAGTCTCGGAAATCCGGATCTGATGGCAGAGCGAGCTTGGACGGAGGAAATAGGGATAGATTATAGAGGATTAAAGAGCATACTCTTTAAGGCTACAGTTTTCTCTAGACAATCTAGTTCGCTGATTGATTTTGTTAGTACAAATGAGGCGGATATAGAAGGAATAGGTAGCCTTCAATCGGACGAATCATACTTTTTTGCAAAAAATGTAAGTGAGGTAGTCACGAGTGGTTTTGAGGCAGAAGTATACTTCGACAAATCATGGAGTAACAATAATAGGGTAAAAATTGGCCTAGGCTATACGTTTCTGAATACAACTACTCAAGAGGATTTTGTTTCAGTTTACATAAGTAGCCATGCTAGACACTTATTAACTAGTAATCTGCATTTTCAACTAAATAGATACTATTTGTCTATAAATAGTATCTATAAGGATAGGCCAGAAGCTATTGCGGCAGCTATTAACGCTACCTTGAATACAAGCTATTTCCTACACAATGCTAAATTGGGAGGGCAAATCACACCTAACTTTGGTGTATTTATTCAAGTACATAATATTGGAGATATTGAATATCAAAATATACTCGGAGCCCGAATGCCAGGGAGATGGTTGAAAGCAGGTATAAATTGGGCATTGTAAACATCCTAAAGAGATTCAAACCATTTTGGCTTTGGCGTGGTTAATGTAGGACATTATAGATATTTTACAGCATAATTTACTTCTGTGGCTAGGTTCAAGCAAGTTTTCGGTTTTGTATTATTGACAGCTTTTATAGGCTTTATGGCTTATAAATTCAACACTAATCTAGGTAATGTAGAGGATGGTTTAATGATTACACTTTTTGCAATTATCATCATTGCGCTCCTTATTGTCTTTATTCTGAGAGTGCTGCAACACTAGGCATATTTTTCCTTTGATTCAATAGTTTTTTTACCTTTGAAAGAAATACCAAAGTGAGTTTTTTTAAAGGTAAAACGGCATGGGTAACTGGTGCCTCTTCTGGAATAGGGGAGCAATTGGTCTATGCAATGAACAAGCTGGGCGCTAATGTCATCATATCATCTAGAAAGGTATTAGATCTAGAAATCGTTAAATCTAATTGTCAATATCCTGAAAATATAGGAATTCTATCTTTTGACCTAGCTCAGGAAGATAAAATGATAGCAATTGCAGATCAAGCTATAGACCTTTATTCTACAGTTGATTTCTTATTTAACAATGGAGGTATTAGTCAACGTTCGCACGTGCTAGAAACACAAATGGATGTCTATCATCGCTTGATGAATATAAATTTTTTTGGAACTGTAGCATTGACAAAAGCAGTTCTCCCACATATGCTCAAAAAGAAGCAGGGTAAAATAATTGTCATCAGTAGTTTGATGGGAAAATTCTCGTCTCCTTTGAGATCCGGCTATGCGGCTGCCAAGCATGCGCTTCATGGTTTCTTTGACAGCCTTCGATTAGAGATGCATGAAAATAATATTGGAGTACTCATGGTTTGTCCTGGTTTTGTGAAGACCAATATTTCTATGAATTCGGTAACTGCAGATGGGAGCAAGCATAATAAAATGGATAATGCTCAAGAAAAAGGAATGTCAGCAGCAGATTGCGCGAAACAAATACTAAACGCTGTGGAAAAAGATAAGCATGAAGTCTACTTAGGCAGTAGAGAAATTTATGCCATCTATCTAAAGCGATTCCTACCGAGCTTACTACATAGGATACTCTTGAAGTCTAAAGTTACATAGTCATATACAACTATACTAGCTACGAGCCTGTTATACCGTCAGATTATCCCCAAAAAGGGATATAAAAAAGAAATATGAAAAACGTAATCTGGTTATCTATAATATTATTTATATCGTTGTCATCTTGTGCTCAAAAAAAGGGTGTTGAGGGAAACGCAGCTACGGTTAAGAATCAAGCTGATGATGCACAAAAGAGGCTTACACAACTACCGCCTGTACTCGAGGAAGGAAACTATAATAAGCTCACCAAATCTGAATATTACATTATAGAAGAGAAAGGGACAGAACGATCGTTCTCAGGAGAGTACAACAAATGTAAAATTGCTGGTGTATATATATGTCGAAGGTGTAACTTTCCGTTATTTTCTTCTGATGACAAGTTTGACTCTGGTACTGGATGGCCTAGTTTTGATGATGAGGTGAGCAAAGGTGCAGTTAAGGAAGAGACAGACAGTGACGGCTCTAGAACAGAGATACTTTGTAGTCATTGTGATGGTCACTTGGGGCATGTTTTCAAAAATGAAGGAATGACTTCAAAGAATACACGTCACTGTGTAAATTCTGCTTCTATACAACTAGTAGAAGGTATCAAGCCCTAAAAATTATATTAAGCTAAAGTTGTATCGTCCTACCGTAGCGTAACCGTTCAGGTGAAGCTCGATAAGCGGAGCGCGTAGGGCATAGGGGGAGTAGCGGTATACTGCGATTTTTCTTCGCAGTGTAGTAGCGGATCACCCGGTCCTGTCAGGCTCTGCCTGGCTTAGGAATGCTCCATATCTAAATACTTCCTCATATATAACTGTCACCTGTTGGTGATATAATTATTTCGTATTTTTGCAGTAGGATTATAAGCTTAAGATTATGTTAGATAAGTTAAAGGATATAGCGGAGAAGTATTATCACTTAGAGGAGCGGTTGACGGACCCTGAGGTGGTAACCGATATGAAGAAATATAAGAAAGTCAGTCAGGAATATAAGGGCTTAGAGGATATCGTGCATGCGTATAATGAGTATAAGAATGTATTAGACAACTTAGAATCGAGCAGTGAGATGCTGAAAGAAGAGGACCCTGAGTTAAAGGAAATGGCCAAAGCTGAGATAGAAGTGCTGAAGCCGCAAAAGGTGGACTGGGAGGAAAAAATAAAGGTGCTTTTAATACCAAAGGATCCTGAAGATACTAAAGATGTAATCGTAGAAATCAGATCTGGTGCTGGCGGAGATGAGGCAAGTATTTTTGCTGGAGATTTGTATAAGATGTACTCAAAATATGTTAGTTCTCAGGGTTGGTCGTTAGAGACAGTTAGTGTTACAGAAGGTTCTGTAGGCGGGTATAGTAAGTTGATCTTAGAGGTCAGTGGAAATGATGTATACGGTAAACTCAAGTTTGAGTCTGGTGCTCACCGTGTACAAAGGGTTCCGAAAACAGAATCACAAGGTAGGCTGCATACCTCTGCTGCCACAGTAGCCATTATTCCAAAGCTCGAATTGGAAGATGTAGATGTTAGTATGACGGACGTCCGTGTGGATGTATATCGCTCTAGCGGAGCGGGTGGGCAGCACGTAAACAAAACGGAATCTGCGGTACGGCTAACGCATAATCCTACGGGCATAGTGTCAGAGTCACAAGACAGCAGATCACAGCTTAAAAATAGAGAAATTGCCTTTCAGAGATTATGTGCAAAAATAGCAGAGAAACAAAGAGAAGACAGAGAGAGAACCTTAGCTAAAAAAAGAAAATCCCTAGTTGGGTCTGGTGATCGATCTGATAAGATTCGCACCTATAACTATCCTCAGAATAGAGTGACAGATCATCGGCTAGAGGGTTCTGTAAAGAACTTTAATCTACAATCTGTGGTAGAAGGTGAAATAGAGCCCATCATAGAGGCCCTACAGATGTATGAGAATGCGGAGCGCCTAAAGGCGGAAGAATAGTGTAAGACTGAGACCTTTGCGTTTTTTTCTTTGGTTTGATAGGGAGAGTTTAAATTTAAAGTTTAAATTCATATATTATTTATCTTTTTAAAACCAATAATCTTGGCAAATCTTAATGTTAGGTCAAAGGATGATAACACCTATGACGCGATTGTGATTGGATCTGGCATAAGCGGTGGATGGGCTGCTAAAGAGCTATGTGAAAAAGGTCTGCAAACGCTAGTGCTTGAAAGAGGTCGTATGATCGAGCATGGAGACTATCCAACTGCAATGCTGGACCCATGGGAGTTGCCAAATCGCGGGATGGTGTCCGAGGAGGAAATAAAAAAACAATTCAAACAAAATAGGACGGGTTTTACAGTAAATCAAGCGCGCAAGCACTTTTTTGTAAATGACTTAGATAATCCATATACAGAGATGAAGAGGTTTGATTGGATGCGTGGTTATCACGTAGGAGGTAGATCGCTGATGTGGGGAAGGCACTGTTACCGATGGTCGGATATTGACTTCGAAGCTAATGCAAAAGAAGGTGTCGCCATAGATTGGCCCATACGATACAAGGATATAGAGCCTTGGTATGACTATGTGGAGCCTTTCGTTGGCATCTCTGGGCAGAAAGAAGGTTTGCCACAGCTTCCAGATGGTAAATTTTTACCACCGATGGAATTGAATTGTGTAGAGAAAGACTTTCGTAAGAGTGTGGCTAAGAACTTTGGTGGTAGAGTGGTTACCATAGGCAGAGTAGCTCATCTAACACAACCTCAAAAAATACACGGCAAGAGGGGAAAGTGCCAATCGCGTAATAGATGTATGAGAGGATGTCCATATGGTGCATATTTTAGTAGCAACTCCGCAACTTTGCCTGCTGCAGATGCGACTGGAAATCTTACTATTAGACCTTTCTCTATAGTCCAAGAAATTATCTATGATAAGGATACAAGGAAAGCGACTGGCGTTAGGATAACGGATGCTGAGACCAATGAGGTTTCTGAGTTTTATGCAAAAGTAATTTTCTGTAATGCTTCCTGCCTCGGAAGTACTCAAATACTGATGAATAGTAAATCTGACCGTTTTCCTAATGGTCTGGGCAATGATAGTGGTGCCTTAGGTCACTTCCTAATGGATCACCATTTCAAAGCTGGTGCATATGCAAATGTAGATGGCTACGAAGAAGAATATTATAAAGGACGTAGACCTAATGGTGCATATATTCCTAGGTTTAGAAATTTGGACGACAAGTCAAAGAGCAAAAACTATACGCGTGGATTTGGTTACCAGGGAAGTGCTAGTAGGTCTAACTGGCAAAGAGTTGTAAAGGAATACAGTTTCGGAGAAGAGCTTAAGAATAAAGGCTTGATGCCTGGCGCTTGGAATATTGGATTCTGTGGTTTTGGAGAAACCCTTCCGTATGAAGAAAATAAGGTAACGCTCAATACAGCACTGAGAGACAAATGGGGCTTGCCAACTTTGACCTTTGATTGTGAGTGGAAGGAAAATGAACTAAATATGCAAAATGACATGATGACTGACTGTGCAGAGATGTTAGAAGCAGCTGGATATAAAGATATCAATACTTACAATGACAAAAGTTATCCGGGGTTAGGCATACATGAAATGGGCACTGCCCGGATGGGAAATGATCCAAAAACTTCTGTCCTCAACAAATATAACCAAGTACATACTGTCAAAAATGTATTCATAACAGATGGTGCCTGTATGACATCATCTGCTTGTCAAAACCCTTCCATAACTTATATGGCTCTTACGGCTCGGGCATGCGACTACGCAGTAAAAGAACTTAAAAGACAAAACCTTTAATTATGAATCGTAGAGAGGCACTAATAAATGCGGGGCTACTGACAGGGTATGCTTTCTCGGCTGGTTCTATAGCAGCTATATTATCTGGCTGCAAACCAGATGGCGTAGATGTGGGTTGGCAACCAAGCTATTTATCTTCAGATCAGAATGAGGTTCTCATAAAACTAATAGACAGGATCTTGCCTAAGACAGATACACCGAGCGCCAGTGATGTTGGAGTTCACAAGTTTATAGACAAGCTAATGAATGATTTTTGTACTATTGAAGAGCAGAATGATTTAAAATCAGGTTTGGATAGAACAATAGAAGATAATCCAAAAAACATAGACTCGTATCTCACTACAATAGCGCAGGAAGCCAAATCAAATGATGACGCTAAGAGTAAGAATACTGCTGATTATAAAAGTCGCGAATTTTTCACTCAGCTACGATCATTGACCTTATTGGGATATTATACTTCAGAGCAGGTCTGTACTGATGTTTTAATATACGATCCTATACCTGGAGAATATATCGGTTGTTATCCACTAGAGAAGAATGGGGGTCGAGCGTGGGCACTATAGAAAGAAGAACCTAAAACTAGTATCCAAGTTGGTTACCCTAGCTTAGAAGCTATAAAAACTGCAAGGTCCTTGGCTCTTAGCTCCAGATGACTTCAATAAGGTTGCAAACCTAGAATATGCTTTAGTTTTAGATGTGCAGCCGAGAGAAAAATTCGTAGCTTGGTTTATTCCGAATTCTATTTTATTGGACTTGATGGCAGTTTCGCGCCATGTGTCGGTGCATTGATAGTGGATATTAAGCTGCCCATAATACTGATCGCTGATATAGGTAAAGAGGTGGAGGCAAATACTAGATTGGTACGAGTAGGTTATGATAATACTATTGGTTACTTGGATGTAGGGTTCCCCGGCTGGGAGCATGTTGGTAAGGAAGTCGAAAAGATGAACTCTATAAAAGCTGCTGAATTTGCAACAAAATTCCAGAACGACCCTAAAATTAAGATATTAGATGTAGAAAGCCAGTAGAATTTGCGGCAAAGAATATAGTAGCACACAGAATATGGCGCTGTATTTTATCAATAGTAATATGAGTGAAATCGATAAAGAAACACCACATTTCATACATTGTACTGGTGATTATCGTTCTACCATTAGCAGCTCTATTCTCATGGCAGGAAGATTTCATAACTTTGTAAATGTTCAAGATAGCTTTAACAATATTTCAAATACCGATATCCCTACGGAAGCGAGATTTTGTCAATCAGAACGGTAATATAAATAAACCAATCTTTTGAAACTACCCATTAGCATACCCTTACTGAAGAGGTTGAAGTCTTATACTTTTCAAGACTTCCGCTATGACTTGCTAGCGGGTTTGACAATTTCTATATTGCTTATACCGCAGGGGATATCTTATGCATACCTGGCTGGACTACCTCCACAGTATGGTCTCTATGCGGGCCTGGTACCATTGGTGGTATATGCAATATTCGCTTCTACTCCTTACTTGCATATAGGGCCAGTTGCACTGACATCTTTGCTTATTATTTCTGGTATTAGTCAGATCAATGGTGTGGTGATTGGTTCTCCTATTTACATAGAGTTAGTATTACTTACGGGCTTGCTTGTAGGGATTCTGCAGTTCTTATTAGGAATTTTTAAGTTAGGTATTACCGCCAATTTTCTATCGCGACCTGTCATTGCAGGCTTTACCTCTGCTGCTGCTATTATTATTACAGTCAGTCAGCTCAAGGATATAATGGGTGTAGGATTAGGGCAATATAAATATCTATATCAGCGATTTATTGCTCTCTTTCATAATGCGCCAGATGGAAATATTTATGCCTTATTTTTGGGACTAGGGAGTTTACTAATAATAATCATATTGCGTAAGATCAACCGAAAAATCCCGAGTGCATTAATTGTGCTTGCCATAGGCTCTGTATTAACGTGGATATTCAAGTTGGACGAGCGAGGCTTACAGACCATCGGTCAAGTCGATATAGGTTTACCCCAATTTCGTATTTATAGATTTGATTTGGATACCATAAAATCCGTCTTACCTACGGTTATTACGCTTACAATTTTTGGAGTAGTAGAATGCCTCACTATTTCTAAAGCGATTGCCGCGAAAGATCCAACCGTACGAACCAATCCAAATCAAGAGTTTATAGGAATCGGATTATCTAAGATTTTCGGTGCTTTTTTTCAGGCCATGCCAAGTTCAGGTAGTTTTAGTCGATCTGCGGTAGCTTACGATATGCGCTCAAAATCAAGCATCGTAACGATTATCTCGGCACTAGCAGTTGCTCTCGTTTTATTATTTCTGTCGCCAATATTATTCTATATACCATTTGCAGTATTAGCGGCCATTATAATTACTTCTGTGTTCAATCTTTTTGAGTATAACGAAGCAAAATTTTTATGGAACAACCACCGCAAGGATTTTTGGAATATGGCCATTACCTTTCTAGTTACACTTTTGATCGGTATAGAGCAAGGTGTTTTAGTGGGAGTTATTTTGTCAATCGTCAAAGTTCTCATGAAGAGTGCAGAACCACATATTGCGATTCTTGGTCAACTTCCTGGCACTAAAATTTATAAAAACATCGATCGATTTGAAGATGCTGTTGTACCTAAAGATTTGATGATTGTACGCTTCGATGACGAGCTGTATTTTGCGAATGCCGCATTCTTTGTAGAGCGTTTTAAGTCATTCGTAGAGCCTAATCCGAAGGGCATAAAACTAGTAGTACTAGATGCGAGTGGAATGAATGGCATGGATAGCACAGGGATTCGTGCATTCGAAGAAATTCTCAATTTTTATTATGCGCGAGACATTAAGTTCAATGTATGCCGAGCTATCGGTCCAGTCAGAGATACGCTAGAGAAGACAGGCCTGATGGCTAGGCTAGGCTTGGACAATAATTTTCTCCAGATTCAGGATGCCGTTGATGATTTCCATCGCGTTTTATCTTAACTCAATATTTTTCTATTGGTTGATGAGGGCGTGCCCCCGCTTAGGAAGAAATTATTGCATCCACTATGGATTGACTCCCCAAAAAAGATCTCATGAAAAACATGGGACCAATAATCTTGCGACTCTTCTCGGACTAGAATCCCGCGGCCCCGCGGGAGACCTACGGATTAGGCATATTCAGAAGTAAGAGAAGATAACCGCAGAGCAGCCCGTCCCGATTTTCGGGAGTTAAATATCAATAGCCCTGGGTTGAAAACCCAGGATTATCATCAAAGTTAGATCCAATTTGGCGTGATTTTTTGGAAAAAATCATGACAAATTGCTAACAAGAATTACCCCGTTTTCAGCGCAAAGTCTAGAAAAACGAAGCAATCCGAAACTTTTAAATGCGAATATCTTCCTAATATAGTACAGCTTAATCTACTTGTGAATATCACCGGATTAATCCCGTTGTCCAACGGGGGCGCTCTAGAGTAAGAACTTAGGGAAATCAAAAAAGGTCCCATGAAAAACATGGGACCTATAATCTTGCGCCTCTTCTAGGACTCGAACCTAGGACCTACGGATTAACAGTCCGGCGCTCTAACCAGCTGAGCTAAAGAGGCGTATTTTTAAAAGAATGCAAAGATAATAATAATTACATATTGTACTACTTTCCTTTAAAAGCGTTGCAAAAGTATTACAATAAAAATAAAAGTGCAATCTTTGGAGCTAATTATTTTAAAAGAGATTAAATGAGTTTATTATCTATTGGAACTGTTGCATTTGACAACATAGAAACGCCTTACGGAAAAGTAGAGCGTGTTATTGGTGGAGCTTGTACTTATATAAGTATCGCTGCCTCGTATTTTACTAAGGATCTTATGATTTCCTCTATTGTAGGAGGTGATTTTCCAGAAGAAGAACTAAAGTACCTTAAGAAAAGAGGGATTAACCTCGACGGTTTAGAGATCAAGCAAGAGGGGAAATCTTTCTTCTGGGGAGGTAAGTATCACGATAACATGAACAAAAGGGACACTATCTTCACAGAACTCAATGTCTTAGACGATTTTAATCCAAAACTACCAGCTGACTATAAGACTGCTAAGTACTTAATGCTAGGGAATCTTACGCCAGATATCCAAATGAAAGTCATCAAGCAGATGAAAAAGCAACCAAAGTTGATCACACTGGATACCATGAACTTCTGGATGGATATCGCGATGCCTTCATTGAAGAAAGTACTAAAAAAAGTAGACGTCTTGACTATCAATGATGAAGAAGCGCGTCAGCTATCAGGAGAATATTCTCTAGTGAAAGCAGCAGCGAAGATATTTAAGATGGGACCAAAGTATCTAATCATCAAGAAAGGAGAACATGGAGCAATGGTATTCCATAAAGATAAAATATTCTTTGCACCAGCATTACCATTAGCAGAAGTAAAAGATCCAACTGGTGCTGGTGACACATTTGCAGGTGGGTTTATGGGATATTTAGCAAGTGTTGATAGAGTGAACTTTGAAACTATTAAGACCGCTACTATTTACGGATCAGTAATGGCTTCGTTTTGTGTTGAAGATTTTAGCATCGCGAGGCTAAAGACACTTAGAAAAGGACAAATAACTAAACGTGTTAAAGAATTCGAGAAAATGGTAAAGTTCAAATCTTAATTCTACTTGTCCTTACCACTATACATAGCGAAGCGGTATCTCTTTAGTAAGAAGTCTACCAATGCAATTAATATTATCTCTTATATATCAGTTTTTGGATTATCTATAGGGACAGCTGCCTTAATATTAGTTTTATCTGTTTTCAATGGTTTTGAAGATCTTCTTTCTGGCCTGTTTAGTAACTTCAATCCAGATATTAAAATTGAAGTTCTGCAAGGAAAATCATTTGAAGCTGATGTCGAAAAAATTAATGAAATATTAGACATCGAAAATGTCTTAGCTATCTCTCAATCCTTAGAAGAAGTAGCTATCTTCAAATATAATGGGGCTCAAAATTTTGGAAGTATCAAGGGAGTGGATGATCAGTTCAGGATTGTCAATTCTCTTGATACCACCTTACGTGAAGGCGTCTTCTTGCTAGAAAAAGACTCCGTAAATTATGCTATACTGGGTGCAGGTATGCGTAATAAGCTTAGCGTCAATATAAAAGACGAATTTTCTCCGCTAACTGTATACTCCGCTAAAAAGAAGAAGAGAAAATCAAGCTTGATTTCTGGTAGTAGCCTAAGCAAAAAATCATTATACCCAGCAGGTACATTTTCGATTCATCAAGATGTAAATAATCAATATATTCTTAGCTCCCTAAGGTTTGCGCAGGAACTACTGGGACACAAGAAAATAAGTGCTTTAGAGATAAAAGTAGTGGAGGAAAGTAAATTAGCAACAACGGTATCTGCCATAGAAAAGATAATGGGACCAGAATATGCTGTTAAAAATCGCTTTAAACAAGATGAGGCATTTCTGAAAATAATGAATATCGAAAAGTGGATGAGTTTCGCTATCGTATCCTTAACACTACTACTAGTAGCCTTCAATCTAATAGGAGCCCTTTGGATGATTGTACTTGAAAAGAAAAAAGACATAGCTATCTTGAAGTCTATGGGTGCAAATAATACTTCTATTCGAAATATATTTCTCTGGGAAGGCACTTTACTTTGTGTAGTAGGGATGTTGACAGGTTTTGCATTAGCTATAATAATCTATACTGTACAGAAGACAGCTGGAATAGTACCTATACCTGAAGGATTTATAGTGAATGCCTATCCTATAAGTATGCGTATCACAGACTTCATAGCAGTCGGCATTACTGTGCTACTGATAGGATTACTAGCTTCTATTCCTCCTGCATTAAGGGCTCAAAGGATTCCTGAAATGATAAGAGAGGCCTAACACATAATATGAATATTTTGTTTGTATGATGGAATCGACATTTATGCAACGGGATAAGGATCAATGCCGAATAACCTTTAGAACTTGAGCAAATTTTCTATTTTTGTCAAAAATTGCAGCTGCATTAATTTTAAGCAAATTTGTAGTGATACTTAACCTAACTGTAGCTCAAATTAGTACATGGAAGACTGGGAAAAAAATTTTGAATGGCTACGCATCCGCCACTTTCTAAAAGACAAATTTAGTAAAGAAGAAATACCTGATTTGAATGCAGTACTATTCCTTATCGGCATACAAACCCTTGGAAGATGGAAAAAGGAGTTTTCCAAAGAGGAAAAGCAGGATTTGATGCACATTGCTATTTGCGAGATCACTCAAGTAGATGGATTATACGCTTTTAAAGGAAGGGATCACGACGGTTGGCCACATTATGAAGCCTTAAAACCAATTGATAAAAATGGCGTTAAAGAACAAGAAAATTACCTTATAATTAAGGTTATAGAATACTTTGCCAGAGAAAAATACTTTGAAGATGAAGAAATACAAAATTAAACAAGTTTTAGGTTACGCCATTTTATTGGCATGTTTATGCTTTTTTCAAAGCTGTAAAGATGAATTTACAATGGCGGAGATTGAAACAGAATTTGGTATCATGAAAGTTAAGCTATACAATGATACGCCGAAGCACAGAGATAACTTTATCAAGCTAGCCAAAGAAGGTTTTTATGATGGTACTACCTTTCATAGAGTTATCAAGGATTTTATGATTCAAGGAGGAGATCCAGACTCCAAAAATGCACCAGCAGGAAAGGCACTGGGGCAAGGAGGACCTGGATATACCATAGATGCAGAAATTGGAAGACCGCATATTTATGGTGCTTTGTCTGCTGCTAGATTGGCTGATAATCAAAATCCAGAAAGAAAATCTTCTGGGAGTCAATTTTATATTGTTCAAGGAAAGAAAATGAAGATATCCGATGTGAAAGCGCAAACCTACAGAAAAGGTATTAATTACTCTCAAGGAACTTTAGAGCTATACAGAGACGTAGGAGGAACACCATTTCTAGATATGGAGTATACTGTCTTTGGAGAGGTAATAGAGGGCTTAGAGATTATTGATAAAATAGCCGTTGTTCCTACCGCAGCTCAAAATAGACCAGTGAACGATATTCCAATGAAAGTAAGAATAATAAACTAATATGATTTTCTCTAAATTAAATTTTCTCACAATATCTAGCTTTCTACTTTTATTTGGCTGTGCTAGACCTATTGCTGAATTTACCGTGCCAACAAGTGACCCTATAGCTCCAGTTGAAGTTAAATTCGAAAACAGCTCTGAGAAGAGTGAAACCTATCTTTGGGATTTTGGCGATGGTAATACTTCGACGGAAGAGTCTCCTTCGCACACATACAGTACTAGTGGGAATTACCTAATTATTCTCAAGGCTGAGAAAGGTAAAAAGTCAAGCACTGCGGAAAAAAGGCTGTTGGTACAGGCACCTAAAAATTGTATAGTAGAATTAAGCACTTCATATGGCAATATGCTTATTGAATTATACAACAATACACCACTTCATAGAGATAACTTTATCAAGCTAGTAGAAGAAGGGTTTTACAATGATCTCTTATTCCATAGGGTGATCAGTGGATTTATGATTCAAGGCGGAGACCCACGTTCAAAAAATGCAAAAGCTGGAGATGCCTTAGGCAGTGGAGGTCCAGGATACCAAGTCGATGCAGAAATAAAAAACTTTCATATAAAAGGAGCCTTAGCCGCTGCCAGAACTTCAGACAGCGTAAATCCGATGCGAAAATCTAGTGGGTCACAATTCTACATTGTACAAGGTCAGAAACAAACGGACGCTTCCTTGATGAATATGGAATTGAGTAAAGGCATCACCTATAGTCCAGAAATTAAAAAAGCTTATATCGAACAGGGGGGGACACCTCAGCTGGATGCGGACTATACTGTATTCGGGCAGGTGATAAAAGGAATGGATGTTATTGACAAGATAGGAGCAGCGAAAACTAAGCGAGGAGATAGACCAGAAGAGGACGTTAAGATGACTATAAAGGTAATAAACTAGATAACTTGAAAAAGGATATTATTTTAGGTTTAGATATAGGAGGTTCTGGAATCAAGGGCGCTCTCGTAAATGTAGAAACTGGCAAACTCGTTTCGGAAAGAATTCGCTTTGTAACACCGTCACCAGCATATCCCGAAAATGTTGCAGAAACAGTTCAACTGTTAGTAAGTGATCTGGGGTATCAAGGTGCTACTATCGGTTGTGGTTTTCCAGCTATCGTAAGACAAGGTGTTGCGAAATCAGCTTCTAATATACACGATACATGGATTGATACGGATGTAGAATCACTTTTAAGTGATATGACAGGGAAGCAAGTATTTGTGCTAAACGATGCCGATGCTGCAGGAGTAGCAGAAATGCACTTTGGTACCATGAAGAATAATAAGGGGATATCTATACTACTTACACTAGGCACTGGTATTGGATCCGCGCTATTTGTTAATGATAGTTTAGTACCTAATACAGAATTAGGGCACTTATATCTTAAAGAGAGCAAAAGGATAGTTGAAAAATCCACATCCAATCATGCTCGCAAAAGAGATGGTCTTACTTACAAAGAATGGGTTAAAAAACTTAATAGATTGTTGAGTCACTTAGGTCATTTGTTCAGCCCTGACATGGTTGTGTTAGGCGGTGGAGTCTCTAAGAAATTTGAAGAGTACGTTGACTTCTTTGACGAATTTGATTTCGATATAAAACCAGCAAAATTACTTAATCAAGCAGGTATTATTGGCGCAGCCGTTTATGCTAAGAATTGCATTGACAGGCAGCTTTTTTAATCAAGGTGTATAAGAAACTGATCCTTGTACAGATTTTCTGCTGCTGCTGATTCCTCACCGCAATGCTGTGCATACTTTCTGATAAAATTTGACCTGTCATCATAGCTTGGGCGAGTTTCCTCCCACTCTAGCGGAAAGTTCTCATCTGTAATACTTGATAAAATAGTCGCTATACCATCTGCCGCGTAATTAAATGGACAAAGATTATCTATGGCATATTGATCAGCATCTTCAACCTGATCATCTGTAAATGGCATTTCTCGCAAGGTTGCGATCATTTCTCCCATTTCTGATACAGGATTATTAAATATTATATCTCCCAGAATTAACCCCGAAAAGTCTCTTTCTAATAATGACATTGCGATTCCATTATCAGCATAGTACATCTCATGACTAATTAATGCTAAAAGTTGTGCGTCAGAACTTATAAGTCGACAGTACGCGGACGTTATGTATATCTTACCGCCTGGCATTGTAAATGCAGTCTTACGCTTATCGTCACGAAGTATATACACCTTCCAGTTAAACTTAGACCGATTTAGTACCGTTCTTGTATTAATTACTGTACTGACTCGGTCGTTAAGATAATTATATAATGATCTATAAGCCTCAGGCCTGTACATCGGATATTCTATAGGGTTCTCTAATATGAATTTTGACAATTCGTTTCCGATCTTATTTTGATCCGAAATGGTGAAATTATCCTTATCTTCTCTAACCACTTCACCCTCAGGACGACAAGAAAAGGTAAACAAAAGTATGGCTACTATATATAACAGGGTTGTGATAAAACGCATCATGTGATGTTGTTGTAAATATCAAAAATAAAATTAGAGGGAGAAGGGCGCTTGTCGATGACTGTTCCTTGTTTTACAAAGTGTATACTACTTGGGGAGCAAATAGTATGCCATGGCAATCAAGGAATATATGTACTAAGACCATGAAAAGTAAGCTGTCAACTCCATCTATCGAAAATTTATGCAATTATAGTTCTCATATGTAGAATTTAGATGTTCTCTAAAGCTGTTGCTAGCCATTATTCTTATATATTTGCGAGCAATTTACAAACGACAACTCTGTAAAATGCCTAAGGATACTTCAATAAAATCAATCTTAATTATAGGCAGCGGTCCCATCGTAATTGGACAAGCTTGCGAATTTGATTACTCTGGCTCTCAAGCCGCGCGCTCATTGAGAGAGGAAGGAATTTCTGTTACACTTATTAACTCCAATCCAGCAACTATTATGACCGACAAGGTCATAGCAGATCATATTTATTTAAAACCCTTAACGGTGGAGAGTTTAGAAGAAATTCTTCAAGAACAGCAAATAGATGCTGTTTTACCTACTATGGGTGGACAAACAGCATTGAACCTCGCCATCGAAGCAGGGGAGAGAGGGGTTTGGGATAAGTATAATACAAAGTTAATTGGTGTTGATCTTGAAGCTATAGAATTAACGGAAAACAGAGAAGCATTCAAGCAGAAAATGATTGCAATTGGCTTGAATGTGGCCAAATCTTTTATCGCTAACTCCTTTTTAGAAGGCAAAGATGCTGCTCAGAAAATTGGTTTTCCATTAGTAATTAGACCTTCTTACACCCTAGGGGGCACAGGAGGAAGTTTTGTGCACACTGCTGACGACTTTGATGACGCACTTCGCAGAGGACTTAACGCTTCTCCAACACATGAAGTACTAGTAGAGCAGGCGGTACTTGGTTGGAAAGAATATGAATTAGAGCTCTTAAGGGATGCTGACGATAATGTCGTCATTATTTGTGCTGTGGAAAACTTAGACCCAATGGGTATTCATACTGGGGATAGTATTACTGTCGCTCCCTGTATGACACTTTCGGACACTGCTTATCAGGAGATGCGTAACCAGTCTATCTTGGCGATGCGTTCGATTGGGAATTTTGCTGGAGGTTGCAATATTCAGTTTGCCATCAATCCTGCTGATGAAGAGCTCATCGTTATAGAAATTAACCCACGAGTTTCGAGGTCTTCCGCACTTGCCAGTAAAGCAACAGGTTACCCCATCGCAAAGATTGCTGCAAAGTTATCTATCGGTTACACCTTAGGAGAACTCAAAAATCAAATTACTAAAACTACATCCGCATTCTTTGAACCAGCATTAGATTACGTAATAGTAAAAATGCCGCGATGGAATTTTGATAAATTTTATGGGTCCGATCATACCCTCGGCTTGCAAATGAAGTCTGTCGGAGAAGTCATGGCAATAGGAAGAAATTTTCTTGAAGCTTTGCAAAAAGCATGTCAATCTCAAGAAAACAATCGTATGGGATTGGGCGCTGATAAGAAAGAATGGATCAAAACTGCCGATATCTTGCACAGAATGCAATTAGCTAGTGATGATCGCATTTATCGTGTAAAAGATGCACTTCGATTAGGTGTTCCAGAAAAAACAATTCATAACCTTACTAAAATAGATCCTTGGTATATCGGTCAAATCAAAGATTTGGTTCGCTATGAAAAGGAGTTGATGAAATATAATATACCTGATGATTTAGACAGAGAATTTCTTTTATCTCTAAAAAAGGTTGGGTACTCTGATGCTCAGATAGCCTGGTTAATGCGAGTGGATGAGGAGGCTATAAAAAAGAGAAGAAATGAGCTTGATATCAAGCGGGTTTTCAAAATGGTAGATACCTGTGCTGCAGAGTTTGAAGCGCATACACCATACTTCTATTCCACTTTCGATGAAGAAAACGAAAGTGTCGTCAGCGACAAAAAGAAAATAATTGTATTAGGTTCTGGACCTAATCGTATTGGCCAAGGTATCGAATTTGATTATTGTTGCGTTCACGGACTCATGGCAATTAAAGAAGCTGGGTTCGAGTCCATTATGATCAATTGTAATCCAGAAACTGTTTCTACAGATTTTGATGTTGCGGATAAACTATACTTCGAACCCGTTTTTTGGGAGCATCTTGAAGAGATTCTAGATCACGAAAAACCTGAAGGTGTTATCGTGCAACTTGGTGGACAAACTGCACTAAAGCTTGCAGAAAAGATCACCAAGAAAGGTGTAAAGATTATCGGTACTTCTTACGAGTCACTAGATTTAGCAGAAGACAGAGGTCGCTTTTCGGACATACTTAAAGAGTTAGATATTCCGTATCCAAACTATGGTACGGCTGTAGATACCGACGAGGCACTAGTCGTAGCTAACAGAGTTTCCTATCCAGTATTGGTGAGGCCATCATATGTGTTAGGGGGGCAAAATATGCGTATCGTGCTAAACGATGAAGAATTAGAAAAGCACGTACTCGGCATCTTCAAAAAAATGCCAGATAACAAAGTACTGGTAGATCAATTTTTAGAAAGAGCGCGTGAGGCAGAAGTTGACGCAATATGTGATGGAGACGAAGTCCTTATCATGGGTATTATGGAGCACATAGAGCCTGCAGGAATTCACTCAGGTGATAGTAGTGCTATGCTACCTACCTATAGTTTATCCGATCAAGCGATAGAGAAGATGAAGGAGTATACCAAAAAGCTCGCCTTCGCATTAAATACCAAAGGACTTATCAACATTCAGTTTGCTATTAAAGATGATAAAGTGTACGTGATAGAAGCCAACCCAAGAGCCTCAAGAACGACACCCTTTATTGCTAAGGCCTATCAGGTTCCTTTCTTGAACTATGCAACCAAAGTAATGTTGGGTACACATAAGATCAAGGATTTTAAATTTGAGAAAAAGTTGGAGGGCTATGCGATCAAGGTGCCCGTATTCTCATTTGATAAATTTCCAAACGTAGATAAAAACCTTGGACCAGAAATGAAATCTACAGGTGAGGCTATTCGCTTTATCAAAGATCTCAACGATCCATACTTTAGAGACTTAGACAAAAAACGATCTTTGTATTTGTCCAGATAAAATAATGATATAGATGAAGTCGAAAAAAGAGATAGTCGAAAACTGGCTGCCAAGATACACAGGCACAGAGTTGAAAGATTTTGGAGAGTATGTTTTGATTGTCAACTTTTCAGCTTATCTCAAAACTTTTGCTGACTGGCACAACGTCGAGATCAAAGGTAGCGATAGATCTATGCCCAGCGCCACAGCCGACAATATCACTTTGATTAATTTCGGGATGGGCAGCCCCAATGCAGGTACTGTGATAGATTTGCTTACAGCAGTCATGCCCAAAGCAGTTTTGTTTCTGGGTAAGTGTGGAGGACTGAAAACACACACCAATAAGGTTGGTGATCTAATCCTTCCTATTGCTGCCATCAGGGGAGAAGGAACCTCCAATGATTACCTTCCCCCAGAAGTCCCAGCCCTGCCTGCCTTCGCACTTCAAAAAGCGATCTCTACTACCATCAGAGAATACGAACGCGATTACTGGACGGGCACTATTTATACAACAAACAAAAGAGTGTGGGAGCACCGTGAGGATTTCAAAGCATACCTTACATCTCTACGCCCGATCGCTATAGATATGGAAACGGCTACCATTTTCATCGCTGCTTTCAAAAACGAAATTCCAGCAGGAGCACTACTCCTTGTTTCAGATATGCCCATGGTACCAGACGGCGTAAAGACGGAGAAAAGTGATAAAGTGGTTACCGCAAAATACGCCAACGAGCATCTCAAAATAGGCATCGATTCACTCAAGCAATTAATCAATCATTCGCTTACGGTCAAGCACCTACGCTTCTAGTATGGATAACATTTTTGACAGAGTACAGGAAGCAAAGCAGTTCATAATCCAGCAAAATGGCTACACATGTAAGCAAGCTATAGTTCTCGGTACAGGCCTAGGTAATCTTGCCGAACAAATAGTTGTGGAGCATAGCATCCCATATGCCGTCATCCCACACTTCCCAACTTCTACCGTAGAGTCTCATCTTGGAAAACTTCTTTTCGGTAAGTTAGATGGCGTACCTGTAATTGTACTTGCTGGTAGATTTCATTATTACGAAGGCTACAGTATGCGCGCACTTACATTCCCGATACGTGTGCTCAAGTCTCTAGATGTAGAAGTCATTTATATGTCTAACGTCTCAGGCAGTGTCAATCCCAATTTCCAACCTGGCTCCCTCGTCCTTGTCCGCGATCATATCAACACCCACCCTGAAAATCCACTCCGGGGCATCAACGATGAGCGACTTGGTCCTCGCTTTCCAGACATGCTCCAGACCTATGACAAAGCCCTACGAGACAGCGCAATAAAGATTGCAAAGCAATCTGATATACAGTTATACGAAGGCGTTTACCTCTCCCTCCAAGGCCCCAATCTAGAGACCCCAGCGGAGTACCATTACTACCATACCATCGGCGCAGATCTTATCGGCATGTCCACCGTTCCAGAAGTGATCGTCGCGCGTCATGCGGGCATTCGTATATGCGTGATTTCTGTGGTATCCAATCTTTGCTATCCCATTTCCGCCATCACCGAGACCACTATCGACGAGGTCATTGCGATTGCGAACCTTGCCGAACCTAAGTTGACGACCCTTATTCGAGGTCTAGTTACTGCCCAACACGATTAACCTCCGCAATTTTTTATACTTCAGACTATCCAATTTTTAGCTTTTGACTTGGGGCTATCACGATCCATGAGTTCCGCTTCGCTACACTCGGGACGTGACCAGGCTGTACATTATATCCCGTTTCGGCAGAGCCTACAACGGGATGCCATTTCCATCCTTTATCCTGCTCGCTCCGCTGCGCCGAGCTTTGGGCGCAAGCGCCGTCGCGAAAGAATGGTTATCATGACAACTAAATAACTATATCGCTTTCTTGAAATTAATATTTAGAATATTAAGGTTCCTGGACAAATTTAGCGGACTCATAATGGTAAAGCTACCAAAGGCATCTGTAATTAACAACCGATTTCGTCCCTAAACATCAATTCATAATTTGTTCCATAAATTTTTAATTTAATAGCGGAAGAGCCTGTCTTTATGTTCTAGGCGTAGGTGAACATTCCAGTACGAGAGACATAGTTAAGAATTGTCTAATAATATGCAAAATGAAATGACCCTTTTACTCTTTTAGTTGAAAGTTTTTACTATATTTGATTGACATTATTGAAATTAGTTTGGCCAAACCTTTCTTTTTTTTTCAAAAACTAAATTTTTATTATGTTAACTTACAAAAGTCTACAACAGGCACGATCATGCCTCTCAATTCTATTGGTGTTATGTTTAATTTCAACTAAAAAATCTGCTCAAACACCAGACGGGTGTGGTCTAAACCACGAACCTATATATAATAGTCAACAGAATCAAGGTCAAAATCAAAATTCATGTCAGCTTAGTTCAACTGCCTTTCCGTCTAATGATATCGATATTATTCCTAATGTACCTAATGCAAGATTAAAATTGCATCTCAACTTTATATTTGTTCAAAAAGATGACGGTTCCCTTATGTTTGACATGGGAAACTCAGATCAAGCAACACTATTTACGAATATTGTTGGGAATATGAATCATATTATGAGTAATGTTGAATTTGCAGACGCTTGTTCGAACCCTTGTCCTGAGGATTTTATATCAGATATGCAAATCGAATTTATTCCACATTTTACGCACATTCAAAACACCTTTTATTGGAACCATGAGAATGACCCAAACCCAAATATTTTATATTCACGCAACAAGTCTTTTTTAAATGAAATTGTTGCTTTAGCAAGATTAGAAGATAGTTATTATACAGAAGGTTTTGACCTTATCTATACAGCTGAAGGCACAGAGGCAGAGCAACAATTATTATATCCTAATACTAATCATTGGGATTTGCCTGATTATCAATTAACTTATTCAACTGGTAGTGGTAACGCACCATCCTACTCCATGTTCCCAACGACAAATCAAAGTACTAATATGCAACTTCATATGCCTAATGCATATAGGGGATATCTATCTCATACACATAATCCAGCTTGGGATCCATGTATACCAGCATATTGGACAATAGAACAAGAAGCTGTAGATCAGGCTGAAGGATTGTTGCATGAAATTGGACATGGTTTTGGATTAGGTCATGGATCTGCCTGTGGTGACAATACAAACATAATGCTTGGTAATGGATGTGAAAGGCAGAAGCTCAACGGGTGTCAAATGAGGACTATCTGGAACAGATTAATGACAACTAATTTAAGATCAATAGTTGATTGTGAAGAGGCACATCTAGTAAATTATATAGTTGACGAAACTATGACTTGGAGTAATAGTTTAAATATATATGGAGATGTCATTGTACGAAATAACGCAATCTTGACTATAACCTGTGAACTCTTTTTCTCAGAGGATAGAAG
>ENA-ORXM01001825-ORXM01001825.1-marine-metagenome-genome-assembly--contig:-NODE-1825-length-27525-cov-3.926151_pt1 | contig 27525 bp, 27 predicted proteins | sample MGYA00237867_ERZ511480 | MGnify/ENA primary metagenome ERZ511480 (study PRJEB26309, sample SAMN06266103) | marine metagenome | isolation source: Algal blade | place: United Kingdom:Sidmouth, United... | reverse complement strand
GCATCCGCATGATCGAGGCTGTGACGAAGGTCCCGCTGGTCATTCACGGCGGATCAGGCGTACCTGTGGCGCAACGCCGCGACCTCGCGGCCAATTCCGCCGTGTGCAAATTCAACATCGGCACCGAATTGCGCATGGCCTTTGGCGCCGCGATGCGCTCTGCGGTCAACAGCGATCCTGACCGGTTCGACCGCGTCTCAATCCTCCAAGAAACACATGACCCCGTCATGGCCGCTGCGATAGATGTGCTGCGCGCCTTTGGCGGGGCGAAGGACTAGATCATGCTGAACATTGCAATCCTCGGCTGTGGCCGCATCGGGCAGGTCCACGCCCGTACCATCAAAACCATGTCGTCCGCCCGCGTCACTGCTGTCGCCGATGCTTTCGCGGATCCGGCCAAGGCGCTCGCGGACGAGCTTGGCTGTGATGTGCGCGGCATCGACACTATCATGGCCAGCGATGACGTGGATGCCGTTGTGATCGGTACGCCCACAACGACGCATTACGACCTGATCCACGCTGCCGCGCGTGCGGGCAAGGCGATTTTTTGCGAAAAACCTGTCGACATGTCCGCCGACCGCATCCGCGATTGTCTGGCGATTGTGGCCCGACACGACGTACCTTTCCTAACTGCGTTTAACCGGCGGTTCGACCCCAGCTTTGCTGCCGTACAGTCGCGCATCGCGGGCGGTGAAATCGGCAACGTCGAGCTGGTGACGATCATGTCGCGCGATCCCTCCCCGCCCCCCGTCAGCTATATCGCGACATCCGGCGGGCTGTTCCGCGACATGATGATCCACGACCTCGATATGGCGCGGTTTCTGCTTGGCGAAGACCCCGTATCCGTCATGGCGATGGGTGCCGCCCTTGTGGACCCTGCGATTGGCGAGGCGGGCGATGTCGATACTGCGGGCGTGATGTTGCGCACGGCATCCGGCAAAATCTGCCAGATTAGTAACTCGCGCCGCGCGTCATACGGCTATGATCAACGCATCGAAGTGCACGGATCAAAGGGCATGTTGCGTGCCGAAAACCACCTCGAAAACGCGGTCGAGATCGCGACGGAAGCAGGCTTTCGTCGCGCCCCAGCGCAGCACTTTTTCCTGGAACGCTACGAGGCGGCGTATCGCGCTGAAATGCAGCATTTCGTCGACGCGGTCACAGGTGGCACGGCCCCGTCCCCGTCAGGTGACGATGGATTGCGCGCACAGATGTTAGCCGATGCAGCGACCCTTAGCTGGGAAACGGGTGTTCCGGTCACCTTGTCGTAGGATGCGTTTTAACGCATCTTACCTGACCGGAAGCGCCGTGGTCTGACGCACAGTGCGCAGCGCAAAAGATGACTGCATTTGCGCAACGCCAGGCAGCGCGGCCAAATACTTGCGGTGGATACTGGCAAAGTCTTCGGTGTCGCCTGCAACAACCTTCAACAGGTAATCCGCAGTGCCCGCCATCAGGTGACATTCCAACACGTCGGGTACCTTTGCCACGGCCTTCTCGAACGCATCCAGCACCTCGTCTGCTTGGCCCGACAACGTGATTTCGACAAACACGGTCGTTGGCCGTCCGACCTTGCGCGGGTTCAAAAGCGCGACATAGTCACGAATGAACCCGTCTTTTTCCAACCGCTGCACCCGCCTGTGGCACGCGGATGCCGACAGGTTCACACGTTCCGACAGGTCCGCATTCGACATGCGGCCTGTTCGCTGAAGCACCTCAAGGATTCGACGGTCTATGCTGTCCAATTCCATTTCACGCACGATCCTTGCTAGTTTTGACACATCTACACAGATACGTCCCACAGATAACGCTATCAGCCAAGTGTTTCTTGGGTGAAATTGCGCAACTGCGCGCAGATAGTGGCATCAGTAACGGGAGGGAGACCCAAAATGCATATCGGATGTCCAAAAGAGATCAAGCCACAGGAATTTCGCGTCGGGATGACGCCGAACGCAGCACGCGAAGCTGTGAATGCCGGCCACAAGGTTACCGTCGAAACGGCGGCAGGGTCCGGCGCGGGCTTTACCGACGACGACTATATCGCGGCGGGCGCTGCAATTGTTGGCACCGCTGGCGATGTTTTCGCCAAGGCGGATATGATCGTTAAAGTCAAAGAACCGCAGCCCGCTGAACGCAAGATGCTGCGTGAGGGCCAGATCCTGTTTACCTATCTGCACCTTGCGCCAGACCCCGACCAGACACGCGACCTGATGGCTTCCGGTGCGACCTGCATCGCCTATGAAACCGTCACGGATGACCGCGGCGGCCTGCCGCTCCTTGCCCCGATGTCAGAGGTGGCAGGGCGGCTTGCCCCGCAGGTCGGCGCATGGACGTTGCAAAAGGCAAACGGCGGACGCGGCGTATTGATGGGTGGCGTGCCGGGTGTTGGCCCCGCACGCGTACTCGTCATTGGCGGCGGCGTAGTCGGCACACATGCGGCGAAAATCGCGGCTGGCATGGGCGCGGATGTGACCGTGCTTGACCGATCCTTACCGCGCCTACGCTATCTTGATGATGTCTATGGCGGCCAGTTCAAGAACAGCTATGCATCCGCTGGCAACACGATCGAGCTGGCGACACAAGCGGACATGATCATCGGTGCGGTCCTGATCCCCGGCGCCGAGGCACCCAAACTGATCAGCCGCGCGCAACTGGCCGACCTGAAGCCCGGTGCGGCGCTTGTCGATGTGGCGATTGACCAAGGCGGTTGTTTTGAAACATCGCGCGCCACGACGCATCAGGACCCGATCTATGACGTGGATGGCATCATGCATTACTGCGTCGCAAACATGCCCGGTGCCGTTGCGCGAACCTCCACAATTGCGCTTGGCAATGCCACGATGCCGTTCATGATGGCCTTGGCAAACAAGGGTTGGAAACAAGCCTGCGAAGATGACGCCCATCTGTTAAACGGGTTGAATGTGCATGCGGGCAACCTGACCTATTATGCGGTCGGCAAGGCGCTTGGCATTGATGTTATGTCACCGGCCCTTGCGCTGCGGGCCTGAACGCAAAAAGGCCCGCGTCATTCGCGGGCCTTTTCATTGTCTTCACGGAAAGAAGATTACTTCTTCAGCGTAACCAAGATCTCTGCAAGCAGCTCTTCTTGTGTTGGGCCAGCCGGAGCAGCAGGTGCTTCTTCTTCGGCTTTCTTCATTTTGTTCACCTGACGTACCAGCATGAACACAACAAATGCGATCACGAGGAAGTTGATGATTGCCATGATGAAGTTACCGTATGTGAATGTTGCTTCACCAACGGATGCAGACAGGCCAGCAAAATCGACACCGCCCATGAACAGACCGATCAATGGATTGATCATGTCAGCCACAAGCGAACCTACGATTGCGGTGAACGCGGCGCCAATGATGATACCAACGGCCATATCCATGACGTTGCCTTTGGCGATGAAATCTTTGAATTCGTTGAGCATTGTAGTCCCCTTTAAGTGTTTTATGCGTATCCGATCTAGCGCCGGCTGCGCGTGTGTGCACAGCTTTAGACCAGTCTGCGCACCGTGCAATGGGTTTAATTGCCCTTATTTTCCCCTAAATTGGGAAGTGAGTCATTTTTGCAAACCCGAAGGACACGCAATGTCAGACCTTTCCGCATTCCCCATCACCGCCCGCTGGCCCGCCCGCGATCCGTCCGTTGTGCAACTTTACTCATACCCGACGCCAAACGGCGTGAAGGTATCCATCGCGCTTGAGGAAATGGGCATCCCTTATGAGCCGCATCTTGTCACGCTGTCAGATGCAGACGTCAAAAGCGACGCGTTCCTGTCGTTGAACCCCAACAACAAAATTCCCGCGATCATTGATCCCGATGGCCCTGACGGTGCGCCGATTGGGTTGTGGGAATCTGGTGCGATCTTGCTGTATCTTGCGGACAAGTCGGGCAAGTTGGGGGGGACATCCGCGTCCGAGAAGGCGCAGATCACCAAGTGGCTGATGTTCCAGATGGGTGGCCTTGGCCCGATGTTTGGCCAGATGGGGTATTTCTACAAATTCGCGGGCAAAGACATCGAAGACCCGCGCCCTGTCACCCGTTATCTCGACGAGGCCAAGCGCCTGCTGGCAGTGGTCGAGAAACAGCTGGACGGACAAGACTGGATCGCAGGCGATTTTTCAATTGCGGACATCGCAATTGCGCCTTGGCTCAACGCATTGGAATTTTACGGTGTGAAAGACGACGTTGGCTATCACAGCTTGAAAAACGTGCCTGCCTACGTCGAACGGTTCTATGCGCGCCCCGCCGTGGTGCGCGGCAAGGCCATTCCCGCGACTAGCTAGGCAGCGCCCCGTCCAGCACATACCGCAGGATTTCCACAACCTCGCGCGGCTCTTGCACAACAGCAAGGGCCGCTGCGTCCACTTCCTTGAGCGCGTGGGCATGCGCGTCTTGGTGCATCACGATCAGCGATTTACCAAGCGCCGCCGCCATGCCTGCGTCAAACGCCGCATTCCATTGTTTGTATTGTTCACCGAACCGTACGACGACTATATCTGCGTTTTCGATACCATGGCGCGTGCGGATTGCATTCAGCTTCGCCCCTTTATGGTCATGCCAAAATTTATTGTCCTCAGCACCCATAATAGCCACGCCACAGTCATCCGACGCCGCGTGATCCGTGACCGGAGCACTGAATGTGACGTCCAGACCGCGGGCCGCATCAATGATTTGATCACGCCAATCGGTATGAATTTCGCCTGACAGATATACTTTCATCGTTTCACCTATTCCCGATTACAAATCTGCACCGCGCGACCTTAGGCACGCAGGACACCACCCGTTGCCTTTGTGACTTTCTCAACGACTTTGGCCGCGACGGCCTCGATGTCCGCGTCCTTCAACGTGGTTGTTGTCGGTTGCAACCGCACTGTGATCGCAAGGGATTTCTTGCCCTCGCCAAGGCTTCCGCCGAGGAATTCATCAAACACACGCACGCCAGCGATCAACGCCTTATCGGCTCCCGCAGCAGCATTGACCAAAGTCAGCGCCTCGACCTGCGCGTCCACGACAAACGCAAAATCACGCTCCACCGCTTGCAAATCGGTGGCTTGCAACGCGGGGCGCGCCGCTGACTTTTTCTTTGGCTGCGGCACGTCTTCTGGATAGATGACAAACGCGACAGCTGGCCCTTTGATGTCCATTGCGCGCAGGATTTTCGGGTGCAGTTCGCCAAAGGCGCCCAACACCTTTTTCGGCCCGAGGCAAATTTTGCCGTGACGGCCCGGATGCCACCACGCATCAGCGCCGCGCATAATCATTGATTTCGCAGGCGCGCCAATCGCAGCCAATACCGCCTCGGCATCTGCCTTGGCGTCGAATACATCGACGGCGCGGGCCTCGCCCAAAATATCCTTGGGGCCTGTGCGGCCAATGAGGATACCCGCGATTTGCACATGTTGTTCACCCGGCTCACCGCCTTGGAACGCGTGGCCCACCTCGAACAACGCCATATCGGCAAAGCCGCGTGCCTGATTGCGGGCCGCTGCGCGCAGCAAACCAGGTAGCAGGCTTGGGCGCATATGCGACAGGTCGGCGGAAATCGGGTTTTGCAGCATCGTTGCATCGTCGCCCCCGCCAAACAGTGCCGCGGCCTCTTGGTCGATGAACGAATAGGTGACGCACTCGTTGTAGCCCAATGCGGCCGATGTGCGTTTCGCCGTTTGTTGACGCAACTGCAATGGCGTCAAAATCGGTTTGGGCACACCCGCAATGCGCGGCAGTGGTTTGCCGACCAGCTTGGTCAGGGACGCAATGCGCGCGACCTCTTCCACCAGATCAGCCTCACCCTGCACGTCGGGACGCCAGCTTGGCACATGGGCCATATCACCCTCAAGCCGGAAACCGAGCGAGGTCAAGGTCTGGCGCTGGGTGCTTTCGGGGATGTCCATACCCACAAGCGAGATCACACGCTTCGCGTCCAGCCTGTAGGCGCGCGACACGTCAGGCACCTTGCCCGCAACAACCAGATTGGACGCCTCGCCGCCTGCGTGATCGACAATCATCCGCACTGCGTGTTCCAACCCGTCAGGCGTGAACGCAGGATCGACGCCACGCTCGAACCGGTACCGCGCGTCAGAGTTAATCTTGAGCGCGCGACCCGCATAGGCGATCTGCACGGTGTCCCAGAATGCGCTTTCGACGAACACGTTCACGGTGTCTTCGGTGCAGCCTGTATCAAGGCCGCCCATGATGCCTGCGATGCTTTGCACACCATTGTCATCGGAAATGACCATCTGACCGGCTTGCAGCGTATATTCCTTGTCATCAAGCGCGGTCATTTTTTCCCCGCCAACGGCGCGGTGCACACGTAGGTTACCCGCAACCTTATCGGCGTCAAACACGTGCAAAGGACGGTTTTGATCATAAGCAAAAAAGTTCGTCACATCGACAAGGAACGAGATCGGACGCAAACCAATGGCGCGCAACAGGTCTTGGAGCCATTCAGGTGACGGTCCGTTCTTGACGCCCTTGATGAGGCGACCCATGAAAACAGGGCAACCATCAAGCGTATCATTGTCAATGCTGACAGTCAGATCAGAGGTGAAAGTGGCGTCGGCCATTTCGACCTCGCACGGCTTCATTTTGCCAAGACCACGTGCCGCCAGATCGCGCGCAATGCCGCGTACGCCAAGCGCGTCAGGGCGATTGGGTGTGATCGCGATTTCGATCATCGTGTCGACTTTGGCGGGGTCATTTTTCGCAAGCCAGTCAACGAAACGATCGCCGACCTTGCCAGACGCAAGCTCGATGATGCCTTCGTGTTCGTCTGACAGTTCCATCTCGCGCTCGGAGGCCATCATGCCGTAGGATTCGATGCCACGGATTTTGCCCACACCGATTGTTGTGTCGATGCCGGGCACATAAACACCGGGCTTGGCCACAACGACTGTGATGCCCTCACGCGCGTTCGGAGCGCCGCAAATGATCTGCAACTCGCCCTCGTCGGTGTCGACCTTGCACACCCGCAGCTTATCCGCGTCAGGGTGTTTTTCGGCATGATTGACGTAGCCGATAGTGAAATCCGCCAGCTTTTCGGCAGGGTTCTCGACGGCTTCAACCTCAAGGCCCAGATCGGTCAGTGCCTTGCAAATGTCGGTAACGGATGCGTCGGTATCAAGATGCTTTTTCAGCCAGGACATTGTGAATTTCATGATGAAAGCCCCCCGTGCAACGTGGGCACATCGAGCGATCTAAATCCGTAATGGCGCAGCCAACGCAGGTCGCTGTCAAAGAATGCGCGCAGGTCGGGGATACCGTATTTCAACATGGCGATGCGGTCGATGCCGACACCGAACGCAAACCCTTGGTACACGGACGGGTCGACGCCAGCGGCCTCAAGCACCTTGGGGTGGACCATGCCGGAGCCAAGAATTTCGAGCCAGTCGTCGCCTTCGCCCACTTTCAATGTGCCGCCTTCCCATGAGCAGCGGATGTCGACCTCGGCACTGGGTTCGGTGAACGGGAAGTGTGACGCGCGGAAACGCAGTTCAACGTCGTCAACTTCAAAGAACGCTTTGACGAATTCCTCGAGGACCCATTTGAGGTTGGCCATGGAAATGTCTTTGTCGATTGCCAGCCCTTCGACTTGATGGAACATCGGGGTGTGGGTCTGGTCGTAATCGGCACGGTACACACGGCCCGGACAGATGATACGGATCGGGGCGCCATTCGCCTCGAGGCTACGGATTTGCACGGGGCTGGTGTGGGTACGCAACACGTGGGGCGGGCGATCGTCGCCGTCGGCGCGGTGGGTATAGAACGTGTCCATTTCAGCGCGCGCAGGATGGTGGCCCGGAATATTGAGCGCATCGAAATTGTACCAGTCGGATTCAATCTGTGGCCCCTCGGCAACCGAGAAACCCATATCGGCAAAGATCGCAGTGACCTCTTCAGTCACTTGGCTGATCGGATGGATGGACCCCATCGGGCGCTGCCGCGACGGCAATGTCACATCCAGCCATTCGCCGCGCAGACGTTCGTCCAAGGCAGCATCGCCCAAGGCCGTTTTCTTGGCGATCAATGCAGAATTTATCTCGTCCTTGAGCGCATTGAGCGCGGGTCCAGCGGTCTGGCGTTGCTCTGGCGTCATTTTGCCAAGCTCGCGCATCTGCAAAGAGATTTCGCCCTTTTTACCCAGCGCCTGCACGCGCAACTCTTCGAGGGTGCCCTCGTCGCTGGCAGCGGCAATCAATGTCAGGTATTTTGATTTCAGATCGTCCATCACGGGCCTCTTGCATATGTAGCCTTCCGGTTAGCGAAAGGGGGCCAATGTTGCAAGTATCGCGCGCCTAACTGGGGGTGATTTTGGCGATCTCTGCCTTAAAATAGGCCAGTGTGATCGTCGCGCGATTGCCTGCGTAGCCGTGATATTTTGACCGACCGCTTGAAGTGGGCAACCCCGCCCAAATGCCGGCGAGATTGTTCATGAACTTTTGCGGTCCCAATCGACCGTCCATAAAGGCGGCGAAGCCCGCGTCGGCAAGCAACACATCAGCAAGCCTATCCTGCAATTCAGGCGAAAAACGGTCACTGCGCTTTGCCCCGACCTTATTGACGACGCGGCGCAACGTGGCGGGGATAAACTGGTATCGGCCAATCGCGTGCGGTTGACCGGGTGTTGCTGCTATCCAGTCATAGATTTCACCGATCGTCATGTCAGTGGGGAGCTTGCGCGGTTTGACGCGCGCACCGTGCTGCACGGCGTCATAGCCGCGCTGCGGGGATTCCGCGCGCCCGATGACATGCCGGATCCGCGCGACCGCGCTCGTGTTACTGCGCGGCAATGCTTGCGGTTTTGGTGCGGCGACGGCCCGTGCCGGATAAGGGGCGAAAAAACTGCCTTTTTCCTGACCGGAAAAAAGACTGGGACGCCCGATCGGATCAGCGGACGTGTCGCGCGCAGATAGCAAAGCGGCTTGCCCCTGACCGAACGCCCCCCCGCCCAACAGCGACCCGAGTTCGGCATGCCCCGTCAAGGGCCACATCAAAATCACAACACCCAAAAGAATCCGCATTCAAACCCCGACCAACAATTACATGGCCGTTATCAGACAAGTTTATTGCGTTTTCGTTTCGATTTTTGGCTATTTGAAAAATTTACAGACCGGCACCGTTAGATTGCGCATCAAACAACGTGTGAATTGAATCGTTTGCCATGCGCGGGCTATCGTCGTTGGTGACAATAACGCGGACATTGCCGTCCTGAATGTCATCAGGTGTCACACCCACTAAAACCGCATGACCAATGCTTGCCCCCTCAAGAGTTGCGAGCAGGCTTTCGTCGTCGACTGCAGGCACGATAAGGGTCGCCATGCCTGCGCTGGTTTCAATCTGAGTCATCGTATAACTGATCTCGAGGGTCGTGGTGCCGTCGGCAAACACAAAATCCGGCGCGTGGACGCCCAGCACAATTTGATCCTCGTCGGCATCAAAATCAGTGATCACCGCCACAGGGTCATTGTCTTGCGCACCAAAGTCGGAATGGATCAGCACATCATCTGCGCCTTCACCCAGCGCAACGAGCGCGGCGCCCTGGCTGACGTATATCTGGTCGTCACCCGCACCAGCGGCAACCACGTCAAAAGTGTTCGGCGCGACGTCTGTCTGGTAAACATGGGCAGTATAAATCGTGTCGTCGCCAGCACCGCCATAGACCACATCAGCGCCCTGTCCGCCGACCAACAGGTCCGCACCGTCGCCGCCAACAAGCGTGTCATCGCCGTCATCGCCGTGCACCTGATCCGCTCCGCCTTCGGCGAATAGAACATCATCGCCTGCGTCACCAAAGATCACCTGATCGTGGTCCGCACCAAAGATGACGTCGTCACCTGCACCGCCAAATGTGACCGCGACGTCAAGGCCCGCGTCGATGAAATCATCACCATCTGTGCCTTCGATTTCGACAGAACCTGTTGGTGCATAGTCGCTGCGAACGGCTTCGGCATCAATGACGCCTGCGCCTGCTTCTATCTCTTCTAGTGCGCCCGCCTGAAGCGTCGCTGGTAAACTGTCATCCAGCAAAGCAAAGCCATCACCGTTGTCGACGTCTTCAAGTGTGTCATCGACATTGTCGTCGCCCCACAAATCAAACATGGTGCCCACAAGCGCGATAGACGCGAGTGACGACAGAAAAATCAGCGGAAACATGGGCAGACCCTTTTAAATACAATTTATGATTGCGCAATTAAGGGGTCAATACAAGTCGCGCAGAGGTCAGACCAAAGTCTGGCCCATCTGGATACCGTTCGCATCAGAGCTGTTCACCAGCAAAACTGTGATGTCGTCGTCCGATACTTGGTCCGGTGTCAAACCAAGCAGGATCGCGTGGCTCGCGCCCGTTTCATTCATCCCGTCAAACGCGATATCGTCAGAATATGCAGGTGATACCAATGTCGCGATGCCGCTATCTGTTTCTATTTCAGTCAGGACATATGTAAGTTCGGTGATCTCGATGTCTTGTGGTGTCGTCACCAACAGGACGATGCGATCATCTGCCGGATCAAAATCAGTAATAACAGAAAAATTGTCGCTGGCTTCGGCTACGCTGGAATTTGAATTGCTCGCGAATATTCCAAGGTCTTCGCCTACGCCCAATGAGACGTAAGCCATTTCGGAATTAACGGCGATAAAGTCGTCACCGGCACCACCGCTCGCGATTGTCGTTGTGTAAAAAGGGTCGTTCACAGGCAAAAAAACGTTCGAAGTAATGATATCGTCGCCATTTCCACCATACATATCAGCATGCTGGTTGGCGAAGGCTTGCATGATGTCGTCACCATCGCCCCCAACAAATGTGGACGGCCCCATTGGTGTCCCGTCGAACGTGTCATCACCCGCGCCGCCAAACAATATGCTGATTGCTGCATCACCAGCCCGCAAAGTTTGCCCTGTACCGGCACCGATCACGACTGACCCAGACGACTCGAGCATGTAGAAGTCGGTCACGTCATCACCAAGGGTGACATGATAGGCAAGCCAATCGACATCGCCATGAACAGCTGGATCGACGTCAATCTGATAGGAATTGTCGTCGTCTGTGTCGACGTTTACATAAATGTATTCGTCCGCGACAGAATCGTAATCCGGAAGGAAAGCATCCAAGTCGTCTGGATCAGGCTCGTTCATGACCGTATCGACATGCACTTCGAAATCGTCAAACCGGCCATCAATCGCGGTTTCCAACAATAAGGTCGCCATGTATTCATCACTGCGCAAAGGCACGATCGCTGGCACGTCCGGTTCATCGATGATCGGGTCGTCCGTATCTTCGATCAAATCATCGCCGAAGTCTTCGTCTTCTTCATCCCCAGCTACGACTGGCTCTTCGGGGTCTTCTATCAAGTCATCATGAAATTCTTCGATTTCGTCTTCGCTCAACTCTTCGTCAGGGTCCTCTAATCCGTCGTCAGGGTCAGACATGCCCCCATCGCTCAAAAGCAATTCCTCATCAGAGCCAGCATCGTCATCTTCGGCTTCGTCCGTTTCGACGGTTGATGGCGTCAAAAGCGCCGCCCCGAGCAATGCAAAGAATATAAAAAACGGTGTCATGACGCGCGAATTCTGAATACAACTACAGGGTATTGTCGTCCCGAATTATCCAATTAACAACGAAAAAAGGCCGCCCTGTTTCCAGAGCGGCCCTTCGATCAATCAGCGTTGGTGCCTTAAGCGGCCAGCGCGTCTTTTGCTTTGCCGACGATTGTCGCGAACGCTTCTGGTTCGTTCACAGCCAAGTCAGCCAAAACCTTACGGTCAACTTCGATACCAGCCAACATCAGGCCGTTGATGAACTTGGAATAGTTCAGTGTTTCGTCAACGGAACGAACGCCCGCGTTGATGCGCTGGATCCACAACGCGCGGAAGTTCCGCTTGCGATTGTGACGGTCGCGTGTTGCGTATTGGTTCGCTTTTTCAACGGCCTGCTTGGCGACCTTGAAGGTCTTGGACCGGCGATCATAATAACCTTTTGCAGCGTCGAGAACTTTCTTGTGACGACGATGCGTGACTGTACCACCTTTAACTCGCATATCAAATTCTCCTTATCGCGCGTAGGGCATCATGCTCTTGATGATTTTCGCATCAGGAGCTGAAAGGGTTGTCGTGCCGCGTGCGTCACGAATGAATTTGTTAGAGCGTTTGATCATGCCGTGCTGTTTGCCAGCCTGACCCGCTTTGACTTTGCCAGTGGCCGTCATTTTGAACCGCTTTTTGCAGCTCGATTTTGTCTTCATCTTAGGCATTTCCGTCTCCTCTTTTGAGTTTCGGTCGTACGCGCGACTCGGCATGCCACTTGGCCGGACGCGCGGGTTGAACGGGTCGTTTAGGGCGATTCATTTCGCCATGCAAGAGGTATTAGCCGATATAGCGCCCGACAACCTTGAGAAACACATCTGGCAGGCTGTCAAAGTTATATGCGCCCGGACGCTCGTTCACCGCATAACCGATCATCACGACCCCGATCAGAATGATCAATGCGGGATAGCGCGGCGTGCGGTTGTCGGAAAATGCGCTCACGATTGCGGGGATCGACAGGACCGACACCACACAACCGAGAACAAAGATAAGATCGAGATCCATAGCAAAATACTCTTGTTACTTAATACAAGACTAATCTTACTCTGGATCGGCCGCGTAAATCAAACGTTCCTCGCATGGCGCAACCCTAAGAATATTCGTGGAACCTGCGGTGTTAAACGGCACACCGGCAGTCACAACGATCATGTCCTTTTCTGTCGCCAGATCTTCGCTTACGGCGGCGCGCACAGCGGCGATCACGGCAGATTTAAAGCGATCAACAGCACCGGTCACGACGCAGGTCATACCCCAAGACAGGCACAGACGGCGCGCAGTCGACCTATAGCTGGTCAATGCGATAATCGGCACACGCGGGCGTTCGCGCGAAACGAGCAATGCAGTGGTGCCTGACTGCGAGAAACAGCAGATCGCCTTGACGTCCGTGGTTTCCGCAATTTCGCGGGCTGCGGACACAATACCGTCGGCCACGGTGTTACGCTTGATGCGGCGCGATGCTTCGATGATCTCGGTGTAGGTCGGATCGGATTCAACCTCGGTTGCGACGTTCGACATCGTGGTCACAGCCTCGATCGGATAAGATCCCGCCGCAGATTCAGCGGACAGCATAATCGCGTCGGCGCCTTCATAGATTGCGGTCGCCACGTCGGATACTTCGGCGCGTGTCGGCATCGGGCTGTCGATCATGGATTCGAGCATTTGCGTCGCAACAATCACAGGCTTGGCAGCGGCACGACATTTGCGCACAAGCTGCTTTTGGATCGGGGGGACGTTTTGCACAGGCAGTTCAACGCCCAAGTCGCCACGGGCCACCATAATACCGTCGGACACAGCCAGAATCTCGTCAAACATTGTGACCGCGTTCGGCTTTTCGATTTTGGACAAGATCGCAGCACGGCCTTTGGCCAGCTCGCGCGCCTCGTTTACATCGGCGGGACGCTGCACAAATGACAGCGCCAGCCAGTCAACGCCAAGGTCGCAAACGAAGTCGAGGTCTTTTCGATCTTTTTCAGACAGCGCAGCAAGCGGCAGCGTCACGTCAGGCACGTTCACGCCTTTCCGGTTGGAAATCTGGCCGCCCACGATGACTTCGCAGTCGGCGAAATCACGACCGCAATCTTTCACGCGCAGCTTGATCTTGCCGTCATTGACCAACAGGTGCGCGCCTGGTTCCAGCGCATCGAAAATTTCCTTGTGTGGCAGTTGCACGCGGGTCAGGTCACCTGCATCGTCGTTCAGATCAAGCCGGAATGCAGCACCGGGGATCAGTTCAACACCGTCATCATCGGCAAACACGCCAACGCGCAGCTTTGGCCCCTGCAAATCAGCAAGAATACCAATCGGCGTATTCAAGTCGTCTTCGACCTTGCGAATAATTTCGTGGCGCACCTTGATCTCGGCGTGATCACCGTGGCTCATGTTCAGGCGGAACACATCGGCGCCGGCTTCGACAAGTGCGCGGATCATCTCGTAATCGTTGGACGCAGGGCCCAGTGTTGCGACGATCTTTACGTTGCGGTGGCGTCTCATGTTCAATTCCCTTCAAGCATCAGTCAGCGGCTGTTAGCGATAACGCCGCGTGTTGCGCCCCTTATACGCAATTCCAATCGCTTCACAACTAGCCTAAACAACATGTCAATTGAATGACAGGTGACCATGACACATCCATCTTTTCACATCGTTGGCGCAGACCGCGATAGCCGCTGGCTTTTCACTTGTGATCACGCCACCAATCGGGTCCCTGATTGGGTGAACGAAGGGACGCTGGGGCTGGCTCCAGCCGATATGCAGCGCCACATTGCCTATGATATCGGCGCTGCTGGCGTCACCCGCCATTTGGCTGCGCGCATGCAAAGCCCCGCGGTCCTTTCCGACTTTTCCCGCCTTGTGATTGACCCCAACCGCGGCGAAGACGACCCTACTTTGCTGATGAAACTTTATGACGGTACGATCATTCCCGCCAACCGTCACGCCGACGCGGCAGACCGCGAGCGTCGTTTGAACGAACTCCACCGCCCCTATCACAACGCGTACGGCGAACTTGCCGCGCGCCGCGATGACACCGTTGTTTGTGCCATCCACAGCTTCACGCCACAGTTGAATGGCCGCCCTGCCCGCCCGTGGGAAATCGGTGTTCTCTACGCCCACGATGACCGTCTTGCGTTGCCTTTCATGGCTGCGTGCCGCGCCCAAGGCTGGTGCGTCGGCGACAACGAACCCTATTCAGGCCACTTGCCCGGTGACGCCGTTGACCGACATGCACTGCGTGATGGCCGCCCCAACGTCCTGATCGAAATTCGCAATGATTTGATCGCTGACGACGCTGGTCAGGTCTTGTGGGCCGACCGTCTTGCCCCCATTCTATCGGATGTACTCGCCGCTTCCGGCCTATAAAGGACACGCCACAATGGACGCACAGACCAAGCTAGAGATCGAGGCCGCAGCCTTTCGCCGCCTGCAAAAGCACCTGATGGAAGACCGAACAGACGTGCAGAACATCGACATGATGAACCAATCGGGATTTTGTCGGAATTGCCTGTCGCGCTGGTACCAAGAGGCCGCAAATGAACGCGGCATCGAAATGACCAAGGACGAGGGCCGCGCGGCGTTTTACGGCATGCCGTTTTCCGAATGGACTGCAAACTATCAGACCGACGCAGGCCCCGCAGCTCAGGCTGCCTTTGACGAATCACACCCCAAGTCGGGCTAATGTTTCCAAACTGGAAACAGTCTTACTACCAAGGATTGTATTGCCCCGCTTAAAACTGAAAATTGCGTCAAAAAATTGACATCTCCCCCTATCTGCAAAATGGTTAATTTCATTGTGTTGACTAATTCCTAGTCAGTCTGCGTTTGGAGAGTATTTTGGAACTATTGGTGTTACCGATCCTTGCGATCTTGGGTCTTGTTTATCTCTTCGATTTTGGCGGCTCAGAGAGTGACAGTAGCGAACCAAACGAGCCAAATCCAAACTTCAATCGCGAAGAATTTGGCGAAACCGACGATGTTGCCACTGGAACTGATGTCGTTGACTTCCTGTTCTTGAATGGCGGGGATGATGTGGCCTCAGGCGGCGCAGGCGACGACGCCGTGTTTCTGGGCGCGGGTCAGGACGCCACGGTCGTTCTGGCAGACGACGGGTCATTTGAAACCACCGGCATGGAAGGCGACGACCTGATCCGTGGCGGCGAAGGTCGTGACGTTTTGGTCGACACGCTTGGCAGCAACACCATCTATGGCGACGTCGGCTATGACCGGATCAACGTGGTCGATGATGCAACATCCGACGAAACACCCGACACTGTGTTTGGCGGGTTTGGCAATGACGCGATCTTTTCTGATGGTGGCGACGTGGTCACTGGTGGTGGCGGCGATGATCGGTTCCAGCTGATCGCGGATGCGTCCGACGCCCCCGTGATCATCACAGACTACGAAGAAGGCGATACATTCTTGCTGCGTGACCCTGATCGTAACCTGATCGTCCAAGAACGCATTACATTTGCGATCGACGAAGATGGCGAAAACACCAATATGCAAGTTGACGGTGAAACTGTTGCTATTCTCCAAGGTGTGACAGAAACGCCTGTGGACGCGCTTGCGAATTTTCCAGCCCCTCCAATTTTTGGTGAACGCACGTTTGGCCCTGACGACGAAGACGGATCGCAAGGACCACTAATTTCAGATGACTTTGACGATGACATCCGGATTGGCGAATTTGGCACACGGGTGTTTGCATTTGCTGGCGACGATGACATCCGGTTTGACGACGATATCGACACGCAAGGACGCGGCATGACCGTCTTTGCGGGCTCCGGCGATGATACCGTGATCCTTGGCGATGGCGACGATTCTGTCTTTGGCGGTTTGGGCGCCGACACGATCATCAGTAGCGGCGGCGCGGATGAAATCAGCGCGGGATATGGCAATGACATTATCAACGTGACTGACGCATCCGGTGATGCAGCGGCGGCTGACACGGTGTCCGGCGGCTTTGGCGATGATACGATCACGGGTGACAACGGCGACGTCCTGCTCGGAGAAACAGGCGTCGACAACTTCTTTGTTGATCTGGCCAACCCAAGCGCTGCGGCCGTGCGCATCGGGGATTTTGACCCCGCAACCGAAGTTATCACAGGCGAGATTACACTGGCCCAAGACGCGCCCGTGGCCGTGAACTTTGTCGACGTCCCAAGCGAGGGAGCGACCTATGTGTTCGTAGAAGGCAACCACGCCATGACCATCGTTGGGGTCCAGTCGTCAGACCTGAATGCCACAAACGTGAATATCTATAACACTAACGTTAGCGGCTAATCCGCCGACAACCAGACATAAAAAAGGGCGCCTCGATCGAGCGCCCTTTTTCGTTTGGGGTTCGTTTTAGACCGCGACCTTGCGGCTTTCTTCCAGATAGATTTCGCGCAAGCGTGTGGCTACTTTTCCGACCGTACCACCACCGACGGACGCGCCGTCGATCTCTACCACTGGCATCACGAATGTGCTGGCAGAGGTAATGAACGCCTCGTCGGCATCTTGCGCCTCTGCGATCGTAAAGCTACGCTCTTCGACTTGCATCTGCGCCTCTTTTGCAAAGCGCAAAACAGCGGCGCGTGTGATCCCGTGCAATATCTCATTGCCCAAATGACGCGTGATGATCGTGTTGCCCTTGATGATATAGGCGTTGTTTGATGTGCCCTCGGTCACATGGCCATCCTCGACCATCCACGCGTCGTCACAGCCGGCGGCCTTGGCCATCATTTTGCCCATCGACGGGTAAAGCAGCTGGACTGTCTTGATATCGCGCCGCGCCCAGCGCTGGTCTTCGATGCTGATCACCTTGATGCCTTTTTTCGCTGCAGGGCTATCGGCCAGATTTGGTTTATTCTGGGTGAACAGCACAATCGTTTGCGGCGTGTCCACGGGCGGGTAGGCAAAGTCACGGTCAGCGGGCGCGCCGCGTGTGATCTGCAAATAAATCATGCCTTGGTCAATGTCGTTGATCCGCACCAGCTCACGGTGAACCTCAAGCAGGTCGTCCTTGGAAATCGGATTGCCCATGCCCAGCTCGGTCAGTGACCGGTCCAGCCGCACGGCGTGTCCGTCAAAGTCGATCAGCTTGCCGTCCAGAACAGTGGTCACTTCGTACACGCCATCGGCCATCAGGAACCCGCGGTCAAAGATCGATACTTTGGCTTCGTTCTCGGCAACGTATTCGCCGTTCAAATATACTGTACGCATCTTTTTATCCCCATAGTCCGGCAGTTGGTGCGTGCACCCCCGCGTCATCAAATTTCAAAGGCTCGTCGCGGTCTTCGGCCAAAAGCAGCGGACCGTCAAGATCAGTGAATGCCACACCTTGCGCCAGGATCGTCGCTGGCGCCATCGCAAGCGATGATCCGACCATGCAACCGACCATCACATCGTACCCTTGGGCAATGGCTGCGTCTTTCAACGCAAGGGCCTCTGTCAGGCCGCCAGTTTTATCCAGTTTGATGTTCACCATATCATACTTGCCGCGCAAGTTTGGCAGCGACGCACGGTCATGGCAGGCCTCATCGGCGCAAACAGGCAATGGTCGCGCAATCTCGCCCAGCATATCGTCGGCACCAGCAGGCAGTGGTTGCTCGACCATCTGGACGCCAAGGCGGATCAGATGCGGCGCAAGGTCGGCATAAACATCCGCGTCCCATCCTTCGTTTGCGTCCACGATAATCCGGCTGTCAGGCGCACCGCGGCGCACGGCCTCTAGTCTTGCCATATCATCAGGGGTGCCCAGCTTGATCTTGAGCAACGGGCGCGCTGCATTCTGCGCGGCCTGCAACTGCATCTTTTCCGGCGTATCAAGCGACAGTGTATACGCCGTAATTTCAGGCTTGGGTGCCGCAAGGTTCAGCAAATCCCACACCCGAACACCTGCCGCCTTAGCGGCGTGATCCCAAAACGCGCAATCAAGCGCATTACGCGCAGCACCCGCAGGCAAGGCATCAGGCAAATCCGCCCAAGCCCCGTCAAACCCCAAGATTTGCGCCGTGACGCTGTCCAGCGTTTCGCCGTAACGCGCATAAGGCACGCATTCGCCATACCCCGTGGCCGCATCGTCAGCCACGCTTACGGTCAAAACATCCGCTTGTGTCCGCGACCCGCGACTAATGGTGAAAACTTGCGCCAGTTGAAAACTATCGGCACGAACTTGAATGTGCATCACGACCTCTTTGGGTTTAAAATATCCTCGCCGAAGGCACACGATATGCCTTCGGCAAATCCAAATCAGATATCAGCCAATGCATCAACCAGCCGTGCAGCACCTTGGCGGAACGGATCAACCGCAGGCAGGCCCATGCGTGCCTCGACCTCTGCCAGATAAGCCTCGAACTTGTCATCCGCCAAATGTTGCGTGTTCACCGAAATGCCCACGACCTGACAGGCAGGGTTGGCAATGCGCGCGATTGGCAACACCATGTCGCGCAGCGCTTCCAGCGATGGCAAGTCATAGTCAGGCAGGCCGCGCATATGTGTCCGTGTTGGCTCGTGCGCCAGAACAATCGCATCAGGCTGGCCACCGTGGATCAACGCCATGGTCACACCGGAATATGACACGTGGAACAAGCTGCCTTGGCCTTCGATATGATCCCAGTGATCGGCATCATTGTCAGGTGTCAGATACTCAACCGCACCCGCCATGAAATCCGCAATCACAGCATCAAGCGGCACACCGCCACCTGTGATCAGGATACCTGTCTGACCAGTTGGGCGGAACGTGGACTTCATCCCGCGCTTTTGCATTTCTGTATCCATCGCAAGGCCCGTGTACATCTTGCCCACCGAACAATCCGTGCCAACGGCAAGGCAACGCTTGCCCGTCCGCTTCACGCCATTCGCGATCGGATACGCAACGGATGGGATGCGTACATCGAACAACGTCCGCCCGTTCACGCGCGCCGCTGCCATCAGCTCATTTTCATCGCGCAGCAGATTGTGCAGGCCGGATGCGATGTCATAACCCAACTCGAGCGCCTTGACCAAAACCTCTTTCCACGCGTCCGAGATAAAGCCACCACGGTTCGCCACACCAATGACCAACGTCTTGGCGCCAGCCGCCAGACCTTCTTCCAACGTCATGTCCGTGATGCCCAAATCCGCACCACAAGATGGCATGCGGAATTGTCCAACTGCATTTTCAGGCCGCCAATCCTTGATGCCTTGGGCCACTTTGGCGGCAAGTTGATCAGGCGCATCGCCGAGGAACAAAAGATATGGTGTCTGGATCATGGGGCAGCTCCGGTAAAAATTGGGATTCGGTGTCACACACAAGATATGCGCGGGGTTAGCAAAATGTCTTACCGAAATGCGTCATTCATTCTGACCTTTGCGCCAAATCTTCGCGGTAATAGTTCAAATATTCGAAGAATATTGTGCGAGACATCGTAGGATGGGTTTTAACCCATCATCCCAACAAAAAACCCGGGCGAAAACGCCCGGGTTGTCTCAATTGCTAAAATGAGGGGACTTAGCCTTTTGAGAACTCAGGATAGGCTTCCATGCCCAGTTCGGACACATCAAGACCAGTGATCTCTGCTTCTTCCGATACACGGATACCCACTGTCATCTTAAAGATCGTCCAGATGATCAAGGATGCGACGAATGTGAACACACCGTATGCCGCGATCGCAGTCAGCTGCACCATCAGTGATGTTTCAGGTGTCGTGAACGCAACCGCAATTGTGCCCCAGATACCAGCAAACAGGTGAACCGGAATGGCACCAACGACGTCATCGATCTTGAACTTGTCCAGCATCGGAACTGTGACAACAACGATCACACCGCCAACAGCACCAATCAACAGCGCTTCGAGCAGGTTCGGCTCAAGCGGAGACGCGGTGATGGACACAAGACCGGCAAGCGCGCCGTTCAGAACCATTGTCAGGTCAGGCTTTTTGTACATCAACTGTGTGACGATCAGGGCAGTTACTGCACCCGCTGCCGCAGCCATGTTTGTGTTGGCAAAGATACGACCGATGTCTGTGATGTCGCCAACAGTACCAGCAGCAAGCTGCGAACCACCGTTAAAGCCGAACCAACCGAGCCACAGGATGAACGTACCCAATGTCGCCAGCGCAAGGTTGGAACCCGGCATCGGTACAGTACGGCCTTCTTTGTTGTACTTGCCAATACGTGGCCCAAGGATCAGCGCACCAGCCAAAGCAGCCCAACCGCCTACGGAGTGTACAACCGTGGAACCGGCAAAGTCATAAAAGCCCATTTCCGACAAGAAGCCGCCGCCCCACTGCCAGGAACCGGAAATCGGGTACAGAATACCTGTCAGGATGGCAACGAAGGCAAGGAAAGGCCACAGCTTGATACGCTCGGCAAGCGCACCCGATACGATGGATGCGGTCGCGGCAACGAACATCAACTGAAAGAAGAAGTCGGACGCAACAGATGCATAATCCAATGACGCATCAGCCGCCGCGAGGCCAACCGGCTCCAGCCACGTTGTTGTGCCAAAGATTGGACCAAGGAAACCGTTAAAGTCGCCTGGATACATCAGGTTAAAGCCGATTGCCCAATATGCGATCGACGCGATACCGAACAACGCAATGTTTTTGGTCAACTGCATGGCAACGTTCTTGCCGCGCACCAAACCAGCTTCGAGCATGGCAAAACCTGCCGCCATGAAAAACACAAGGAAACCCGCCACAAGGAACAGCAGGGTCGTCAAAATGTAGGGGCCGATCTCGTCAAAGGTCGGGGCGGCGTCTTGCGCCAGCGCAAGGCTCGGCAGCAGCATTGCCGCGGCTGAGACCATGAGTGTTTTACGGAGTGTCATCTGTCTGTTTTCCCTCTTTATCTTTTACAACGCGTCGTCGTTGATATCGCCGGTGCGGACCCGCAAAGCGCTTTCAACGTCGAGAACGAAAATCTTGCCGTCGCCGATTTTATCGGTTTTGGCGGTGTCTGCGATGGTGGCTACGACCTGCTCGGCCATATTGTCGGTGACAACAATCTCGAGCTTGACCTTCGGCACGAAGTTCACGGCGTATTCTGCACCACGGTAAATTTCTGTATGGCCGGACTGTGCGCCAAAACCTTTGACTTCTGATACCATCATGCCGCGTACGCCAATGGTGGTCAGCGCTTCGCGGACTTCCTCCAGCTTGAACGGCTTGATTGTTGCGATGATCAACTTCACGTTTATTCCCCTTCATCAAAATATTCTGCTGACCCACAATCGCGCGGGCCTGCTTGGGACACAGACAAACGCGATGCTGGGGGTGCGGCAATGATTCACGGGGTAAAAAATGGACAGCCTTCGCATCAATTGCACAATTTTTGCACAAATCTACTTTAATGATTAAATTTTAATCACGTACGGAATGAAATTGAGCGGACACCCGCTCTCTACAAGTCGGGAACAACAGGGTATAATCCTGTAAAACAGACACATAAGTCAGTCGGGCAAAGCATGAGCAATAATCAAAAACGCGGGCCACTTGTGGCGGATAAGCGCTATTCCACGACCAAACCTGCGAAAAAGCCGTCGCCAAAACGGACGAACCCGAAACAAGCCCGTCCCAAGGGTAAAAGATCGGGTGGGCCGATTGGCTGGCTGGTCGGGATGATTCTTGGCGCAATCGGGTTTGTGCTCCGCATCATCTGGAAGGTCACGTGGCGCGGGGCTGCTGTGATGGGCATCATTCTCGGGATTGGCATTTACTATTTCGCCAGCCAGATGCCACCGATTGAAACGATCATCGACGGGCGTGCGCGGGGTTCGGTGACAATGACCGACGGGCGCGGTGCCACCTATGCATGGCGTGGCGATCAATTCGGCGGGATGATCACAACTGATACTGTGTCCAAGCACCTCAAGAACGCGGTCGTCGCATCAGAGGACAAAAGGTTCTATCGCCACCTTGGTATTTCGCCACGTGGTATCGCGTCGGCGGTACGTATCAACCTGCGTGCGGGACGCGGGCCGTTATCCGGCAACGGCGGGTCCACCATCACGCAGCAGGTCGCGAAACTGCTTTGCCTTGGCGTGCCCTACGACCCGCAAAACTGGGACAACGAGGCCGACTATGAAGCCGACTGTCGCCGCACCACGATCTGGCGCAAGGTCAAAGAAGCCGTCTATGCCATGGGCATGGAGGCGGCTTATACGAAGGACGAAATCCTGACGATCTATTTGAACCGTGCCTATCTTGGCGCGGGCAACCGTGGGTTCGAGGCCGCGGCGCAGCGGTATTTCAGCAAATCCGCAGCAGAAGTATCTCCGGCACAAAGTGCGATGTTGTCCAGCCTTCTGCCCGCGCCGTCCAGCCGCGCACCCACCCGCAACCTTGAGCGCGCCCAGCAATATGCAGCCGTTGTGGTCGGCCTGATGGAAGCCCAAGGTTACCTGTCAAAATCCGCCGCGGCAGAAGCACGCGCGAACCCCGCCACCCTATCGGCATCCGCCGAGCAAAAGGCAGGCGGTTATTTCGCCGATTGGGTCATGGCATCAGGGCCGGAGTTTTTCACCCGCAACACGACCGAGGATGTCATCATTCGCACCACCTTGGACCAGAGGATCCAAAAGGCAGCAGAAGACGGTCTGCAATGGGTATTCGACAATAAGGTCCGGGCTGGATCGCAGGCACAGGCAGCCATCGTTGTGATGTCAGCCGACGGCGCCGTGCGGGCGATGGTTGGCGGACGCGATAACACTGTGACGGGTGCATTTAACCGCGCCACTCAAGCGAAACGCCAAACCGGATCAGCTTTTAAACCGTTTGTTTATGCAACCGCGCTTGATCTGGGGATGCGTCCCAACGACATGGTCAACGATGCGCCAACCTGCTGGACCATTCGCGGGTCCGGTGAATGGTGCCCCGAAAACTACGACCGCAAGTTCAAAGGGCCCGTTAGCCTGACACAAGCCATGGCCGAAAGCCGCAACATCCCCGCAGTTGTGTTGTCCGAACAAATGGGCCGCGAAATTGTGCGCAACGTCGCCACAGGTTTCGGTATCGAAAGCGATCTGGCCGCTGGCCCCGCACTTGCGCTTGGCGTGTCCGAAAGCACATTGATCGAGATGACAGGTGCCTTCGCAGGCATTTTGAACGGCGGTTCGTCCGTCACGCCATACGGCCTGACCGATCTGCGGTTCCAAGGCGACGCCGAGCCGTTGATGGACAGTTCCGGAACCGGCATCGGCGCGCGCGTGATCAAAGAGACCGCAGCCCGCGAACTGACGTGGATGATGGCACAGGTCGTCGAAGGCGGCACAGGCACACGCGCCCAGATTGACGGTTGGGAAATCGCGGGCAAATCCGGCACAACCCAAGCCGCGCGTGATGCGTGGTTTATCGCTTTTACCGGCGACTATGTGACCGGCGTGTGGATGGGGTACGATGACAATCGTCCGTTGTCTGGTGTGACGGGCGGCGGGCTTCCTGCAGATATCTGGCGCGAAACGATGACGCGGGTGCTGGCGGGTCAACAACCAACGCCGTTGCCGATGCAGGCACCTTTAAAAGTCGCGAGCCCAACCGTGATGGAAGGCGGCACACCTGATGTGGTGCCCGATCAGGAGATCCTCAACGTGCTCGATAATATCTTGGGCGACAACTAGGCAATGCCCCGTTCGCAGGGCGCATTATGCGCGGACGATGCGAGGTTTATTCCGGCGCAGGGCAGCGATCATAGCGGAACGCATATCCGTCCCAGATCATGATCAGCCCGTCGGACTGCTTGTCACTCATCAACATGGCACGTTCGGTCCAGACCGTGTCTTCGCCAGTACATTGCATGGTGTATAATGTCGCATCCATATCCACGACGTTGACAGGGCGCGTCATGCGGCACTCCACATCGACCCCGAAAAAGATGCCGTCTTTGATGGCAAGCGCGCCACCGTCCACACCAATCAACCCGCATTCCGCATTGGCAGCCTGCTTATAGACCCCATCAAAAGGGCCAGCAAACGCAATGGCAGGCGCGAGCGTCAAGGCGAGCGCAAGGCGCATCATGCCGCCCGCATTTCTGCGATAAGTTTATCAAGATCGCCACGCTGGCGGTCTAACATGGCGCCGACCTCTGCCCGCTCGGTCAAAAGCATGTTCACACCTTCGATGATAAAGTTGAAAAATGCGTGTCTGCCCGACCGATCCGATACATGCCAATCCATCCGTAACGGAGAGCGACCGCGCAACATGACCGTGGTTTCAACTTCGACCCAGCTTTTTACCGGTGCACCACCCTGTACGGTAATTTCGCCCCCTATGAATTCACGGAAACGACGGCCATATTTGGCGGCAATGTAGTTGGCGAATGCAGGTGTGTACGCCGCCATTTGCGACGCGGACGCAGCGCGGGCATCCGCCCCAAGACAATAGCGTGCAATTGTTGGCACATCAGCATAACGATCAAGGATTTTGGCAAAATCAGAAATCATGCCCGCTTCTGACTTACCCGAGCTGATGACGGCATTCACGTCCGCGACCAAACGCGTCACAAGCTCTTGGGATGCAGAGGTAGAAAGCGCAAAGGCTGGCATTGCTATTACCGCTGTACCCGCTGCCATCATGGCACGGCGTGTCATCTTGGTCATGTCATTACTCTCCGAATAAGTCATCGTAGGGGTCAATCGCATCTGCCGCGAGGGTTGTGCCCAGTTCAAACCGGCGGTTCTGCAAATAGATCAGCCGCAGCTGCGCATAGCTGTCGGCGCTGTCGTTCAACACACTGTCAATGGTGTCGCCTGCTTGGGTCACTTTGATCACACGGCCCGCAAGTTTCCCGACCGTGCCGTATTTCAACTGTTCGCGTGCACCCACAAATTCAAGCGGATCAATGATCATATCAACGATGCGTCCGGCAAGCGCACGTTCGGTTGATGGCCCAAGAACGGGCAACTCGAGATATGCACCTTCTTGCACGCCCCAGACGGCAAGGGTTTCGCCAAAATCGGTTTCTTCCTCTTCCAGCCCGATATAATCAGCCGGATCAAACAGGCCGAGGATACCAACGGTCGTGTTCACCATAAACCGGACCGAGTTGCGCAATGCACTGTCAATATCGCCCTGCAAGACGCCATTGACGACCATTCCGGGCAGACTGACATTATCGCCGAAATTCACGACACGATCCGTGTAATCAGTCGGTATTGAAAAACTGCTGTCATCATCGCCGTCACCCGAAAACGCGTCGCCCAACGATTTGTTGAATGCATGCACCTGACGGTTTTGAACCTCGTAAGGATCATGCACAGTCACACCATCGGGCGCGGTCGAACATCCTCCAAGCAAGGAAATCGTGACCGTTATGGCGGCAATGGTCTTCATCATTTTATAATACACGCTGGATTATGGCAGGTTGTGCGGCTGATATAGACGCATTGTGACAGTGTTGCGATGAAAATGCACTGATATCAGATAGCGCATTAACATCGTCGCGTTTTTTGCGTAATTTGCAGCGATAGAACAAGCAGGCAATAAACCCAGAGGCGAATATACGCGCATGTCCGATGAATTAACCGCCCGAGGCAGGGCCGAACTGCTCGATGCGCGCCGCGAAAGCCGGACGCTTTACTGGATGGTCGCTGTCTTCAGCTTCTTCGTGAACATGCTGATGCTCACGGGGCCGCTTTATATGCTCAACGTGTATGACCGCGTGTTAGGAAGCCGCAGCCTTGAAACGCTGATTGCGTTGTCTGTTCTGGTTGGCTTTCTTTATGCTTGCATGGGCATTCTTGATTTTGTCCGTGGCCGCGTGATGGGCCGCATTGGTGCGCGGTTTCAGGCAAAAATGGACCGCCGCGTGTTTTCCGCAGTGCTAAAGGCCACGACCCTGAACCGCGCACCACGCGAGGCAGCCACCGGATTGCGCGACCTTGAGGCAGTTCAGCGCCTGATCACGTCGCCCGCGTTGATGGCGCTTTTTGATTTGCCATGGGCGCCGTTGTTCTTCCTCGGGATTTTTATCTTCCACCCGATGATGGGTGTGCTGGCGCTGGTTGGTGCTGTCGCGCTTATCCTTGTGGCATTGGCCAACCAAGCCACCACAAAAGGGCCACTGCAATCTGCCAATGCCGCGACATTCGCGTCAGAGCAGCTTGGCTCGCAAATCCGCGGTGAAAGCGAGATGGTCCATTCACTTGGTATGCGCGGATCGGCGTTTGACCGCTGGCAGATCGCGCGCGGCGCATCCTTGGACGCAACGATTTCGGCCACGGATGCGGCGGGTACATTCACCGCGATGACCAAGGCGTTCCGCCTGTTTTTGCAATCCGCGATGCTGGGCCTCGGGGCCTACCTTGTCCTGCAAGGCGAACTGACACCGGGGGCGATGATTGCCGGCTCGATCTTGCTTGGTCGTGGCTTGGCCCCGATCGAGATGATCGTGAACCAATGGGCCGTGTTCCAAAAGGGCCGCGAGGGATGGGGCAAGCTATCGATCCTGCTGGGCGCGATCATGCCCGAACCCAAGCGCACAACCCTGCCCAAGCCCGCAGCCTTTCTGGTTGCCGATCAGGTCACCATGCTGCCACCGGGTGGCCAGCAGGCCACGCTGCGCACCATCAGCTTTGATGTGAACCCCGGTCAGGCTGTGGGTATCATCGGCACATCCGGCGCTGGCAAATCGACGCTGGCGCGTGCGCTGACGGGCGTGTGGAAGCCAGCGGGCGGGAAAATCCGCCTCGATGGGGCAGCGTTGGATCAATATGATCCTGACGTGTTGGGACAGCATATCGGGTATCTGCCCCAGCGGGTGCAATTGTTTGACGGTACGATCAAGGAAAACATCGCGCGCATGTCGCTGGCACCCGATGATGCCATGGTCGTCACCGCCGCGAAAAAGGCAGATGCCCATGAAATGATCCTGCGCCTGCCCGACGGTTACGATACACGTGTCGCGGCCAACGGCGGCCAGTTGTCTGGCGGGCAAATCCAGCGTGTCGGACTTGCCCGCGCAATGTACGGCGACCCTGTTGTGCTGGTTCTG
>ENA-ORXM01001823-ORXM01001823.1-marine-metagenome-genome-assembly--contig:-NODE-1823-length-27542-cov-10.455853_pt1 | contig 27542 bp, 24 predicted proteins | sample MGYA00237867_ERZ511480 | MGnify/ENA primary metagenome ERZ511480 (study PRJEB26309, sample SAMN06266103) | marine metagenome | isolation source: Algal blade | place: United Kingdom:Sidmouth, United... | reverse complement strand
TGGCGCACCCGACAGGATTCGAACCTGTGACCTCTGCCTTCGGAGGGCAGCGCTCTATCCAGCTGAGCTACGGGTGCGAGCATGGAGTGTCCTTTAAGCCAAGCGCAAGGTCTGCGCAATGACCTTATGCAAGGCGGTGGGATGAAAAGAAACATTGAATTTTAGGCGCTGACTGTTCAATAGAATTCCATGTTTAAACTAAGCCTCTCACTCATTGCCCTCATGTTAGTGGCCTGTTCGGACGCGCCGATTATAACCGGTGTGGATGATAAAGTTAGTGCAGCGCGTGAGCGAAATGATGCGCCCGCAATTTGGGTGGCCAAAGATTTTGACTCAACGCTTTATCTCTATGGCACTGTGCATCTTTTGCCGAGTGATTTGGATTGGCAAAAGGATGATATGCGCGGCGCGTTTGATGAGGCCGGCACAATATTCTTTGAGGTTGATACAGGGAACGATGGACAGATACAGGCTGCGGTCCTAACGACAAGCCTTGGCATGCGCCAAGACGGGCTGCGTTTATCTGACAGTCTGGATAGTTATCAATTAAAACTTCTTGATGCGGCCTCCCATAATGGAAATATCAGCCTCGCGGCTTTGGATAGTATGAAACCTTGGCTGGCTAGCGAGTTTTTGACGGTAGCGGCAGCGACAAATGCAGGGCTTTCGCCTGAATTATCCGCCGATGACGCGCTTAAATCGCGGGCCAAGCGTGAGCAAAAAAATGTAATTTATCTGGAAACCATTGAAGATCAAATCCGCGTTTCAGCGGATCAGCCGCAATCCATACAACTCTCTTTGCTGACAGAAACACTGGAAGGGTTTAATACACTCGGGGATGACTTGACCAATGTTGCAAACGCGTGGGCGGTAGGAGGCACAGATTACTTAACGCGGGAAATGCTTATTCCAATGAAAAGTAAATCGCCTATTATTTATGAGGCGCTGATTACGGAGCGAAATAAGAAATGGACGGCTCAGTTCGTAAAATTTCTTGAAGGCAGCGGGACAGGCTTTGCCGCAGTAGGCACGAGTCATTTTTTGGGCGCGGACAGCGTCATAGAGATGTTGCGTGAGCAAGGCTATGAAGTGTCGCGTTATTATGCGTTTCAGGGCGAGGATGTAATTAATCCCATCAATCCGACGATTGAACGCCCTGAGGCCGATGACTAAAAGTTCGCCTTTAATCCTGCATAGACCGCGCGGCCTGGAGGAGTGTAGCCAAAGACCTCTTGGTAATCTTCATCCAGCAAATTTTCGCCACGTAGAGTCAGGGTGAAATAATCATCCATATCATAGGCGGCGTTCAGGCCAATGAGCGTGAAGGCGTCGAGCGTGACGTTCTGGAAAGTGCCGAAATCTGTATCCAACTGGCTACCATTATGATCGAGCGAGGCCGTCAGAGATAATGCGTCGATAGGACGGTAAGTCACGGTGGCGCTGGCAAGAAACTCGGGACGGCGAATTTCTTCTATACCGTTTTGTTCGCTATCCAAAAATGTGGCTGACCCTCGCGCGTTTAGCCTATCTGATAAGTCCCAACGAGCTTCTAGCTCTACGCCTTCACGGGTGCTGTCCGTGTCCAGATTAATTACGGTGGAGGTAAAGTCAGGATTAAAAACGGTTGTAATCTCGTCTTTTAGCTCCGAGCGGAAATAATCGACTGAGACATTTAAATCTCCTAATTCTTGCTCATAACCCACACTGAATCCGAGAGATTCTTCGGGCTGAAGATCGCGATTTCCTGTAAAGCGAGACGCAGGAAAAAATCCGAAGAGTTCGATAAGCGACGGGTTTTTTACGCCCGCGCCAATAGAGGCCCGAATACGTCCGCCAAAACCTTCAAAGGCATAGCCGCCGCCCACGCGCCATGTCGCGGCGTCTTTAAACAGGTCATTGATATCGTAACGCGCAGAGGCTGTCATGGATATCGGACCTGCATTATAGCGGTAATCACCAGCTAAAGCATATGTCCAGTTATCCGGCTCGGCATCGGCTTCGGTGAAGTTTGGCACGATTGAATAAGACTCATGTTCTGCTTCGGCTAAGGCGGTGAAAGAACTGTCGCCAAATTCCTTTTCTGCGGCCCAGTTAATGCCGTGGCGTGCACCCTTTGAGCGGGTTGAAAACCCTGCCCGTGTGTCGGTATCCGTATCCACCATATGAGCGGTAATAAGGTTTTCAATGCCCGCAAGATTAAAACGTGCATCAACCCTTGCAGTTTCGGTTTTGACCGTGGTCTCGCTGTTACTGTCATTAAGCCGTCCGTCAAAATCAGAGTCCTCGTCAAATTCAGTGTCGAGCTTTGACGTTCCAAATTTAGCCGAAAGCGTCAGGCCGCGAAGTTCAACATTGTTTAGGCCCAGATTGAGGCTACGCGATTGGGAACCGTCATCTTCGCCGCCAAGGCCTGAGACATCATAGCCGTCTGTGTTAAAGGCATTGCCATTGATAGAGAATGCAGCATTCCCCAGAGGAATGACGGCGCTTATTTGCCCTTCTATCGTTTCGCGGCTACCCGCTTCAACTGAGGCGCGCCATCCTTCTTGGGTCGAACCTGCGCGGGTGATTATGTTAATCACCCCGCCAATGGCATCAGAGCCGTAAAGCGCGGATTGTTCCCCGCGCAATGTTTCAATGCGCACGACATCTTCGGCGCGAAGGCCTGAGAAATCAAATTCACCGGAACTGGGGTTGGCGACTTCAACACCGTCAATCAGGACGAGGACGTGGTTGGCTTCTGATCCACGGACGCGAATTTGCGTTAATCCGCCTCCGGGGCCGGATGTGTTGACCGCTATGCCGGGAAGGGAACGCAGGAGGTCGGAAATATATTGCTGACCTCGGGCGGCGATTTCGGTTTCAGTAATTGCACTAGTTGCGCTGGAAAGTTCATCTATATGGGTAGACCCTATAATTTGACCAACAGCAATAACGTCTGGTGAGTCTTCTAATGCTAAGATTGAAAGGCAGATTTCATCCTCACCAGTAATACGAAATCTTTCATCACGAGCTTTGTTCTCAGGATCATATTTTGTGCATGGAGATACATTTAAGTATGGGCGCTCAGCCGCTTGCCCAAAAGCATTTGGTGCAATTATCGCTGCGACTGCAACGCTTAGTAAAAATCGTTTCATAACACGACTCCCTGTATCGCGTGGGTTGCCCACACGAAAGTTTAACAAGTGTCGTCATTGGAGAGGGCACCATTGCCCGCTATTCCATGCGCATCGGTCAGTCCCGCCCGCGCGCGCTGGCGACGTCATTGGCAGGTCTTCTGACTCTTGGTTCAAATGCGTCCCTTGCGTCTTCCCGTCTTTCGACAGTGACAATTGCAAGGGTTGCTCACCAATTACAGCTGCGGGTGCAGTCGGGGCGTTTCACCCCATTCCCATCTTCACGCCCAATTAAGGACGACCAATGAAAGTGCCGATAAAGAATAAAGATGTTTAGAGCAAGCGCCTATTTTTTGCGCTCAAGGGCTTCGAGCCGTTCTGACAGATTGGCAAATTGCTGGGTTTGTTGCTGCGATAACTTGCTTTCCAAACGAGCATGCATACGGTTCTGGCGCAGGCGTAAAAACAACACACCTGCAACCAAACATGCGGCCACGCCGCCCGCTATAATGAAACCCAGCATGGGCAGGCCTATACTATATTCCAAAGACATTCCCAATAGCCCAGCCATAATAAAGACAGAGGCTATGATGACAGACGGAAAGTGCTCAATCTTGGCTATCGCTTCAAAAAAACGAATTCTCGCAGGCAGCTTTTGCGAAGTTATTGGCGCAGATTTTACAGGCTGAACGGGTAGTGCAGCTTGATTTAACTTTGAAAAGCTCACGCCATTTGCTGCATAGGCTGCTAATTCTTGTTTAAGACGGTTATGATGGCGGGTCAGATAATCGCCATCTTCTTGTCCTGAGGCAGGATGGCACGCCAGCATTGAAGCGATGTGACGCTGATAGAGAGCCTCGTCAATATGTTCCCAATGATGTGTATCCGCATTTACAGCCGTGTCTTCGGGTCCGAGGCTAACGCCGGCAAAACAGATGATCTTTGAAAAACTTGCCGCGCAGGGCAGTCCAAAAGAGGTAAGTACATTACTGGTCGGCTCATATTCCCATGCTTGGTGAAAGCTGTGCCCTGGCTTGACCTTACGCGTTAATGGGACGGCGAAGATATTGCCTTGAATGTCCTCCGGCCAATGAGCACGAATAGAGGGCAAATGTTGAGCGGGCACGAGCATCAAGCTGTCATATTGCCTGATTAATTCCACAGCTCGCTGTCGATAGCGCATCCCTGTTTCCGAGAGGCCAAATTGTGAGCAACCATCAACCGCGATAATAATATCCGGGGGGCAAACGGAACAGACACCCTCATTTAAGACAGATGTGCTCAGATAAAGCGTAATAGATGTCTTTAGATCTTCAGCGGTTAGTTTTTTTAAGCTCGCCATATCCGGGCCAGAGCCTACTATCATAGTGCGATTTATATTCGTACGCCTTGCACGAACACGTTTAAAGAAGGCCTCAGAGTGCCCTGAATAATCGGGCGTAATATAACGCGCGACAAATGCGTCCATATGGTCGCCTACAGCTTGTTGGGCATATTCATCGACCACAAGCCCTTTGCGGCGATGGGCTGCCTTGGCCGCCCAATAGGCTTCTTTCTGCCAGTAAAAAATAATATCAGCCTGTTTAGCAGACTGCTCGATCTCAGCCGCATCCTGCGAAAATACAATAGAAATTTTGTCTTTTAGGGGAGCTAAATGCCAAAGTGCCTGCGTTTTATACCGCGCTAAATCATCAGCGGATTCAAAAGCCGGGAAGTAGCAGGCCTTAAGCGGGGTATGCGGGGCAGCGTTCACTTTATAAGTCTGTGACGTGCGGCAAAATATTGCAAGCAAGTTAGGCGTGTATAGATGTTATTGATTTCGCTAATTCTGACAGAAGGGCTTGATAAAATTGCGCATAAAGGTCAGATGCAATGTTGAGCGGTACCAAGGAGCGGTCATGCTAAGAGTTTTGGAAAATACTGGCGCAGATATAGTCGCCGCGCCGCAGGATTTGCCCCTAGATCAAATTTTGATTGAAGGTCTCGTTCTGCCGGCTTTCATCGGAATGTTCGCGCATGAATATGACGCGCCCCAGCCGATACGCTTTGATGTCAGTGTTGATATCACGCCGCTAAGCCCGTCTGATGAACATGATACGGATAATATCCTGCGCTATGATCATATTGTCGAAAATATAAAAGAGATTTTGGGGGTCGGACATATAGATATTGTCGAGACTTTAGCTGAAAGCGTGGCCAAAGCCTGCCTTGCCTATAACCGCGCGCAGCAAGTTTGCGTCAAGATTACGAAACCTGCAGCCTTTGCCGAGGCTGAGGCCGTCGGCGTAAAAATTACGCGGAGAAAATAATGCGATCTTCCCTACAAGCCATGCTCGCCAAAAAGCCACTCTTATTGGCGGATGGGGCGACAGGCACCAATTTCATGGAAATGGGGTTGGAGCCAGGCTTCCCGCCGGACTTGTGGAATGTGTCCGAACCGCAAAAGCCTCAGGATTTACATCAAGCTTTTGTGGATGCTGGCTCTGATATTATTTTAACGAATACATTCGGAGCTAATGCGCCGCGTTTGAAATTACATAAGGCTGAAAACGAAACTTACGCGATTAATAAGGCGGGTGCAGAAATTGCGGGCCGCGTAGCCGAAGCCGCGGACCGTCCCGTTATCGTGGCGGGGTCTGTTGGACCTACAGGTGAGCTCTTTGAGCCCATGGGCGCGCTGACTATGGATACATGTATCGCCTTTTTCGAAGAGCAAATGCGGGGCCTGAAAGATGGCGGCGCAGATGTGGCCTGGATTGAAACCATGTCGGCGGCAGAAGAAATTCAAGCTGCGGCTCAAGCTGCAATCAATATTGGTATTTCTTATGTCTTTACCGCCAGTTTTGATACGGCTGGGAAAACGATGATGGGGATTGCGCCTTCTGCGATTGGAGGTGTCACAAGCCCTTTGAGCGAACAGCCTTTGGCTTATGGATCCAATTGCGGTGTGGGCGCGTCGGATATGATGCTCTCTGTCTTATCAATGACCGAAGCGGCGCCAAATGCAGTAATTGTAGGTAAAGCCAATTGCGGCATTCCAGTCGTGAAGGGCAAAGAAACCGTCTATACGGGTACACCTGAATTGATGGCCGATTATGTTGATTTGGCCGCTAATGCTGGTGCGCGGATTATTGGCGGATGCTGCGGCACGGCGCCTAAACATATTGCGGCCATGCGCGAGGCGATTGATAATTATAATGCGTCTGCGCGTCCTTCCATGGAATTAGTTATAGAAACCTTAGGCGAGCTCGTCAGCCCGCCTGCTAAAGCCGGAGCGGTGGGCCGAAGAAGCAACCGCAGAAGGTCGTAAAATGAATCAAGAAACTCAAGACAAATTAGACGCCGCCGCGTTTCGCAGGCTCTTATCACATTTGGATAATCGTAAAGACGTTCAAAATATTGATCTAATGATACTCGCGGATTTCTGCCGTAACTGCCTTAGCAAATGGTATAAATCCGCCGCTGATGATTTAGGTGTGGAGGTGAGTTCTAAAGACGCGCGGGAGCGTGTTTACGGCATGCCTTATGCTGAGTGGAAAGAGAAACACCAACGTCCTGCCACGCCTGAGCAAATGGCAGCTTTTGACGCGCGTAAATAAATGCGCCGAGCGCTGATATTTTGTTTAGCGGCATTGTTGGTCTCAGCGTGTTCTGAAACGCCCACATCTCGTATAGCCTCGACGCCTCTTGCGGTGGAAGCGCAAGCGGCTGGTGTTGACAAATTTGGCGACAATTTAGCATTTGTCTCAGTTTTTGAAAATAATCAGGCGGTTTGCGGATCTGTAGAAAAAGACGAAGGCGCCGAACAACAATTTATTTACGTCCGAAAACATTTCCTTTTACAGGAATTTAGTCCATCGGGAGAATGGGAATCCCAATGGTTTTCAGAATGTGATGAATAGAATTATCGTGATTGCTACCCTGTTCGAATATCGCTGATCCGCAAAGGCGCGGTTAGAGATAAGCCTTCTAATGTGCGGGCCCGCGAGAGGGCCACGTAGGCCTGACCTGGCGCGAAAGCACCTCTGCCTAAATCGATGCGCACATCATCAAGGGTCAGGCCTTGCGCTTTATGAATGGTTACAGCCCAAGCTAAAATCAGCGGCATCTGCGTGAAAGAAGCCGTTGTTGACTCTTCCATTTTTTGCTCAATCTCATTCCATTTGTAATTTATGGAGTCCCATTTTGCAGGTTCGATTTTCCTGATGGTTGGGCCGCTGTCAAACATTACATAGGCGGCGTCAGGGCTCAAATCCGTGATTGTGCCCAGTGACCCGTTGACCCATCTTTTTTGCGGATCATTTTTAACGGCCATCACGCGTGCGCCTTTTTTTAATGTCACTTGCAAAGGTACAGGCGCCCGGCTCGCATTAAAGCGGCCTTCTATGACGCTATCATATTGTCGGGCATTGCTGGTTATATCGGCAAGGCCTTTCTTATTATATCGGTCGGCAATCGCATTGGTGGAGGTCAGCAGGACAGGTATATGCCCCTCGCGGTGAGACTTGACGCATATTGCGTTGAGCTTTGCCACTGCCTCTTCAATGTTTTGAGCTAAACGAAGATTGGATAAAATCTCGACAAAGCGCGGATCGCGCTGTCTGTAAACTTTGGAGAGTTCAAAATGGACGGGCGGGTAATTTTCAAGCACATTGGAATGATAAGCAAAGGGCCCCTCATATCCCATTTGCCCTAATATGGTTTTCTCATGAGACGGGATAACGGGGGGGAGTTGATAAAAGTCCCCGACTAATAAAACACGAACCCCGCCAAAGGGCAGGCGGCTATTTTGGGCCTTGCGCAAAATGATATCGATACCGTCAAGCATATCGGCGCGCACCATAGAAATTTCATCAATGACGACGAGTTTGACTTTTTTCCAGAGTCTGTTGCGGGTTTGGTCTTCGAGGGCCTGCTCAGTAATAACTTTGAACGGGAAGCGGAAAAAAGAATGGATGGTTTGTCCGCCCACGTTCAGGGCCGCGACACCTGTCGGAGCCAGAACCACCGTGTTGGCGATGTGGCCTTGGGTCTTTATATAGTTTACAAGTGTCGACTTTCCTGTTCCGGCTTCACCTGTGACGAGGATAGGGGAGAGGTCATCTGATTTCAGATGTTCCAAAATATGGGCCACCGTCGTGTCGCTTGCGTAATTGTCAGGAAATTGTTCGAGAGATGACACATGCGCCCTTTTTAATTGTCGTCTTTAAATGCAGTCACAAAGTCTAAAATTTCCGAACCTGCTTCAGATAGAAATAATTCTGTCCCAGCGCGGCTCAGATGATCGCGGTCTGTGTAATAGACCTCTGAATCGCTGTGCGTTTTGCAAGCTTGTGCATCACAGAAAATATCTGCTGGATCAATCACCAATATCTCTGTGTCCTTGACAGCCATAGATTTGAGCGGCGCTAAGGGGGCCTGCCGTACTGCATGTAGTTTACGGTCAAGCGTAAGAGGTAATGTGCCCTCGGCTATGCTTTCCGGTAAATTATCAGGCACGTGAATGCCGATTTCAGGAACGGGTAGAACAAGAACAATCCTTATATTCATATCCCGCAGTCTTTGGATTGTCGCAAGGTGAAGTCTTTTAAGCTCGGCCTTAATTGCGTCCGCCTCTGCATTCTGGCCGAGCGCGACGGGGTAAAGCCTGACATCTGCGGGTTCAGTCCGTCCGTCATTATAAGTCGCGCCTGTGCCGAGGAGATAGGCATTGCGGCGGTCCAAAATTATAACCGTTTTAATATTGCGAGTGCTGAGCGCCTCAAAGACATTTTCGACATATTCATCACAGGGATATTTTCGCGCATAGCGCCGCACGTCCATAATGAAGGGACAGCCGCCCATGGAATAATCAATATCATTTAAGTTCTGAGCCTTGAAAAATTCATCGAGACCGCCCGCCATAGCCTGCATGTGACTGTCACCCAATAATGCAATGCTCGGTTCTTGCTCTGAATTTCCTAAGCGGCAGGGATGCGTAATTTCTTGATTTACACAGCGTGTTTCGACGGCATTTAATATCCATCTGTCCGGTTTAATCAAAAGCGCCTCTGTGTCAGTTTTGGATAGCGAGCCGGAATATGTAATAAGCGCGCCCGTAAAGGCTGCCATGCCGAGCAAAGTTATAATGAGGGCTCGTCCTTTACCTGCTTTTCGCAAGGGTGTTTCGATAAGTCTGTAAGTGAGTTCAGACAAAATAAGCGTTAGAACAATAAGGGCGGCACATATCGCAAATGACAGCTGAAGTTGGTCAGTTGCCATACGACTAAAGGCAAAGAGGGGCTGATGAATTAGATAGGCACTAAAGGATATAAGTCCGATACGGCGCAGCAACTTAAACGTCAGGATGGATGAATGAGAATTCCGACCTCCCGCAATTACAAGGCAGCTCCCGATGACGGGTAAGAGCGTGAGGGCGCCCGGATGCGTCATGGCCTCGCTAAGATATAAAAGACTGCCGACGATCAAAACGAGACCTAAAATCGTCATAACTATGGATTTGCCAGGGCGGGAAGGGGAGACGGACGCAGGTAGATAAAACACCATAGCGCCCAACCCAAACTCCCAAAGGCGTGTCGGTAGATTGTAAAAAGCAAATTCCGGATGACTTCTGGAGAGCCATATTGCCGCCGCAAAAGAGAGGGCAGTCATGAGGCCTAATCCCAAAACAGGCTTGCTGTATTTTTTAATCGCTAAGAATATAAAGGGGCAGATTAGATAAAACTGCATTTCCACGCCGATTGTCCAGAGATGCAGCAAAGGCCGTAATTTACTGGGCGCTGACCAATAGCTATCTTGAAAGCTGTAGAAAATATTTGGGACAAGTCCTGCTGAGGCGATGGCATCCGCGCCAAATCCAGCTTGGGATGATGGCCCCATGACCCAAGCTGCAAAGGGAATGCAGATGAGTATCGTGACAAATAACATGGGCAAGATGCGTCGCAACCGTCGTTTGACGAAGTCTTTGATTGTTATATTGCCGGCCCAAATGCGGGCCATAAGAAATCCAGAGATGACAAAGAAAATATCAACGCCCAAAAAACCGCCGGGTAAAAGCAACCGTCCCTGCACGGCTAAGTCTGCATGCCAGATAATCACGCCCAGCACCGCCAAAGCGCGTAGTCCGTCTATATCGGCATGGTAGTTTGCCTTATAGATTGCTACCTCTTTTGTAGAAATAATATAGCCTCATTTTTATCTTTCAGGCTCATAGCATAAAAAAACCCGCTCTAGCGTTTTAAAAAACGCAGTGAGCGGGTTTTTATTGTTAGACGTGGGAGGACGTCTTTATTTTTGAGGGCTTCAGGCGCTCATTTTATCTTTGGCTGGGTCACGAAGCACATAGCCGCGCCCCCAAACAGTTTCGATATAGTGATCGCCTTGCGTGGCAGATGCGAGCTTCTTACGTAGCTTACAGATAAAGACGTCAATAATTTTCAGCTCAGGCTCGTCCATGCCGCCATAAAGGTGGTTGAGGAACATTTCTTTTGTAAGCGTTGTGCCTTTGCGAAGCGAAAGAAGCTCAAGCATTTGATATTCTTTACCCGTCAGGTGAACGCGGTGATCACCAACTTCAACAGTCTTGGCATCCAAGTTCACTTTAATGTCGCCTGTTGTGATGATAGACTGGCTGTGACCTTTAGAACGGCGCACAACAGCGTGGATACGGGCAACAAGCTCGTCTTTGTGGAACGGCTTGGTCATGAAATCGTCAGCACCTGTACCGAGACCGCGAACTTTCGAATCGATGTCGCTTGTTCCGGACAGAATAAAGATAGGTGTATTGACCTTCGCCATGCGCAATGTCTTGAGAACATCAAAGCCGGGCATGTCCGGCAGGTTCAGGTCTAGCAATATGATGTCATAATCATAGAGCTTACCTAAATCGACGCCTTCTTCCCCCAGATCGGTGGTGTAGACGTTAAATCCTTCTGACTTGAGCATCAGTTCGATGCCCTGTGCTGTTGCACTGTCATCTTCTATTAGAAGAACGCGCATAATTTCCCTCCCAGGCGAATCATTATCTCGTAGCCATCGAGATATAGTTAATGGAACTTCACTCGTAAGTGAATCCAGTAAATCAAGTGTTAACGATATTTACCATTTTGACATGAAAAGCAGAAAAACACCGAAAAGCGCCCAAAATCCTGCTTTTTTCTTAATTCAGCGCTCAGACTTTCTTTACCCTGTCTCTTCACAGACCCGTAAACCTATTCTGTTACAAGGTTTTCATAATAAGGACCAAAAGGTCCATTTAGGAGAACCCGTTTGGCGGGAACAATGTTGGGTTAGGTGAGACTATGACACACTCTATGGAGAAGAATGTTCGACAAACGCGCTTTGCGATAGCGGACTTGCAGAAAAGAATTGAAGTATTAGTGGCGACAAGAGACGATCTTGAGCGCCAAATCCGTAAACTGAATGACAGCGTGCCAGAAGATGCCGTTGAAGCGGGGGCCACTAAAGAGGGCTATGTCGCTTATGGGTCTTATGCTCAGTCCGTTATTGCGCGGAAAGACAATTTACGAGAGTCTCTCTCTGCAATTACAGATCAAACATCTGACTTATCTGCTGATTTACGTGCCGCGATGGACGCTTTGGATAGTTTTGAACGTGTGCGTGCACGCCAAATGGCTGCTAAAGCTGAAAAAGCTATGGCTCGTAGAGCTGGCTAATCCTTTAAGGTCTGCAATACTGTTTATTGGGACTGGGACTCTTCGGTCTCTACCCATTCATAAACATCATGGAAACCTAGATCGTGAGCGGCCTCTTGCCAAGCGGCGGCGGCTGGCTCGGTCGGGGTTGAACCCTGCATAACGCCATACCCAATAGCGCAGACAGCCAAAAGGCTTGCAGCGATGGGCACAAACCGCTTCGTAAATGATGATGGCGCAGGTGCGGCCATATCGGCTTGCGCACTTGCGGCTCTTAATATCCGCCCTTTGAGCAGATCACTTGGCTCGGGCGCTTTGTAAGCGTTTAAAGCATTATTCAGATCAATATTTTTCATTTAACCCTCCTTCATATGTTCGTCAGCTAATGAAATTTTTAGCGCTTTGCGGGCGCGCACCAAAAGACTTTCATAAGCACTCTCAGATACATCCATGATATTTGACCCTTCACGCTGACTTACACCTTGATAATAAGATAGCGTCAAAGCGGTTCTCTGATTTTCAGGAAGTTGTGCCAAAGCAGCCCCGACACGATGACTCTGCTCACTCTGAGATAAGCTCTCAAAAGGTGAATTCGCGTCATCTTCTATGTCCGGCACTGTATCAGTATAAATAGGGGCCTTCTTTTTTAGCATATCCAAACAAGCATTTCGCGTCACGCGGCGCATCCATGTCAGCAATTTGGCTTGGCCAGGTTCCCAAGACTTTGCATGTTCCCAAGTCTTGAGAAATACGGTCTGTGTTACATCTTCGGCGGCCATTTTTTCGCCGACCATGTAGAATGCCATTTTGTGTATGGTCGTCATATGCCTGTCCATTAATCCAGCCAAAGCCTTTTGATCTCCGGCTTTAAGGCCGAAGATAAGGTCAGCATCGGGATCGGTAACCCCGATGCTGTTTTCTGTGGGTGTGGTAAGCACTTATATCTTTTAACGGCCGCGGGTATTACCTTTACGGCCTTTGCGATACTTAGGGCCTTCGCCTTTAGTCAAAACGCCATCACCATTCGCATCCATACGGATGAACAAAGCTTCGGTTGAGGCATCATATTCCGCGCGGGAGATTACGCCGTCGCCATTCGCATCGCGTTTAGGTCCGCGCATACCGCGTTTACCGTCTTTGCGTTTGCCATTAGCCCGCTTCTGTTTGCGCTCGGCGCGTTTCTCTTTCCACGCAGCTTTGGCAGCGGCTTTTTCAGCATCATCGACTGTTCCGTCACCATTGGTATCAAGTTTTTGGAGGCGGCTCGCTTTCATTTCGGCTTTACGGCTTTTCATTTCGGCCTTGCGGGACTCTTTGGCTTGCCTGATTTCATCTTGCGTAAGCGCCCCGTCGCCATTGGCGTCCATTTTAGAAAATCGCTCGGCTTCTTTCGCTTCTCTTTTCTTGGTGCCCAGAGCTTTCATTTCTTCCTTCGTCAAAAGGCCGTCAAAATTAGTGTCTGCAGCATTAAATTTAGCGTTTGCTTCAGCTCTAAACTCCGCACGGGTGATTTGGCCGTCCTGATTTGAATCAGCTTTAGGCGCTGCTAGGGCAACGCCCGTAATAGCAAAAGCCGCCGCAGCGCTCAGTAAAAGAGGTTTTGTAAAACGTGTTGTCTTTGACATGGGATACTCCTTTTAATGTCGTTCATAGACACAAACGGAGCAAAACGGAAATTCCTGCGTGGATTACTGTAATGTAATTTAATGCCTTAAGCGACTTTCGTCCGTTCGACGGCGTCTCTCATGTGATCAACGAGGCGTTCGGCGATGGGGCCGTCTTCGGCATGACCCCCATAGGGCGGCGGGGCACCCAGATGTTCACGCACTGTGTCGGTTAGCATAAGCGCCGTTTCAACTGCTTCCCTGCGCTCACCCATTGAGAGGATAAGCGGATCAAATTTGGGATTACGGCGGCGTACAGCCTCAATCATCCAGTAGGCTCGCATGAAATCATCGGAGGCCGTATCATAAGCTAAAAGACTAATATCAGCCGCAGACGCTAATCTGACATGCGCCGGAGTGCAGCCAGCCGGCGGAACCACAAAGACCCAATCATAAGAGAGAGATAAGGCTGCGAGACTCCCTAAAGCCGTGTCCAAATCCGCATCACCAGCAGCGGCGGCTGTAAAGTGCTCATTAGAAGTCACATATTTGACGTCGCATAATTGCGCACCATTATAGAGTACGTCAGCGATAGTTTTACTGTAAATAATCCCTGCTGCGTCCATCATCAGGCCATCATTGCAATCCAGCATCAGGACTGTTTCGCCAAAGCTTGCGGCATGACGTCCGAGCTTGAGAGCCAAGTTAGACTGACCTTCAATATGACTTGCTGCAAAGATCGGCACGAGCCGTCCTGCTGGACGATTATCGCCTGACTTATACGCTGCTTGAGATGCCACCAGAGTCTCCATTCACCTAATACCTTCGGGTCTTTTGACCTCTTTGGTGAGTATGGTTTAGCAGAAGGGTCTTAAGCGACTTACAAGAAGCAGGGTAAATAGTGGAGTAAGGAGTATGACCGCCGAGTTAAGGCGGCGGTCATGAGTCTTTATTTTACGGCGGCGTAAAACGTGCTGCCATTGCGCTCAACGGAGAGGGCAAAAGGGCCATCCTTGCCATCGATAATATCTTCGAAGTCATCTAAGCCAGCAATGTCCTGCCGATTTACCGCGCGAATGACATCGCCTTTGCGAAGGCCAGCACGTTGTGCCTTAGAACCGCGCTTAACTGAGGCAATATAGACACCGTCCTCTCCGCCGCGCAGATCCAGATCGTTTGGAATGTCAATGAGTTCAGCGCCTGCGTAGGAATAGCTTTCGGATTCTATATTCTCTCGCCTATCAGCAACGCTTATCTCTGTGTCATCATCATCTTGAGCTTCGACTTCTATGCGTGTTGTGCGGCGTTTGCCGTTACGTAGATATGTAATATCTGCGCGCTCGCCTGGCTCAATCAGGCCGACCGCATTGCGAATATCCGACGCGTCGAAAATATCACCGCCATTAAAGGCGACAATCACATCATCGCGTTTTAGCCCTGCTTTTTCAGCAGGGCTGTCCTCGACAACATCGCTGACTAAAGCGCCGTTAAGCGTGGTAAGGTCTAAGGCTTCTTTCAGGGTCGGCGTAATGTCGCCAATCAGAACACCAATGCGCCCACGGCGTACTTCGCCATAAGAGACGAGCTGGCGCATAACACCTTGGACGATATTCGTTGGGACGGCAAAACCAATGCCTTGATTGCCGCCTGAGCGGGAAACTATAGCCGAGTTGATGCCAATGAGTTCACCTTTTGAATTGACCAAAGCCCCTCCTGAATTGCCTGGATTAATAGAGGCGTCAGTCTGGATAAAGTCTTGATAACCGTCTGCCGCGCCGCCGCGGTCACGGCCAAGCGCTGAGACGATGCCTGAAGTAACAGAATGTGACAGGCCAAAAGGATTACCTACAGCGATAACATAGTCGCCGACTTTAACGTCGCTTGAGCGCGCAATTTTCAGTTCGGATAACCCACGCGCGGTAACTTTGATCACGGCAATATCGGTTTTTTTATCAGAGCCGACCAGTTCAGCTTCAAGCTCACGTTTATCTTCGAGCGTCACGATGATTTCATCCGCCCCGTCAATCACATGAGCGTTGGTAATAATCAGGCCTTTGGAGGAATCGACTATAACGCCAGAGCCTAGTCCGCGTTTTTCGCGCGGCTGTGCTTCGGGTAAGCGTCCGCCAAAGAAGCGTTCGAGAAGTTCTTCATTACGGCCTAAAGCCTGCGGGGTTTTCGCGGTGCCGCGAATATCAATAGAAACAACGGCGGGCGTGACACGTTTTAAGAGCGGCGCCATTGTCAGCACGCCGCGCTCAGCATCTACTGACATCGCGCCATTACTACGCAAAGGGGATTGCGCTGTGGCCAATTGCGTCACCGTGAGAGGTGTTAAAACTAATGCCAGTGCTGCAGTTCCGAGGATTAGAGATTTACGCATATGAGTTATCCTATTTTGTCCCCTTCGGGAGATCATTGTAGTTAATGTGTTCTCCATGTAGCGCAGAAATTTACTGTATCAAGAGAGGGGTACAGAATCTGAACGTCTTTTAATTTCAGACATTTCGGCACCGCAGACGTTTTGCATGCTAGAGATGTGCCTGGAGCGCCCCAAATATATTAACTCAAAATCCACTACATTCTTTTTTAAACACTTATGATTTACAGCTAATTCAACTCAAGTAATATCCCATTTTAGCACCAGCCGAGTTGTTGGAAAGGCGTGCCAAAGTCATATTTGGCTCTTTTTGGCTTTTGCCGCCGCTCTGTCTATTTGATGCGGAAGATAAAAATCTTCAGTGGCTCATAATAAAAATACAATTCAGCTCACGCAATATAAAAGTGATGGTAATCCGCGCATGCAAAACTCTAATTGCGGTAAGGCGCTTGTAAAAGATTTAAACTCATACGCAGCTTAATTGGCTTCATAATTTTATACGCCCAAATCCACCATGAGCTTCCCGATGCTATGGGTGAAGCCATTGGGCAAGATTTCTTCTTCCCCAGTCCAAGTGATATTGGGGAAGCGAGTCAGAATTTGACGGTAGGCACTTTCGATTTGCATATTGGCAACTCGCTGACCGAGGCAGACATGCGGACCTGTGCCAAAAGCAATGTGGTCTTTGGCATTAGCTCGTTCGACGTCAAAGATGTCAGGGTTTTCAAATTTAGCCGGGTCCCGGTTAGCCGCGCCGTAATACATCAGCATTTTCTCGCCAGCCGCAATTTTTTGGCCCGATATTTCTGTATCCATGATTGCAGTGCGGCGCATATACATAACGGGGCTGACCATGCGCACGCCTTCATGCACCATATTCGGGATAAGGTCAGGATTGGCAATGACCTTGGCTTTTTGCTCCGGAAACTGCGTGAGTAATTTCATTAATCCGCTGGTGGAATTGCGCGTTGTATCATTGCCAGCAATCACGATGAGCAGCCATGAGCCGTCCAGATATTCATCCGGCAAAACTGCGCCGTCAATTTCAACATTAGCGATGGCGGAGAGCAAATCTTGCTGCGGGTTTTTGCGGCGCTCTTTTAATATGTCTTGCCCATAATCAAACATAGCTTGCACCTCTGTCAGGAACTGCATGATTTGCGCGGGGTCAACGGTTGAGAGGTCGCCGTCTTCGAGCATATATTGCGCGAGCTCAAGCATATCCATCCACTCACGAATCTTCGGACGGTCTGCTTCGGGCACGCCGAGCATTTCGCAAAGCGTAAAGAGCGGAAGCTGTGAGGAGAAATGCTCAACTAAATCCGCCTTAGGCCCAGCCGCTTCAAGCCCGTCTAGTAGGGCTGTAACCTTTGCATCGACTTTGACTTTCAGCTTACGAATATAATCGGGCTTGAAATAAGTCATATGTTCGCGGCGCAACTGCATATGATGGGGTGGGTCGAGGCATATCATCGTATCAAGTGACGCGCTATGCAGTTTGGGGTGATTTCGCGGATCGCCTTTGGGTGGATAGGCCATCATGATGCCGCCGGCTTGCGAAGAAAAAACTTTGGTGTTCAAGTTCGCCGCGCGCACATCCTCAAATTTGGTGAGCGCCCAAAAACCTTCCATTTTGGCTTTGTTTAAGGGATGCCACATGACGGGGGCTTGCTCGCGCATTGTTTTAAAAGCACTGAAGGGTTGCCCCGCAATGAAATTTTTAGAACGAGAGAGGTCAAGCGGCGGTGCGAGATCATAAATTGGCTTATGGACTGGCTCCAATGAACCACGATCTTCATTATATGTCTGACTAACAAGGGCCAGGGCCATGTGTTTCTCCCATTTATATAACTTTAACGCCGCTTTCGGGCCTGTCCAATGCCGTATTGACACTGCGAGTCTATAACTGATGTAATGCTGTCAGGGTTTGCCGAGAACCCATTTGTAAGCCTTAACTTCGGCAAATTTCGTTAGGCCTGCCGCTTTGTAAGGGTCAGTTGACAGCCATTCCAGAACTTTAGCTTTGTTTTTGGCTTCGACAATTAAAAGGCTTCCGCGCATGACTTCCTCATCGTCCAGCCATGGTCCGGCCGCGAGGAGTTTCACCTCTGCAGGGGTCTTAAGCCATTTTAGATGCGCCTCTCTTGCGGATTGGCGAATATGCAGGCTGTCAGCTTTGTCTTGGCTGTAAATCAAAAATTCCATCATTTAGCTTTCCATTCTGTGTTCGCGCGAGAGCAGCTGCGTAATAGCGGTATCGACATCTAATGCGCCTGAAAGAATATCGGCCATGGCAAAACTGATGGGCATATCAACGCCGAGCTTTTCGGCCATCTCTTTCAGCGCGGGCGCACTGGCGACTCCCTCGGTCACGGAATTTCTGGCCGCCATAATATCTTCGAGCGATGTGCCGCGTCCTAATGCTAAGCCGCAAGACATATTGCGCGATTGTTCTGACGAACAGGTCAGCACTAGGTCTCCGAGGCCCGACAGTCCCGTTAAGGTTTCAGGGTTGGATCCCAAAGCTATGCCTAGCCTTGTCATCTCTGCAAATCCGCGCGCAATAATGGCGGCATGAGCAGAACGTCCTAGCTCTTTGCCAAGCACAATACCGCAGACAATCGCGAGAACGTTTTTGACGGCCCCGCCAATCTCTGCGCCCAGAACGTCGCTGGCCAGATACGGGCGGAAGGTGGGCACGGCGATGGCTTTAATAAGTTTTTGTCCGACATCTTTATCTTCGCAGGCTAGCGTCACAGCGGTCGGCAAGCCTTTGGCAACATCTATAGCAAAGCTCGGGCCTGAGAGCACGGCGGGAACCGCGCGGGGCGCAACTTCGGCTAAGACATCTGACATAAAACTACGCGTGGAAATCTCAATGCCTTTAGAGCAGAGCACAATCGGCATGCCGTCTTTCATGAACGGAACGAATGATTCTAGAATTTTGCGGGTGTGCTGGGCGGGGGCAACAGATAGGACAGCCTCCATGTCGCCCAAATGAGAAATTTCAGAGGTTGCGAGAATGCGTTGGTTTAATTTTATGCCGGGTAAATAAAGCGTATTTTCTCTCAGCTCATTGATGGATTTTACACAGTCTTCTTCAAACGCCCAAAGCGTCACATCGCGTCCCGCCACGGCCAAGGTTTGCGCGAGGGCTGTTCCCCAAGCTCCGCCGCCAATAACGCCTATTTTCTGATAATCACTCATATCGCTCTCTATAATTTGGGCCTTAGGATTTAGGGCCCTTTTTACCAAAACCGCTGGCAGGGTTATGCTTAGCGCTGTCGCCGTCAAGTGGCCAACGCGGACGGGCTTTGACGTCCATCGTATCGAAATTTCCGAGGGCGTAATGCTCGGCGCCTGCCAAGGCAATCATTGCGGCATTATCCGTGCAGTACTTAAGCGGAGGGGCCAGCAGGGAAAAATTATTATCCTCACAGAGCTTATCCAGTGAGCCGCGGATCTGACTATTAGCCGCCACACCTCCAGCGACAACAAATCGCTGAGGGCTGTTAGCCTTGGCATTGATATCTTTTCGAAACATCTGCATGGCACGCAAGCTCCGTTCCGTCAGCACGTCACAAACGGCTTGCTGAAAACTTGCGGCTATGTCGGCTTTAGAAGTTTCTGTTTTATCACTGGCGTCATAAGCGCGGGCGACAGCAGTCTTAAGGCCTGCAAATGAAAAATCGGCATGGTCTTTCCCTTTGAAAGGACGCGGAAGTTTAACAGCGGCGGGATTACCGTTCTTGGCCGTGCGTTCTACATTCGGCCCACCCGGAAAACCCAGCCCCATAACTTTGGCGGTTTTATCAAAAGCTTCACCTGCGGCGTCATCCACCGTGCTGCCAAGGCGTTGATAATCGCCAAGCCCTTTGACGGATAAAAGCTGTGTGTGTCCGCCTGAAATTAGTAATAAGAGATAGGGGAAGGGGCATACTCCCGCTAATCTAGGTGAGAGGGCGTGACCCTCCAGATGATTCACGGCAATTAGCGGCACGTCCAAAGACATGGCTAGGCCTTTCGCGCTCATCAAACCCGCAATGACTCCGCCAATGAGCCCCGGCCCCGACGTCGCGGCAATGGCCGACAGATCAGAATATTGAACATCCGCACACGTAACCGCACTCTCTATAATGTCATCAAGCTTTTGCATATGAGCGCGCGCCGCAATTTCGGGCACAACGCCGCCAAAGGGCGCATGCTTCTCGTCTTGGCTGGCAATGACAGAGGATAAGATGTCTATCGATCCATCAGGCTCGCGGCGTAAAACGGACGCCGCCGTTTCGTCGCAACTACTTTCTATGCCCAATATGAGCGCTTTCTCTTGGACAGTGTATTTTAAAGCCGTTATTGTCATGTGCTTGACATAAGGAGACTTCAGGCGTGATGCAACGCAAGCTTACCATCGGAACCCGCGGCTCTCCGCTTGCGCTATACCAAGCTAATCTGGTGCAGAGATTGTTGGAGTGTGAAGCGGAGGTTGAAATTCTGAAGACCTCGGGTGATAGCATCAAGGGTGATTTAAAGGATTTTGGCGGCAAGGGATTGTTTACCAAAGAGCTTGAAGACGCTCTCATGGATAACCGAATTGATCTGGCGGTACATTCCATGAAGGACGTACCCACAGTTGGGCAAGACAGCTTGATGATAGGGGCGGTTCTAGAGCGCGCTGACCCGCGCGATGCGTTCATCTCTAACACTGTCAAACATCTGGCAGACTTGCCCGAAGGAGCGCTTGTTGGCTCTGCCTCTATTCGCCGTCGCGCGCAGCTTTTGGCTATGCGGCCCGATGTTAAGTTCACGCTTTTGCGCGGCAATGTCGGCACGAGGCTCAAGAAGCTTAGCGGCGGTGATTGCGATGCGACGTTTCTGGCCTGCGCGGGTCTGAAACGTTTGGGGCAAGATGACCTTATTACCGAGGCTATTGAGACGGATGTGATGCTGCCTGCACCTGCCCAAGGTGCGATTGGAATTGAAATTCGAAAAACTGATAGTTTTGCCCAAGAGACTTTATCGCCGCTTAACCATGATGAAACTGATGTGGCGATTACAGCCGAGCGTGCATTTCTACAAGCATTGGACGGATCTTGCCGCACCCCCATTGCGGCGCTAGCGGAAATGATGGATGGAGGATTGAATTTTCGCGGGGAAGTGATTGCAAAAGACGGCTCTATTCGGTTTTCTCGGACAGAGCGGTTAGAGCTACCATCAAAAGAGAAAGCGCGTAAAATGGGGTTGAGATTGGGACATGATATTCGCGAGGAAGCGGGAGAGAGGATAGCTTGGGATGAATGACACAACGCGGCCTTTACAGCCAACAATTTGGATAACAAGAACGGCCCCTGCCGCTTTTAAAAGTGCTGAGATGTGGGCGCGAGACGGCTATGCCGCTGCAGTCGGCCCGCTTTTAGAGGTCGCCAAGCCCCCCGAAATGCCAGAGCTGCCACCACGTGACGGCGTGATTATCTTTACCTCTGGTAATGCGGTTAAATCATTTGCCGATACGACGTTGCTGCGCCATTGGCCGGTTGTCACGCCGGGTTATCAAACGCAGCGTATCGCCCATGATTTAGGGTTCAGAACTGTGACATCCGCGAACGGAACATCTGATGATGTCACCAAAGTTATCTTGAAAGATTTCACTCCAGCGCGGCCAATTTATCATTGTGCAGGTAACCATGTGCGCGGAACCATCATTGAGGATTTAAAAGCCAAAGGTTACCGAGCGCAGCGTGATTTATATTATTACTCCGCACCCGTCACGCAGATGCCTAAAATTAATATGGCTCACATTAACTTTGTCGCGCTTTACTCCCCATTGGCGGCCAAAACGCTGGCGAGCTTTGCACCGGATTTAACAGGCGTGACCGTGCTGGCCTTAAGCGAGGCCGTCAATGAAGCTTTGGGGCACATAAATTGCAAAGCACGCTATGTTGCGAATGAACCTAATGAACCATCCTTGATTGACGCCGCTCCGAAAGTATAACTTCTAATTATGAATGATGAGAACAAAATAGGCGACGCAAAGCTTGAAGAAGCAGAGGCTGTCATTGAGGAGTTGGAAGCGCAAGATACGGATATGCAAGACTCTGACATGCAAGATACTGAGCCCGCAACAAAGCCCGTCAAAATACGGAAACGTTTCGGCCTAGCTGTGTTATTAGCAGCTACTTTCATTTCATCGACGCTAGGGGCGGGCGTCATATGGCTCAGCACGCAGTATAACAAGACATCAATACCTAACCTCTTGCCGATGCAAACTCAGATTGAGAGCATAGACACTGAAGCGGCGTCTATGGCAGCAGAGACTAAAGCCCTGAAAGCCCAGATTTCGCGGCTGCAAAGAGAGATTAAAAATAAATCCGCTACTCCTGCTGCTGTGGATATGACGCCGATTGTGGCACGCTTAAAAGCATTGGAAGAGGCCGTAACCACCGAAATTGATCCTGAATTGGTCACACGTTTGGAAGCCTTGCAAACTAACGGCTCGGGCGCTCTGGATTTAACAGATATTATGGCGCGGTTAGATGCACTGGAAAGCCGGCCTCCCGTGTCAGCGGCCCCGACGCCAAACCTTAGTGAAGGCGGCTCGGACGCTCCGGATTTATCAGATATTATTGCGCGTTTGCAGGCTTTAGAAAGCCGTCCCGAAATGACAGCAAGATCCGCACCCAGCCTCAACATAGCTGAGCCAGTAATCCTTTTTAAAGATCCAGTGGAATTTCCAACGAAAGCGGTTCTAGCAAGCCTTCCGAAACCCGAGGGGTGGCTTGAGCGGTCATTAAAAAAACACATTTCCGTCCAGTCTGATGACAATCCGCGTTATTTGGTCGAGGTGATTAACAAAAACCTTTCCGATGGAAATGTTGACGCAGCGATTGCGGCATTTGACAAATTGCCTGCGGAGGCCAAAGTTACTGCACAAGACTGGCGTGAAAGTTTGAACCCATAATGTTGGATAACATCAATGACTAAATATGTAATCGCAGTTCTGCTATTCTTTGCCGCCTTGGCGGGGATCTTACTCTATGTCGGCAATGAGCCTCAGCTTGTGTTGACATCAACCGCGGCAAGCGGGCCTTTGCAATTTGACCCTCTTAAACTGTCTTGGCAGATCGTGATTGGCCTCGTGACTCTGAGCATCGTGGCCTTGATCCTTTTATGGTCGCTTTTAGGATGGCTCTGGCGTTTGCCGCGGCGCGTGAAATCAGGCGTTGGTCTGCGCCGTCGCAACCAAGCCTTGGACGCGATGGAAGAGGCGCTGATTGCTGGGGCTGAAGGGGATGCCGGGAAAGCTCGCAAAAAAGCTGAAAAGGCGCGCGCGCTTATTGGGTCTGAGGATTTAGGCCGCATGGTCAGCGCGCAAGCTGCCGAAGCCAGTGGTGATAGCGAAGAAGCCATTGCGCAATATGAAGCCATGCTTGGCTCGGAGCGCACATTGGCCACAGGACAGCGCGGTTTAGCGCAGCAGCTCCTTACGGCAGGAAATCTACCGGGCGCTATTGAACATGCCAGCCGTGCCTATGGCGAGAATAAAAATGCGCGCTGGGCATTTGATATTTTGTTCCAAGCACAAGTAGCAGATCATCAATGGGCCGCCGCGTTAGAGACGCTTGAAAATGGTATCAAACGCAAACATATCGATAAGGAGTTAGCCCGCCGCCGCAAAGCTGTGTTGCTGACAGCCGAAGCGGATAGACTTAGTGACTCTGGCCAGACCGATGCAGCTATGGATTTGGCCGTGTCTGCGGCGCAGGACGCGCCCGAATTTTCGCCTGCCGTTGGTTTGGCGGCAAGGCTTTTGGGGCAAAAGGGCGGGACGAAAAAAGCAGGCCAGCTTATTGAGAAAGCTTGGGCGAAGTCTCCGCATCCAGCTTTGTCATTGGCTTACCGCGATATTCATGCAGATGCTTCTGACAAAGCCCGCAAAAAATTGATGAAAGCTTTGACTAAAAATAACCCAGCTCATCGAGAGTCGATATTATTAGATGTTGAAGAACTTTTAACGGCTGGAGATGCCGTGACCGCATGGTCAACACTTGCTCCGCTTGTCAATGACGATACCCCAAGCGCTCGTATTTGTGCTCTGGCGGCCAAGGCCGAAACGATGCTTGATAACCCACAAGATGCGCGTATATGGCTGGAACGCGCGGCGACCGCACCTGCTGAACCGGACTGGTCTGATTTGGACCCAGAAGGAGACGCTTTTGACTACACAGCGCAGGATTGGCGTCGGCTGATTTATACATTTGGTGAAAAGGGTGAGCTTATCCATCCGCGATATGAGCGCGGCGCGGCGCGTAGAGCCCCAATGGCCTTGAACCTCGCCAAACATCCTGCGGCTGAAGAGGTTGACCTCTTGGCTGCTAAGGAAAATACTAAAGTAGATAGTTTGCCTATAAAGGCTAACCCAACTTCGCCGCTGAAAAGCAAGAATGATGATCTTGGGGAACGGCTTGATAGTTTGTTGGACAAGCCGGAGTCTTAACGTAACCTAGCTTCACCTGCAATAAGGATGATTATATTTTAGATATTATTAGCTAATTTTGTTGATAATGCTTGCAGTCACTTGCAGTCATGTTTCACTTATTAGTGATATATTGAACTTTGTGGGTTTAGCTTGAAATCCACAGAATTGAAGTGACGTAATATATATAAATGCTTATTTTTATCGGGGTGTATTTATGGCTTATCGTTTAAAATTAGATCAGATGGATGGTGTTTTGGAACTTAATAGGTTTCAGGATGATCTCTTTGTTGGACTCGAAGATAATTTCGGAATGAACAATTTAACGACCGAAAATTATCAGGTTGAGACTATATTCGGTTCAAATCCCGTTACGCAGCTCTACGGCGGCATTGACGTCGGGTTGCAAGCGACAGAGTTTTTGTTTTCTGATTTTACGTCACAAGGCTCAGGCGGGTTTGCTGAGCAAGTTACATCCATGTTTGACATAGCGTCTCAACCGATTTTAGAATTTACTGACATTGGCCAAATGTCCGATGCTTTCATGGCTGAATTAGTCGATAACGTAACATCATGCTGTCCTTGCGTGTCTTGTGATGGACAAAATGGCGATGCAGATTTTGTCGCCGCGATGATGCCCTATTATCTTGATGGCATGTATTATCATAGCCATGCCGCGCCAGACCCCTCATGGCTTGTCGGCTCGGACGGTTACGATATTTACTCAATGACTGAGATGGCGCCAATGTCTGATCTTACATTTACACTTAATGATACGGGCGGTGTAGGTGCGGGTACTGATGCGGAAGCAGGTTTTTTGGCGGCTGTGGCGCTTTGGCAAAGTTTTCTATCTGATGATGTAGATATCCGTCTGGATGTAGGCTTTTCATCCTTAAACCCTGGCGTTCTGGGCTCGGCAGGGTCAACTCGCGCGGTGATTTCTTATGAAGTCTACCGCGATGCTTTAATTGCAGATGGCAAGTCACCCGACGATGCAACAGCAATTGCGAATTTAGAGATGAGCAATTCACTTTCATTTGCGACACAAGACCAAAACGGAAATTATATTCTGGATAATAATGGTAGTGTAAATAATAACTTCTTGGCAATTAACAGCACGACAGCTTTGGCGTTGGGTATAACAATCGATGCGAATGGTAATCCTATTGATGACGGGTCGAGCGCTTACGCGAGTATTACATTTAATAGTGACTTTAATTTCGACTTTGACCCGACAGACGGAATTGACGCAGGACATATTGATTTTGTGGGTGTTGCCTTTCATGAAATCGGCCACGCATTAGGTTTTACCAGCGGCGTTGATATTGTTGATCAGAACTCAACTATTGATTTGAACGGTTCTGCCATTTTCGGTCAGCTTGATGTTTTTCGTTACAGCGATAATGCACAAGCTCAATTTGGTGCGGGGACACGCGATTTAGGATATGGAGGCGACCCTTATTTTTCAATTGATGGCGGGGTGACTAATCTTGGGTTCTTTTCTTCAGGCAGCCAAAATGGTGATGGCCGACAAGCAAGCCATTGGCGCGATAATTTGAGTTTAGGCATTATGGACCCTACCTCTGCGCCCGCGGGTCAAGCGAATACGATTACAGAACTAGATATTAGGGCCTTTGACGTCATTGGTTGGGACCGCCTTGGACAGAGCGGTGATATCGACCTGACCCCAGGTAATGACAGTTTTACAGGCACCGCAGGTGATGATGTTATCAACGGCCTTGCAGGTAATGATATTATTGACGGTGCAGCCGGTGACGATGTCATCAATGGCGGCGACGGCGCTGACCGCTTAATTGGCGGTGAGGGCGCTGATGCGCTTAATGGCGGGGCAGGGTTTGACTCAGCCGACTACCGCGGCGCGACATCGGGTGTGCGGTTTAATGTCGAGACAGGCGGCACATTTGGCGAAGCTAATGGCGACACCTTCTCAGGCATTGAGCGTTATTACTTGTCTGACTTTAATGACATCGTGACAGGGTCAAACGCTAATGAGTTCTTCTACGGCGAAGACGGGAATGATCAGATCAATGGCGGCGGCGGTATTGACCGTATTTACGGCGGCGATGGCGACGATATTCAGCGCGGCCAGGATGGTAATGATACGCTTTACGGCTCGTCGGGTAATGATCAACTTAATGGCGGTGTAGGATTTGACATTGCCAGCTATGAGTTTGCGACCAGCCGCGTATCTCTCAATTTGAGTTCAGGTGGTATATTAGGCGACGCGGCAGGGGATAGCTATTTCGGTATTGAAGCTGTTTATGGCTCTGACTTTAATGACATCCTCATCGGTAATAATTCCGTCAATGAACTGCGAGGCGGTGACGGCGATGATATCCTCAATGGCGGGGGCGGTAATGACCGTCTCTTTGGCGGTGAAGGCGCGGATGCTTTTAATGGCGGAGCAGGTATAGACGGTGTTTATTATACAGCAGCAACGTCAGCCGTCACTCTAGATCTCACCACAGGCGGTAGTTTTGGTGAAGCCGTTGGAGACACATATTCATCTATCGAATGGGTCTTCGGCTCGGACTTTGATGATAACATCACCGGCGATGCCAGCAATAACCGCCTTTACGGTGAAGATGGTCACGATACGCTCAATGGTGCGGGTGGTAATGACCGTATTCTTGGCGGCGACGGGAATGATATAATATTTGGCGGTGATGGAGTTGATACAATCTTCGGCGGCGATGGTAATGACCAATTAGAAGGTGATGCAGGCAATGACTTCTTCTTTGGGGGCGCTGGAAGTGATGAACATAATGGCGGAAGTGGTATTGATACAGTTTCTTATTTGAACTCGTCTATTGGTTTAACAATTAATATGGAGGCCCCAGGTTCTACGGGGGACGCTGCTGGAGATACCTTTATTGGAATTGAACGCATATTCGGGACGGGTCATGATGATATTATCACGGGCACTGCTGGAGATGATATTCTTATCGGTAATAGTGGCGATGATTATCTCGATGGCGGCGGCGGAGGTGCGGATAGCCTTAACGGTGGAGCTGGCGTTGATAGCTATGGATTCAATATGATACCTTACTCAGCGACTATCATTCAGGGTTTTACGACCAATGAAATTATATACCTTCTTGATGGGGGTACAGATTACGACACATGGGCGGAAGTTCAAGCGGTTGGAACTGATGTAGGGGCCAACGTCATATTTGACTTTGGTTTTGGTGCCACTTTGACAATAGTTGGTCAAAACCTAGCGGATCTAGATGCGTCTAACTTTGACTTCGGCGGAACGGCGCCCGCAGCACCTGCTCCCGCCGCCCCGCCGCCTGC
>ENA-ORXM01001822-ORXM01001822.1-marine-metagenome-genome-assembly--contig:-NODE-1822-length-27552-cov-3.778162_pt1 | contig 27552 bp, 25 predicted proteins | sample MGYA00237867_ERZ511480 | MGnify/ENA primary metagenome ERZ511480 (study PRJEB26309, sample SAMN06266103) | marine metagenome | isolation source: Algal blade | place: United Kingdom:Sidmouth, United... | reverse complement strand
AGAAGCACCTGCGCTCGCTGGAATCGGCGAGCGGCCTTCCTGCCAGGGATTTCCAGGCCGCGACGATCGGCTCGGTCATCGAACGTGTCTGCGATCTCGACGGGCTCGCACGAGACCAATGGCCCTGAACGACGACGGTCGGTAGCCGGAACACGCGCCGTCATGGCGGCCTTCAGTTCTGCCGGGCCTGTCTCGCCGAGGACGCTGTACCGTACTACCGCCTCCACTGGCGTCTCGCGTGGCACGTCGTTAGTGAGTATCACGCTGTCGTGCTCCTCGACCGCTGCCCGACCTGCCAAGCGCCGCTCGAGCCGCACCGGCTCGACGTTCGCGACGGCTCACACGTGCTCTGCGACACCTGCAAGCGGGATCTTCGGGCGGCGAGCGGCGACCTCGCCGCCACAGCTGATCCCGCCACGACCACACCCCCCCTGAATCGGAGCATCTCCATGACCGATCCCTCCACCTCGCTCGACGCCGCGACACACCGCCACGATCGAGTCTCCAGTCCCGAACAGATGGCCCCCTTGATCTTTACCTATACCCACGTCATCACGAGCTATGGATACCGGATCGGCTACCATAGATGACAGAGCCCGGAGCGGACCGGTGGCGGGAATCGACTTGCCGGTCCGCCGGGCGATCAGTCAGTGACGAAGCTCGACAGTCAGCGGCGCCCCCACCAGTGATGTCTGGTGTGGTGCCAGTGGCCATGGGAGTGGCGACTGCGAATTCGGCAGTGACGGTCTTTCTTGTGTTTCTTCGGCGGTTTGGACTCGTGACAGCCGCTATTTGGGTGGCCGTGGTGTCTGCCACGGTGATGGCCGTGGCCGTGGCGGCGCCCGCTGCGGTGTTTCCCGTGGTGGCGACGCTTGCCTCGCTTGTGGCACGTCGCGGGCTTTTCGATCTCGACCGACAGTGCAGCGGCAATCCAGTTCATGGAGGCGGGGCTGCCGCCGATTCCGAGGTTGTCAATCGATACGGGCTCAACGGTGACGGTATCGACCCCGCCAGGTATGACGACATCGAGCGTCAGTGTGTCCCACTCTTCTCCATCGTTGCTATCGAGGAGGTTGTCGTAGACCTCGGTGACGCCATCGATGGTCACGTTGATCGCTGAGGGACGGAAGCCTCCGCCGGAAGCCGATCCGCTGACACTGGAGAAGAAGAGATTCAACGCGGCCATCCGGTCCTGCATGGAAGATTCGACGGTCAGATCCTGCGCGACTGTGGACAGCCGGGGCTCCGGAAACCGGATGTAGGCGATGTCGACACCGTCCTTGAGGTCGATGTCGGCCACGGTCGACCCGTCGTCATAGACGATCATCAGTCCAGCGCCGTGAGGACGGGAGACGTCGAAGCCTTCGACCATCAGAGAGTTCGGACCACCGGTGACCAGCCCGAGATCAGTGATGTCGGCGCGATATACGGAGCTGTACGAGGTCCCCGCGAAGAAGGTGGGGCCGCCGATGATCTCTCCCGTGACGGCGTTGCCCTCGACCAGCAGCGTATCGTCACCGGGTCTGGTGCCCGATCGTCGTCCTTCCCAGTAGAGGATCGCCTGACTGACGTCCCCCGGTACATCGATCACGATGAAGCCGGGCTGGTCGACCAGCCCGGTTCCTGCCGCCACGATGCCGGATCCGGTGGCGATGTCGATGCTGGGCTCGCCCAGCGTTTCCGTGCCGTTCGCCAGGGCCGAGCCCCACATCGCAATAGAGGCACTCAGAATCAAGCCCGCCTTCGCAGCCAGTGCGGCTGATGTCGATCGTCGTCGCATCTTTGAAATCTCCCGGTGAAAATTCGAATTGCCACGACACAGACACGTTCGTTATGTCCCGGGAGAGCCGAGGGCTCGCCGGAGCGCATGCGCGACAAAGGGGGGGCGGATGGTAACTATCCGGGTCGCGAAGCCGAGCGGATGGCGTTCACGAATCCTTGCTCGGGCTGCTACGAGATCGCGACAACGTGAGCCGGTTCGTAGTGAACAGCTTCTCGAACGACGCCGGTGCCTGCGAGCACGAGCGAAACGGCATCCCTCGAGAGACAAGGAAGAGGGGGGGGTGCTCGAGCACGGCTACCGCATCGCGCGTGAGGTGCCGCTGAACAAGAGCCACGACGATCGGCTGGTGAACGTGCTCGAGTGCGGGGCTATAGGAGCGACAGAAGGCTTCTGTCCCTGATCCGAAGCGCCGTCGTGGCGGCGCGCAGTCGCTCGCACCCGAGGGCGTGAAAGCGCAGCGGCTTCGATGTCGTCGTCGCCGACGAGCCAGGCGTTCTCGGCGTCGCGTTTTTAGGCCCTCCGGATGCACTGATGCCGCGGCGCTTTCACGCCCTCCGGGTGCGAGGAAGCTGCCAATGCGGTGCGCGAGAGGCCAGCCTTGCCGATCAAGTGAGCGGCGAGGCAGCGACCGCCTGCGCGCACGGATTCGAGGGCCACACCGCGAAGCGAATTCTTTGCATGTCGGTGTCGGCAGCGACGAGACATGTCGACGGCACACCACCCGCAGTGGTTCGGCCTACGTCGAGGAATACGTCGAGCGGGAAGACGGCAGCGAGGCGCGAGTGGCGACCGAGCGGCGACACTTTGCGCTCGGCTCGATGCGCTGATGTCTCTGACCACGTGCGCGTGTTTAAGGGCAAGTGATCGAGAAGTGTCCGGGAATTCTCGCCGTCGTCGGCGTCCGGCACGAGCCGTGCTCGATAGAACGGGTCCGGCTCCGATAACGGCAGACGTCAGGGTGAATCGACGACTCGAGACGGGACGCTATCGGAGATGATCCGTGTGAACTACGACTCCACCGTTCCTGAGGAGCGATGGCGGGAGGCGCTGGATGTGGCAGCGCCCTCGGGGGCGAAGAGCTCGGCGTTGATGGTCGCCGACGTGGAGGAGGATCTGCCCCACACGCTGAGCGCTCTGTCATGGAGATTCCGCTCGCTGCTCGAGCCCCTCACCAATATCGTCATCGCCCACGTCACGTCGTCACGCTCGACGTGCGACCGGCGACGGCGGGGCTGGCGCGCTACCGCCATGCGCTGACTGATGGAAGCGGTAGGGGCAGCGAGGAGCCGATCGAGTTCACGACGAGTCCCGCGCGCTTCGTGTACACGACGGCGGGCACGGGCGGGTGCTCGTGCGAGCAGACTCTGGGCCTGGCGGAGAGCGTGCGGCGGAGCGAGCGGCAGAGAAAGAGTGCGCGCGATCGACGCTGGAGAACTTCATCGAGGAGCGGGGGGGGGGAGCGTACACGGTGCCGGAAAACGAGGGAGAGCCGCAGTAGCGAAGGCGGTCGCGAGACTTTCCTGCTGGTCGGTTCGCTCGCGTCCACGCGGCACAGTGAGCGATCCGACCAAGTCGGAATAGGCAAGACCGAGCACCGCGTGCATGAGAATTCGCTCCATCGCCTCGGCCAGGTTCTTGTGGGTGAGCTCGTCGCGCCATTCGAGATCGGGCGGAAAGAACGTGGAGAGCGCGCGGAACGACGAGCTTGCAAATGCCGTGCAGCGGGCCGATGACGAAGGCCGGGCCGAAACCCCCGAAGCCGGGGTCTGGATCCACCCGGTTCGATCCCGCCCGTGCGCGGCCGGACACGAACACCTCTGGTGGCCCACCGCCGAACGCGGCGACCGGCCGCCAGACGACGGACGCCTCAGATGCCACTCGCTCGAATCTCGCGCGGGGCGCGTTTATGAATTCGTGAGAAACTCGGGAGACACGTCTTAGAAATGCACCGATAGCCTGCGCGCTCCTCTCATCGGAGTGTCATCGCATGTCCCGAATTCCTTCGGCCGCTGTCGCGGTACTTCTCGGTACGGTGTGCGTCGCCGGTACCGCTCAGGCGAGCGGCTATCACGAGCGTACCTACCGCGTGACGATTGTGAACGTGACGCCAGGCAGTCAGCTCACCCCCGTTCTCGCGGCGGTGCACGAGCGTTCGGCGTCGCTTTTCACGCTCGGCGAGCCCTCGTCGGACGAGCTTGCCATCCTCGCCGAAGGCGGCGATACCGCGCCGCTGCAGGAACTGCTCGATACTTTGCCCGCCGTGTCGACGGCGACCACCGTGCCCGGTCCGTCCGAGGGATTGACCTTCGCCGGTGAGCGGGTCGAGTTCGAGATCAGCGCGAATCGGCGCGAGGTCATGAGCTTCGCGGCGATGATCCTGCCGACGAACGACAGCTTCGTGGCGCTGAACGCGGTACCGCTGCCGCGCTACGGCAGCTACCGCTTCACCGCGCTCGGCTACGATGCCGGCAGCGAGGACAACGACGAGCTCTGCGTCAACATTCCCGGACCCACGTGTGGTGCCGATGGCGGCAGCCCCGAGGGCGAGGGATTCGTGCACGTCAGTGGCGGCGTGCACGGCATCGGTGACCTGCCGGAGGAGGAGTACGACTGGCGCAATCCGGTCGCGAACGTGACCATCACGCGCATTCGCTGAACGCCGTTCCCGGCACGTGCTCAGAGCGCGTGCCGGGGAGGTCTGGGTGCCCGTTGCTCGTGCACGGATACGCCCACCGTTACGCTCTCTGTTCCCGCGCCTTCTAGCGGCGGTACCGACGACACCGGTAGGTCGATCGTGAAGCGGGTGCCGACGCCTTCGCGGCTCTCGAGCCGGATACGCCCCCCGTGCAGCGCCACAATGCGCGCGACGATCGCGAGCCCGAGGCCACCACGCTCCCGATCCACCGCGCCGGAGAAGCAGGCTTCGAAGGCGCGCTCGGCCACCGCCGCCGGCATGCCGTGACCGTCGTCGTGCACCTCGAGTCGCAGCCACCCGCGGTCCGGGCGCGAGAGCGAGTTGTCGAGGAGGTTCTCCAGGAGCCGCTGCACGAGCGCGATGTCGGCGTGGATCACGAATCCGTCACCGCGGCACTCGCCGGCGGTGACCTCGAGCGAGACACCGCGTTCGCCTGCCAGCGGCGCGAAATCCTGCAGACAGTCATGGGCGAGCTCCCTGAGAGAGAATCGCCCCGGACGCGCGCGAGCGCTGTCGGCCGAGAGTCGGGAGAGCTCGAACAGCTCGTCTACCCGTGCGCGCAGCACCCGCGCGTGACGGTGGGCCACGCCGAGGCAGTGTCGGCGCTCCTCCGGTTCGAGCGACCCCTCGTCGATCTCGAGCGTTTCGAGGTAGCCCGACAGAGCCGTCAGGGGCGTTCTGAGATCGTGCGAGACAGAGGCGATCAGGGCGCGCCGATCGGCGTCGTTCGCCGCCAGACGTTCGTACTGTGAGAGGAGCCGTGCGGTCATCGCGTCGTAGACGTGCGCGAGCTCGTCGATCTCGTCGCGCGGTCGGGCGACGGCGAGCGCGCCGGACGCTTCGCCCGCTCCGGCTCCGCCCGCCGCCGTGGCGGGGGTGACCATGCGCCCCGTCGACGCGTCGAACGCTCCCGCCAGAGCATGCGCGGGATCGCACGCGAGGGGCGCGCGCTCGACGCGCCGAGCCAGCTCGCGCAGCCGACGCGTCATCGTGAAGAACACCAGCGTCCCGGCCAGGGCAGCGAGCAGTACCGCGCCGCCGAGCAGGAGTGCGAGCTCGCGGGTAGAGCGGCTGGCGTTCAGTGCTTCGCGAAAGGACTCGTTCCGTGTCCGGGCGAGCACGGCGTAGACGTAACCGACGGTGCGTCCGTCGTGACGTACCGGCCAGGCCGAGAACGGCACCGGCCTCTCGCCGAGCGGATCGTCGCCGAGCAGCGGGTAGTCCGCGTCCGGCTCGAGAAAGCGCCGTACGGGATCGAGGGCGACGCGTCGAGGGGCGATGGTGTTCATGCTCGAGGCTTGTGCGACGACCCCACCCTCGGCATCGAGTAGGTACACCGCGACACTCGGGTTGATCGTCATGACGTGCGGGGCAAGCTCGGCCAGCGCCTCCCCGCGAAGTCCCTCGTCGTCGGCGAAGACGGTGTTCTCCACCATATAACGGGCCACGGGCGCGTTGAGCCGCTGAGTGTCCTCGAGTGAGCGCTGTGAGGCGCCCGAGCGCGCCAGCCACAGGCAGGAGGTGCCGAGCGCGAGCAAAATGCCGAGGAACACGAGCGTGAGCCGCACGTGCAGCGAGTGCAGCATATTCAAGGGCGCGAGAGCTTGTAGCCGACGCCCCACACCGTGGTGACGTAGCGCGGCGTCGATGGGTCTGGCTCGATCTTCGCGCGCAGGCGGTTGATGTGCGCTGATGAAGACGAATGCGCCCATGACGGACGGCATCGCCGGTCTCGCCTTGAGACGGGCCTCATGCCACTCGACGGACGCCTTCACGAAGCCTTCTCGGTCGTCGTCGCGCGAGGCGACGATCTGTGGTTCAAGCTCGTCAGCCACGTGATCTGGGGTCTACTCGATGCTGAGCTGAAGGGTCGCGACAGCCGCTCGAAGCCCGACTCGTTCCGGCGTGACGTCTGGCGCTCGCTCGGACCCGATCCGCAGAGTGGCACTCGCATGATTCGCAAGATCGGACACTACGGCGAGATCTGTGGCATCTTCCCCTACACGAGGCACGTGCAGCTGTCGTTCTCTCGAGGCGATCGGTTCGATGACCCCGCCGGTCCACTCGACGGTACGGGGAAGTACCGCCGACACATGAACGTCGCCGTCGCGGCGGATATTCCGGAGGGAGCGTGAAGGCGTTCCTGGCGCAGGCGGTGCGATCCGTTCGCGCGAGCCCGCCCCCGGAAGCACTTCGAGGTAAGTGAGCGTGGCCGCACGTGAACGCCTGAGACGCGATGGTATCTTGAACGGCTTGCGACAGTCAGAGTGAGGCGAGGGGCGCGCGATGAACGAGATGCTTGAAGGGGGGTGCCTGTGCGGAGCCGTTCGGTACATCGTCACGATGCCGATCGAGGACATCGTGCTCTGTCACTGCACACACTGTCAGAAGTCTTCCGGTGCGGGAGCAAGCGCCAACAGCCCCGTGCCGAGTGAGAGGTTCGAGCTGACGAAGGGCGAGCCGAAGCACTACGCTGACACGGCCGAGAGCGGCAATACGCTCTACCGTGCCTTCTGTTCCGACTGTGGCTCCTCGCTCTACTCGAGGCGCGAGAAGATGCCCGAACGCACGATGCTGAAGGTCGGCAGCCTCGACGACTCCTCCGGCTCGCAGGTGATCATGAACATCTGGACGCGCAGCGCACGCCCGTGGTCGGTCGTCGACCCGAAGCTGCCGGCGCACGATCGGAACCGACCGACCTGAGCGTGCCCGGTCCCATCCCCCGAGTGCGAGGAGGGGGCGGTCGGTGACCGTGAGCGGCCCGCTCACGAGCTACCGAGCATCTGTTGCATTCTGCTGAACGCTGCGACCGCACCGCCGCCTCTCGGCCGAACGGTCGATGAGCCCATCGGTCCGATGGCCGATCGAAATACAGCCGTCGTGCCGATGCGCCCCGCCGCGACGAGAACGATCATGGCTCTCGCCATCCTCACGAGAGAACGACCGGACATGTCGATCAAGAATCTCGCCGCCCTCGCACTGACCGCCTCCGTCGCGGCCTGCGGCTCCTCGGGCGATACCGCCGCGCTGCTGATCGAGAGCTCGGAGGCCTGCAGCACCGTCTGCGCCGAGCACCCGCACATCGAGTCGATCGCCTACGAGGCGGGGGGAGGCTCGCCGCTGCTGTTCAGTGGAAGGATTGCCTCCCGCTGCGCCTGTACCGGTGCGGGCCGGTAGGCGCGGCCCGTGCGGAAGATCAGCTCATCGCCGCGATCCGATCCCGCGGCGAGCGGCCTATCCACGGCAGAGTCGCCCGCGATCGCCGCCCGCCCCGAGGCGAGGCTGAGACTCTCTGCGCTGTGGACCTCGCTGCTCTTCGTGTTCGCCTATGTCGATCTGTTCAGCCTCTACCGCGCTGACGTCCGAGCCGACATCGCGCGCGGAGAGCTCGCCGGATTCGCCATCGGTCCCGGCTTCCTGCTCGGCGTCACTCTCTACATCGTGCCGGCCGCGCTGATGGTCTGTCTGACGCTGGTGATCGCGCCCCGCCTCGCCCGGATTGCCAACCTCTGCCTCGCGCCGCTCTACGCGGTCACGGTCGTCGCGGCGGCCGTCGGCGAGTGGAGTTACTACGTGCTCGCGAGCGGTGTCGAGCTCGCGCTGCTGAGTCTGATCTTCGGCATCGCACGGGGTGCGCGCGATCTCGCCGTGCCGGCAAATCGTGATGTCCCGCGGTGAGGCAGGCGGGCGCACCGAGGCCGGGGCCGCCAGGGCGGGTCGGCGAACGGCCGCTGTCACGCTCGCCCTGCCGGTCCATACTACTCGTCGGGCGTCGCCCCCGAACTGACTGCGGAATCCGACACCGATCGAGACCTTGTGGAAAGAGCCGCGCGCTCCGGGCGCCGCGGCGCCGCTCCGACGGGACTGGGCGCTCGCGATCGCGCTCGTCGCGTCGAGCGTGGCCGAAGGTGCGCTGCGCGAGGAGCTGACCTGGCGTCCGCTCGCCGTCGGGCTCGGCGCGGCGCTCGCGCTGACGTTGCCGTGGCGACGGGTTTGCCCGCTCGAGACCGTGCTGCTCGCCTACGGCAGCACGGCAGCGGTCCAGTCGTTCGCGCTGGTGCGCGGTGCCGACTGGAGCGTGCTCGACACCACCGCCTTCCTCGTGATCCTGCCGTACGCGCTGCTGCGCTGGGCATCGGGCCGCGAGGTGATCATCGGGCTCGCGGCGATCGGGCTCGCGTTCGCCGTGGCGGTGCCCGACACGCCGAGCTGGTCCGAGGCGATCGGCGCGGGGCTCTTCCTGCTCTTCCCGGCCGCCCTCGGCGCCTCCGTGCGTTACCGCGACAGCGCGCAGCGACGCGCCACCGAGCAGCTACGGCTACGCGAGCGCGAACGCCTCGCGCGCGAGCTGCACGACACGGTGGCGCACCACGTTTCCGCGATCGCCGTGCAGGCACAGGCCGGCAGGGTGCGGGCCGATACCTGCCCCGGCGCGCCGCTAGAGGCGCTTCTCGTCATCGAGGAGGCCGCCTCGCGCACGCTCGCCGAGATGCGTCATATCGTGCGCGCCCTGCGCGACGATGACGAAGGCGCTCGCGCCACGGGCGAGACGCTCGCGGACATCGAGCGGCTGGGGCGGGACGGCGTGTTTCCGCTGCGCGTCGAGGTCGCGCTCGCGGGCGATCTCGACGATCTCGACGCCTCGCTCGCCGCGACGCTCTTTCGGGTCACCCGGGAAGCTCTGACGAACGCCGCCCGCCACGCGCGCGGTGCGCGTGCGGTCAGTGTGCAGGTCCGCGGCGAGCCGACACGGGTATGCCTGCGCATCGTCGACGACGGGGAGCTCGCACACACCGAGGCGGGTGCGGGGTTCGGTCTGCGCGGCATGCGCGAGCGCGTCGCGCTGCTCGGCGGTACCCTGCACGCAGGTCCCGGACCTTCTCGTGGATGGATCGTCGAGACCAGTCTGCCGAGAAGGGCCGTCGATCGATGAGCATCCGCGTTCTCGTCGCCGATGACCAGCAGCTCGTGCGCACCGGACTGCGCATGATCCTCGACGCACAGGCGGAGATCGAGGTGATCGGTGAGGCGGCCGACGGGTGCGAGGCGGTCGAGCTCGCTCGCGAGCTTCGCCCGGACGTGTGCCTGTTCGACATCCGCATGCCCAGGTTGGATGGCATAGAGGCGGTGCGTCTGCTCGCCGGGCCCGAGGTCGCCGATCCGCTCGCGATCGTCGTCATCACGACCTTCGATCTCGACGAGTACGTGCACGGTGCGCTGAAGGCCGGTGCGCGCGGGTTCCTTCTCAAGGACGCGGGGCCCGACCTGCTCGCCCAGGCGGTCCGCGCCGCCGCCGACGGCGAGGCGCTGATCGCGCCGAGCGTCGCCGTGCGGCTCCTCGACGCCTTCGCCGGGCTGCCCGGCGACGTGCCGCCCGTCCAGCCCGTCGAACCGCTCACCGCGCGCGAGGAGCAGGTCCTGCTGACCGTCTCGCGTGGGCGCACGAACGCCGAGATCGCCGACGAGCTGCACATCAGCCTCGGCACCGTGAAGGCGCACCTGGCGAACCTGATGCAGAAGCTCGGTGCCCGCAACCGCGTGGAGATCGCGATGTGGGCGCACGAGACGGGGCGGCTGACGCGCTGAGCGAGTCGCACGCACCACGCTTTGTAGCCAGGTAGTACAGGCTGGTAGTCTCGGACACGCGTTGTCCCGCGTGTTCTGCCGTGACGGTCGGTTCGCGTCAGCTCGACGTGGTCCCGCACTCGTACGGCTCGCCGGCGTCGCACCACTTCACTACGTGCGCGTACCTACTGGCGGAAGGGTCAGCCGATCGCGCTCGACACGAGCGGATCACCCCTCCACCAGCGCAGCAGGAATCTGTTCATGTCAGGCGTTTGCACGGATCGATAACACCGTGATCCATGGTTCGACATCACCTTCCAGACCCCTGGCTTCACCGGTATCGATTTCAACGTTCTCGAATCCGGCCCGCAGGAGGTGCGCGAGTAAGTTGTCCTGCGAGTAGTACGCGTACATACGTCCGAGAGAATCGCGCCGGGTACCTTCACCGAGCTTCATACCGATATGGAACAAACCCTCGCTCTTCAGTGCACGAGCGATCGCGCGAAGATGCCCCGGGAGTGCCTCGGGTGCGGCATGCAGAAGGCTGAAATTCGCCCAGACGCCGTCGTAGACTTCGATGCCGTCGAGATCATCGAAGCTGGCTTGTCTCGCGTCGATGGCGTAGGTGCTGTTGGCCAGCTCGATCATCCGCGCCGACGCATCCACCGGATCGACCGCAAAGCCTTTCGCATGCAATGTGGCGGCCGCGGCGCCCGGACCACAACCGAGATCGAGCACGGTGCCACCGACGGGCAGCCGGTCGATGAATCGAAGCAGCGCCCGATCGTCTGTCGCCTCGGCAGTCAGTTCGGCGTACTCGCGCGTGCGCGAGTTGTAGGCGGCCAGCGTTTCGGGATCGCTCAAGAGGCATGCACCGTGGTAGAACCCGGCGCCATGCTACCGCGAACGCATGTGCCACTCTGTGCGGACTCGTCCACATCTTGCACGAGACGGGCCGCTCTCGGTGGTGACCGGCGGGCGCAATTCCGAGCTCCGAGCGGCAGCGGGGCCGATCTTGATCGCCCCGATTCCTCGTTGGATATAGGAACGACGAAGGGTTTCCGTCCCTGACCCGAGGCGCCGTCGCGGCGGCGTATCGCGGCGTCGAGCACACGAGGGAGCGGCACGGAGTACGCCGCGGCGAGACGAGCGATGAAGTCCAGCGGGGGGATGCGCTGGAGAATCGCGCCCCCCGCGCCTACCTCATCCGCTACGGCTTTGCGGCGCTCGACGCGCTCGAGGGCTACGCGGCTGGGCTACCGCAGCCCGGCTGGTACGACGCGTTGTGGCGTCACGCGAACTTGCATCGGGGCGCGCCATCATGGCGCGAGGCCGCGATCGGGATCGCGGTCGAGTTTGCGCACCGTTGCCGCGCGAACGGTCACCCGATCGCGCTGTCCGCGCAGGTCGAGATGCTGCGCGTCTCGGAGTCTCTCGCGCGGCTGCGAGGTTGCCGGATTGCCTCGACGCGCTGCGGCTCGTCGCGGAGCTGCTCGACACGGATGGGGGTGAGGAGGGCGTGGGTGAAAAGGGCGGCACGCGGTGGGATCCGGAGCCGTTCCGCGAGGCGATCGACCGGGTCGCGAACGCCTCGCCACTGGCGCAATTGCTCGGCGCGGTGCTCGGCATCTGCGTGAGTTCGAGCCTGCGCGACGCGGACGAGCTAGCGGAGGCGCTGACCGGGCGGTTCGGTGTCGTGCGGACGCGGAAGCCGATCGCGCGCTCGACTACCTCTATGCCCGCGAGCACCGCGAGCGCGGCGTCCGATTCGGGCACGGACCCGAGGGACTCGATCCGACGCGGATGCGCGCGCTGTTCCCGGCGGACGTGTTCGAGACGCTCCAGGAGCACGCGCTCGAGCGCTACGGACTGACGGAGCTCCTGGAGGATCCGAAGACGCTCGACGGGCTCGAGCCGAACCCTGCGCTCCTCAAGGTACTTGCTCGGGTTCACGGCCGCGCGCAGCCGGCGGTAGAGGCACGACTGCGCGCGATCTCCGACGAGATCATCGCGGACCTCGTACGACGGCTGAAGGCGCAGGTCGAGTACGCGTTCTCGGGCTCCCGCGATCGCACCCGACGCTCGAGCCTCGCCTCGGCGGCGAACTTCGACTGGCGCTCGACGGTACGCGCGAACCTGAAGGGGTGGGACGCCGAGCGCGAGCGGCTAATCGCCGAGGATCTACGCTTCGTGTCGCGCACCCGGCGCCGGCTGCCGTGGCACGTTGTGCTGTGCGTGGATCAGTCCGGCTCGATGACCGACAGCCTCGTGCACGCGGCGGTCATGGCCGCGATCCTGTCGGGACTGCCGGGCGTGCGCGTGAGGATGGTGCTGTTCGACACCTCGATCCTCGATGTCTCCGACCGGCTGACCGATCCGCTCGAGACGCTGTTGTCGGTGCAGCTCGGTGGCGGTACGGATATCGGCCGCGCGGTACGCTACGCCGAAACGTTGATCGACGACCCCTCGCGAACGGTGCTCGCGCACCTCGCGTTGCGGGGTGAGGACGCGGCGAAGGTCGACGCCAATGGCGTGAGCGTGGAGATCGACGGCGGCGGGGTCGCGGCGGCACGCTGCGATTGTCCGGCGAGCGGGGTGTGCCGACACGTGCTGATGGCGGTGCTGCTTCTGCGGGAGGCGGCGGGCGACGGCGGATCGGGGGCCGCGCGGACGTCGGCCGACGCTGGGGTGATCGATGCGGAGCCGAGCGGTACGCGTTCGGCCCGCGAGGAGCTGCTGGCGCTGTCCTCGTCAACGCTGAGAACGTTCGCCGGCAAGATCGGACTGTCTTGTTGGGATCGCTTCCGAACGTACACAGACTCACCGGATTTTCCAAACGAGTACGTAGCTGGCACTGTCGCCATCGATATCGATGCCGTAGCCCTGACGGAAGTGTTCGGAAAATTCCGCGAAATAGCGTTCGTCCTCCGTGGAGAGTTTCGATGAAGACTCTGAACACGCCACGAGAGAGCACCCACAGAGAATCCAGGCGAAGAACTTCCGCCAGTGTCCGATCTGCGTCACGGCTCCTCCCTCGCGCTCGTCGGTCGACCTCGATCGGTCGTCGCTCGCAGGACCGAAGGCAACTCCTCGACGATGAACCGCCGGTCGGCCGCGTGAAAATCGTGCGACGGAATCGTCTCGGGCGCGAGCCACAGGAACGACTGCCGACGCCGCTCGCTCGTTTCACGCGGGGACGCATCCGAACGGGAGCGGAACACCACGAAGGCGATGCGCCCGTCGCCCTCCGCACGATGCACGAAACATCCTACCGTCTCGTGCTCCCGAAGCATGGTCTCCTCGAGCAGCTCCCTGCTCGCTGCCGACTCCCACGTCTCGCCCGCCTCAACCGCGCCGCCGGGAAACTCGTGGACGAATCCGATCCCCCCGCGGTGACGCCTCTGCACGAGCACGAGCCCACGCCGCACCACCACCGCCATCGCGAGATCCCCGGCGACCGGTTCCTCGACCTCGATCGCCGACGGCTCCGGCGAACAGGGCGCGGTCATGGACGTATCCCCGTTGACCCTCGCCACGGCGGGTACGGTGCTAGCGCGTCAGCGCTCTCGCCGCGATCCCGCACCGCATCGAGCCACGTGTCGATGGTCGGAGCCAGCGCCGGGAGCACTCCTGTGCGCTCGAGCATCCCGGCGACCGTCGCGAGCCAGTGCACGAGACGGTCGCGGCACCGGGCCGTGCCCCACGCATCGTCCTCGCCGAGCGCGCCGTCGAGCACGCGCGGCGCGCTCCACAGCAGTTGCACCGCGCACAGGTGCGCGAGTTCGCGCTCGTACGCTCGATCGTCCCCGGCCTCCGGGATCGCGCCCGCGAGCGTCTCCCGGTGGCGCGCGTCCGCCCGTGCGACGAGTCGTCGCGGCAAGGCGCCCGCGCACCAGCACGACGGGAAGCCCATGTGCCACCATGTCGCGTCGAACAGGGCGTGACCTGGCCGGGCGAGCTCGAAGTCGAGCAGCACCGCCGTGCCGTCGAGCATCGACAGCGCGTTGTCGGGACACGGATCGCCGTGCGTCAGGACCGCCCAGGGGCCAGGTGTCTCGAGTCGCTCGGCGAGCGCGTCGAGCACGCCTTGGTCGACCGCGCCGCCGAGCCCTTCCGCCATCCGGCGCGACGTCCAGCGGAGGCCCTCCAGCGCGGAGGGGCGCACACCGTCCGACTTCGGGTAGAGCTCGGCGGCCACGGCGTCGTACTCGGTCTCGCAGCGCACTGTCGCGACGTGAAGCGCGCCCAGCGCTTGCGCGAGCCCGAGCACCGCGCCCTCGCCCGTTTCGGTGTCGCCTTCGAGGAGCGGACCCACGAGAGTACCCGTCCCGTCACCGAGGTCCCGCAGCACGATCAGGCCGCCGTCGGCGTCGCCCGCGAGCAGACGAGAGCCCTTATCCGCGGCGGCCGAGCGCCCGTCGAGCAGCGTCAGCGCGACATGCTCGCGGGCCAGCCCCGAGTCGCTTCGTCACCAGTGCCGGTCTCTCGTGGAAGAGGCGCGACGGCTCGACGGGGAACGACGACGGTGCAGTACATCGAGACCGCTGCGGCCCACGCGGCAGAGACCTTGCCCGATCATGACCCCGACCGCGTGCACTGTCGCGCCGTACCGCCTCCGCGTCCCGGAGCCGATTCGTAGCCCGCGCCTACGGCTGCGCTCGCATCGGGAGGGTGACGGCGCCGCGCTCGCCGGCGCGATCACGCGCTACCCCTTCGAGGCGCTCGAACGCCGATCGACGCGGCGGCATCGGACTTCCGAGGGCTCACCATCGTTGCGGGCTTACCGGGCTCCGTCTTCACTACCTGCACGCGCCCCCGGCCGTGCTGTACGAGCGGATCCGCGAACGCGGCATGGAGGATCCGCCGCTCGAGATGACGGAGATGCTGGACTTCCACTACCGATTCCAAGTGACAAGGTTCGTCGTTCGCGCGGTTCAACGTATCAGTGCGACGATCGATGCGCTCCACGAGATCAGTATGAATGTCACGATGCGGCGGCGTAGGAGCGCTGGGCCTTCCGCCGCCGGGGTTCTCGACCACGTGAGCACCAGGCTTTGTCGACCGCCCTGCCGAATCGTGCCCCGACAGCCGCCGCTCGGGTAGCGGATCATCGGCACCGAGCACCCGCGTGTCGCGCATGTCGAGCGGATCGAGCATGCGGCGTTCGAGCAACGAGGCGTAGTCGGTGCGTTCGCTCGCGGCGAGAGCGTTGCCCAAGGCGGCGAAGCCGAGATTGGAATAGAGCTGATCGCCGCGCGAGGCATCTTGTCCGGCACCGATCTCGAGCACGCGTTCGGGATCCCCTGCGTAGGGGTTCCGACCGCCGGTCGACAGCAGCATCGCGCGCGGCAACATCGAGCCGGGCAGACTCGGCCAGCCCGCGCGGTGTCGGGCTAACCTGGAGAGCGTCGCTTTCGCTCCCTCGCCCTCGAGCGGCAAGACGCCGTCGGTCGCTTCCGCAAGCGTCGTGTCCGCTTCGACCCTGCCCGCGTCGATCAGATCCGCGAGCAGCAGACCGGTGAGCGCTTTGGTCAGCGAGCCAATTTCGAAACGGGACGACGGATCGACCGGCGCGCCGTCGAACTGCCGACCGAAGGTCGCGAAGCGAGTTCCCTCGTCGTCGATCTCGGCCACGGCCATCGCATCGAACCCGAGTGTTTGCCCGTCGAGCGCCCTGGACACGGCGGCGAGCAGTGTGCCGTCACCGTGCGCGCCCTCCGAGAGCTGCGGCGGCGCGGGACCGACCCAGGACGCAAGAAGCCAACCGAGCGTCTGGCCGGCTACGATCACCGCGACGACTAGCGCAGCACCTCGTCCGGCACATCTCGCGACCCCGTTTCTGATCGCTCGCCCCGAGGGCATTCTCATCGGTTTCTCGCATACCCCGCCACGCCGAGATAAGTCTTTCAGATGTCGGAACGCGCGTTCGCTGGGTCTGTTGACGGCGGACCGTTCGGTGCAACCTCACGACCGACGCTACCACAGCCCGGCAGCTGCGCTTCGACGAGCTGACTGACCGTTCCCTCACGCCCTACTTCAAGCGGCCCGCCGAAAGGCGGGCGGCGCCTGATTCACGTCTGGAATCAGGCACACTGCCAATCCGCGGCGCGCGTGCTCTTCGGTATTCCGTGAGCGCCGACGGGCACTCGTACCGCCGCACGAGATGAGCGTGCGGAGGAGGCACACTGTTCACCGACCGCCGTCCGGAACGTCCGAGCAAACCCGCCGATGTCCATCCGACCCGTCCGCTCCGTCTCCGGCGCCCGCCCGACCCTGGAAGGCGCGGGCGTGCATCTGCACCGGGTGTTCGGCTTCGGCCAACCTGCAGGCACGGCCTCGCTGACCGACCCGTTTCTGATGATGGACGACTTCCGGAACGATGATCCGGAGCGGTATGCCGCAGGCTTCCCGTGGCACCCGCACCGCGGCATCGAGACGATCACGTACGTGCTGATGCCCATCGCTCAGCCCTTGCCTACGTCTTCGAGGGTTCAGCGTCGTTCCGCCACGCGTCCGACCCCGCCGGTGTGCTCGTCGAGAAGGAGATCGACAGACGCGAGGTGCACGTTCGTGACCGCAGCGGGAACCGCACGCTCGTCGTCTTCGACACCGGTGACGAAATCGTCGTCGAGACGGCGGACGAGGCGGTGCGCTTCCTGCTCGTCTCGGGGAAACCGATCCGTGAGCCCGTCGCCTGGCACGGGCCGATCGTCATGAACACGGACGCGGAGATCCGCGAAGCTCTGGCGGACCTCTCACGCGACACGTTCATCCGCGAATCGGCCGCCTGCGCCTCGCGCGCCTGATCCGTGAGCGTGCCGAGCAGTCGCTTCGCCAGGGTCCGCTCCTGACGGCACACGTGGGCGCCCTCGAAGCTCTCCCGTCGGGGCCGGGCGGCAACGCCTAGCCTATGGTGCCTCCCCTGCCCCGCAGTGGAAGCTCCCTCCCAGCGCCCGGGCCAGGTGGCTCGTAGACCTCGCGCTCGCCCGGCACCAGACCCTCTCGAGACGGGCGGCGTGCATGGCGCCGAACGCAACACGGGAGGGCAGCGACGCTTTCGGCGAGCGGACATCCGACGGCGGCGGACTGGCGCCGCATGGGCAAGGGCTTTCGGCGCGACATCGACGCGCGCATCGGCGAGCTCGAGCGGCTGCGCGACACGCTGGATGGCTGCATCGGCTGCGGTTGTCTATCGCTCGAGCGCTGCGCGCTCTACAACCCTGGCGACGGCGCGGCGGTGCTCGGTGCCGACCCGCGCTGGCTGCTTGGCGACTCGACGGACGATCTCGAGCGGCCGATCGATCCGCCCGCGTCCGGACGTCGAGGGGGTGGTGCGGGCCGGCCGCGCGGTGCCGTGCGAGCGACATCGCCGGGAGCGGGGCGACGACGGCGAGCGCCTGCAGCGGACGGAGCCCTGTCCGGACGGCCACGCGGCGAGCCACTCGAAGCACCTGAATCCGTCCTCGAGCGCGCATCACGGCAGCGCGCACGGACCGATCAGGCCGACGACGAGCCATCGAGGGGATTCGGGCGAGGAATCGACGCGAGTGGCTGTGCGCGCCGCCCGCACTCGGATCGCTCGTGGGCGAGCCGTATCGCCGCGTCCGACCCGGGTCGGAGCAGCATGGTGGATCCTCTCTCGGGAGACTTCGCTCGATGAGCGATTGCCGGCAACACCGACGCCCGCGAGAGACGAACCGCCTCGCGCAGGCGCTGATCCCCTCCTCGGTGAGGTTCAGTCAGCGATATCCACCGATACTCTCTCGGTTTCGCCTCGTACCGCGAGACGTCGGCGCAGCGCACCGTCGTGCCGCTCGAGCACCGCCGCCCCGCCGACGGCGCCGGAGCCGCCTGCACGTTCGTGCGCACCGACGGGAGCTGGCGACAACTGACCTACGTGAAGGCGAGCAACACCGATCCGGCGGACGTGACGTGCGAACCGGACGTTGCGGGTCGGGGCGATCAGATCGTGCAGATATCCGGCGACGCGTTCGGTGAAGCGGTCAGTCTGAGCGGCGACGGCGGCACCCTCGCGGTCGGGGTGCCCAGGGAGTGCAGCGCCGCGACGGGAATCGACGGCGATCGGGAGGACAGTTCGGCTTTCGATGCCGGCGCTGTCTATCTGTACTGACGTTCTCCTTCCGTCTCAGGCCGTGCGCTTGAGCAGCACGCAGACGCCCTCGTGCCGCCGTCCTGGACGCGCGCCGAGCCGAGCGATGGCCGTGTGCCTACGCCAGGGAGACGAACCGAACGATCAAGCACCGCTTGGGCACCTGTCCCACCGTTCGACGGAAGCAAGTCGTTCTGGATCGCGGGCGTGTCGATCCGTATCGTGGGACATGGGTGCACATCCTGTCTGGACGCGAACGGCAGCGATCTCTGCGAGCGCGAACTACCGCCGTGAATCACGTCGGTATTCGATACGTTGCAATCGACGAGCTCCGGGGCGGGATGCCTGCAGCGCGCCGGGCCGCCGGCGACGCTGTACCCCGCCCCCCCGCCTCTTCGGTTTCTCCACCATCGCACTCGAGCCGCCGCGCTCCACTTCCTTGCCAGACCTTCGGCGCCCGACGGCAAACCCGGTTCGTCGTCGGCAACCTCGTCCTCGGGCGTGTCGCCTTCGGCGACCTTGCGTGACTCAACCAGAAACAGCCCGCAGAGAATGATCGCGAAGGACAGCCAGGCGAAGGGACTCATCGACTCGTTCAGCACCAGCATGCTCCAGACGATCCCCGACAACGCCTTCACGTAGCCGAGCTGACTGCCGAACAGGGCGCCGGCGGACGTCATCAGCACCGTAAAGAGCACCATGCCCACCAGCGACTTCAGAGCCAGCAGCAACACAATCAGCTCGAACGCTCCCGCTGCCAGCGTCAGCGGCACCAGATCGCCGAGCAACCAGGCCGGCACCAGCAAGAGCAACGCCGAGACCAGCATGGACAAGCCGACCATCGCGCCGACATCGACGCCCGACGGCATCCGGGCGGCCACGAGTAGATCCTCGAACGCGAAGTTCAGCGGCACGAGCAAGGCGACGACGAGCCAGACCGAGCCGCCGCCGAGCGTCGAGTCGCCGCTTGTCAGGATCAGGCTCACGATACCGAAAAAGCCGGTCGCCACCCCGGCGAGACGCTTCAGACTCACGGGCTCGACACGGGCGAGTGCTGCGATCACGAAGACGATGAACCCTTCACACACGATGACGATCGAGAGGGCGGTGCCGGTCAGGTACTGTGCGACCCAGAAGATCAGCACGAAGGCGATCGCGTTCAGCGCCCCCCACGCCAGCGACAGGTGCACCAGCGCGGGGGTCATGCGTGGCAGACGCCCGCGCGCGGCGGCGGAGCCGAGCCCGAGCACCGCCGTGATCACGCTGACCCACAGCGCGACACCGAACGGATGGGGTTGCAGCTCGGAGGCCAGTCGGCTCAAGGGCATGGCCGCACCGAGCACGATGCCCGCGATCAGCAGCAGCAGCACGTTCCTGAGCGTATGCAGCCGCTGACGCCGCTGCCGTTCGCGCGCGAAATTCCGCCCGACCATGCCCTCGAACACCTGCGCCAGCGTGCCGAGCGCGTCGTCGCACCGCGATAGCGGTGCGAGACCGAGCCTCGCCGGGTCGAGCTGACCGCACGAGAGCTTCTCGGCCGCGTCGGTCAACGCCCGGGTGCGCCGCCGGTACTCGAGCTCGCGGTCACGCTGCCACTTCCTGTCAAGGCTGGTGTTGATCCGGACGTTCAACAGCGCAGCATCGTACGCGTCCGGCAGATGATCGACCGCACCGAGCGCCAAGGCGCGGACCGTGCTGTCGGTGTCGCCGAGCGTGGAGACGACGATGACCGGCACATCGCGCAGCGACGCGTTTGCGCCGATCGACTCGAGTACGGCGAAGCCGTCCACTCCGGGCATCGCGAGGTCGAGCAGCACTAGATCGTAGTCACCGTCCACGAGCATCACGAGCGCCTGTTCGCCGTCCGGAGCGACCTGAGCGCCATGGCCCAGATGCCGAACCGCCTCGGCGAGCTTCGTCCGCTGGGCTGCGCTGCCATGGACTACCAGGATGCGCCCGGCAAGCGGGATGGTCACCGAGATGCTGTCAGTGCACGGACGACGCTCGGGTCGCAACTCGGCGATTCGGCTGGATGGCATACTTGGTGGTCTGTCGGTCCCTGCCGGTTCTCGTGGGTCGGGGCGATCGGCCTCCCGAGGAGGAGAACACTGAATGTCGGCGGACAGGCCGGCCCGGGTGGGCCCGGGCCGGCTCGGGCGGGCCCGCTCGCTCAGCTAAACACACTCTAGGTTCGCCACTGCACCGAAGTCCTGATGGAGAATCGTCCGAGGAAATGATGGTTTCATGATGAACGGCGCGCCCACCGGTTCTTCCGCCTGTCGTGACCAGGCGAAAGTCTGGTGACCGTGGACGATCTCGCCCCATTCGAGCGGCTCGATACGGCTCGTGAATGGCGTCGACCGTTCGCGAGCGGGCGCCGATCACGGCCGACCGGTCCGGTTCTCGCGAATCGGGCATCCGAAAGACGTTCGGGCTGCACGAGACGGCTATAGTGCAACGCCGACGCCGAAACACCGAACCGGTCCTGCTCCAGGAAAAACGACGATCAGTGACTCCGGACGCGACGACCGACAGCGCGATAGCCTTTTCGGTCAACGGCGTGCAGATCGATCCCTCCGAGCGGAAACTGTGGGACGGCGAGCGCGATACGCGGATCGAGCCGAAGGTGATGACCCTGCTGATCATTCTCGCGGCGAAGTCGAATGTTCTCGTGTCCCGGGAATATCTGATGCTCGGCATCTGGCAGGATGGTGGTGGCAGCGACGAGTCACTGACCCGGCTGGTCTACCAGCTGCGTCGAGCGTTCAAGCTGTTCCCGTCGCTCGAGGGCACGATCAAGACGATCTCCAGATCGGGCTACCGGCTGGACGCCTCCCTGGATGGAGAGTCCGACGAGGAGCATCGTCGGGACCACTCGAGCGCCGAATCGCCGACCCGTCGGCGCGAGTACGATCTGTCGATCGGCGTGATGCCGTTTACGGATCATGACGCCGCGCCCGGAAACCGCTATCTGATCGACGGCATGAGCCGCGATCTGACGAGTCTTCTGGCCACCACCGCGATGTTGCATGTGGTTCCGTACAGCTCCGCCATAGCGCTGTACGCGAGAGAGCTTCCGATAGAGACGATCGCCGAGACCCTCGGTTGTCGCTTCATGCTTACCGGCAGCCTTCGCCGAATGGCCACACAGATCAGACTCCGGTTCGAGCTCGTGGACGTGCACGACGCGTCTCTCGCCTGGTCGGTTCAGCACGACACGGTTCTGGATCGCTTCTTCGAAGTGCAGAGGGGCGTGCTGCAGAGCGTCTCGACGGCGATCTCGACGAGAGTCAGATTTCCGGTGGTCGTGCCGAAGACGTCCGAGCGAGCGTTCAGGGACGATGTGTACCGTATCATCCAGTCGGCCGAGACCCTGAGGTACTCCTACGGGAAGACGGCCGCTCGCGAGATAACCCGTCTGCTCGACGAAGGGCTCGCCATCGATCCCGGGAACGCCATCCTGCAGGCGGGACTGGCCGTGCAGCTCAGCCAGAATGTGGTCAGCCAGTGGGAGGAGGATCCCGAGAGCGCCAGGACGAGGGCCGTCGGGCTCATCGAACAGGCACTATCGAGTGGCCCCGTCGGCGCGGATGTGATCGCGGCGGCGGGCATCGTCAGCGCCATGTTCCATCGACCGGACGACGCCATCGGCTACCTGCGCCGCGCCGTGGAGATCGATCCGAACAGGGCGCACGCACGAGCGGTCCTGGGGTGGCAGATCTGTCTGCGGCATGCGGATGCTCACGGCTTGACTCTCATCGAGTCCTCCGAACAGCAGGCACCGCATCACCCCCGCTTCGGGCTCTGGGCGACCTATCGCGCGACCGCTCACCTGTTCATGCTCGACTACGCATCCGCGGTGACGGCCTGCGAGCAGGCCATCGCCCGCACGCCCAACTACTACCAGCCGAGGTTGTCGCTCGCCTGGGCACTGGCCGGTCTCGGCGATCCGGAGGCGGGGGCGAAGGCGATACGGTCGGCGGAGAAGCTCGAGGGAAAGCTCATCACGAGCAAGTTCATCGACGAGATGAACAAGTGGGTGGGGAACTCCCCCCATGCCGCGCAATGCGCGAATGCACTCGACGATCTGCGTCCATTAGCCACCCGCTGACGCAACGTGAAGCTCGCCCGGACACGAAACTCGAGTCGGCATCGGCGCAATCGTACCGGCGGCATCGATGGTCGAGCCGCCGGCCGACCTCGCACGGTGTCGACCCGATCCAGCCACTGCCCTTGCCGCTGAATCGACAGGCGCACCGCTCGTCGGGCAGGAACGATGAAGGGCTTCTCTGTCTGTGACCGCGTGAGCCACCGTAGTCGAGCATGCCAGGATCGGCAGCTTAACCCCCTAGCCGGCAGCGGCCTGCTCGAGCGTCTCGAGCACACGACGCAGCGGCTGAAATCACGCCGCGGGCCATGGGGGCGGTGCGCGGGGAGGAGTGGGGGACGAGAAGCTCGAGCGGATCGCCCCGAGGGGCGCCGCGCCTCGCTCGGCTTCTGGGAGCCGGGCATGGGGTAGGGTCGAGGCCGCCGCTCGGCGCCTTCATACCCTCCGAGTACTCGTCGATGCCAAGGTGGGGCCTCCGTCGGGAGGCGGGGTGGGCGGCGGGGCGTTCATGCCCTACGGGTACGCACCTTGACCGTACCGCTCGCCGGGAGGCTCGTACGCCGCCGGACGACATCGGCTGGGCGGTCGCCGACGACTACGTCGAGCTGACTCCCTACGGCCGACTCCGGCTGACCGCCCGATCCCGTCGAGCTGTCACCCTGGAGTCTTCTCCGTTCGACCGCCCGAGGCTCCCGCTCAGCGAGCCATCGGACCGAGTGTCGTTCCGAAGGGCGTGCGATCGACGCCGGGGGCGAAGGTCGCGCTGCCGGTGTAGACGATCGAGCCGTCCGGCGCCGCGAACCGTTCGGGCAGCTGATCGCGGAAGCGCGAGGTGCCGTCGTCCGCCCGTTCGACGAAGCCGCAGGAGCGGTAGGCGTTGCGGTTGCAGTCGACGATCCGTCGCATCGTCTCGGCGTCCCAGGAGGCGAAGTAATCCGCGTGCAGGCTCTCCCCTTTCGCCATACCGTGGTGATCGGAGGCGAGGCGCCAGTCGCTCTCCAGCGGCACGGCGTAGTTGATGATGTAGCTCACCTGCGGGATGCGGTACGGATGACTCGGCGGGCAGTGCCCGGCCGAGCCGTCGAACGCGGGCGACTGGTACGCGACGTGGGCGTTTCCACCCTCGCCTGAGAGAACCGCTCGACCGCCCTCGGTACGCAGGCACTCGGGGAAGCGCACCTGGATCCGGATGCCGCCCGACGGACCGCGCTCGATGCGCAAACCGCCTCCCCCGCCCGGCATGTCCCGCCGGGCGATCATCTGCAGCCCGTCCGGAATGGGCCGGATGGTCGCGCGATCGAGCTCGGTGCCATCGCCGACGCCCTGACTCTTGTAGTAGACGAACACCGATTCGGGCAGCACGGCCTGACCGCCCTCGTCGAACAGGGCGGGCGCCCAGTAGGCCGAGCGGTTGTTGCGACCTCCCTCGCAGCTCGCCCGACCGTCCGCGGCGAGCGAGGCGGCCGTCGTGAAGGCATCGGCCCCGGTATTGCCCCAGAAGAGGTGCAGATGGGCCGCGCCGGACTCGCCGGGGTACACGATCGGATCGTCGTAGGACAGGTGCGACACGGTGCAGTAGACGCGCACGCCGTGGTGCGAAAGCGTCTCGGTGCTCGCGTCGTTGACCGTCATGGGCGAGGAGCGGTTCGTGCCTCTCGTCACGTCGTGCCGCACGCCCGAGTCCGGGGTCTCCGGGCGCTCGGGGGGCGTGCCCGCCGTCGCCGTCACGGTGAAGGTGCCGCCGCCGATCCAGCGGTAGTTCTCGGCCCACGCGTGGCTCGTCAGCGTGCAACGCTGTCCCGCGGACAGCGAGAGCCGGAAGACGGCGTCCCGGATACCCGGCCGGCCGTCGTCGTCGTCGGTCGATGGATCGTCACCGTTCGAGACGTCGGGCTGGCGTCCGATCGGGCAGTCCGGGCCGCTGCCGATCAGGCGCAGGCGGGCGACCGGCGCATCGGTCGCGAGCCGCACCGTCGTTCGCCCGGCGGCGATCTCCGCACTCTGGCCGTCGGCGAGCGACACGGTACCGCCCACCCCGTCGTCGATCTCCGCGGTCAGGTTCGTCAGCGCCGCGCGAGCGCTCGGGAATGCGAGCGACAGCGCGATGCACAGTCCCGCCACGACCCGGGCGGTGCGCGTCCGGATGGACGAAGCGCCTGCGGACGACCGAACGACTGGCGAGCGATCGGTGAGCGAACGGTTCATGCGTCATCCCTGAGGCGAGCCGAAGTCGGCCTGTCCCGACGCTACCATGCCCCTTTTCACGTTCGACCCACGCGCACATTGCCCCTTCGACAGGCTGCGAACCGTCACGACACGCTCTCGTCGAGAACGGAAATCGGCTCGGCGCAGGCTCATCGGGTCGACGAACCTGCCGCCGCGAACAAGCTCGTAATGCAGGTGTGGGGGTATAGGAACGACCAAGGGATTCTGTCCCGGGCTCGAGGCTCTGTCGTGACACCGTACCGTGGCGTTGAGCGCACAAGGAAGCTGTCGGGGCACACCGCGGAGCCAGGGAGTCGCAGCGCAGGGGGCGACCGGGCAGGCGAAAGTCGGGCAAATCGCCTCGATCGGTCAGCGGACCCTCGCCGTCCACCATGGAGTCCGCGGAGCGCTTGCCTTGTCGGCCGTAGCCCCGGCGGCGGCGAACGCGCGCGTGACATCGACAAGGCGACCAACTCGGGCCAGGTCATCTCTGCACTCTGGGCGACGCCGGTCAGAAAGGCGGCAGGCAACCGCACCGGCGCAGAGCCGACGACCCCTGTGCTCAGCAGCTCGTACTGACGGCTGCCGATGACTGTGGAGCTGATCTCCAGCATGTCGCCGTTGGACCGCTCGACCCGAACCACGCCGCGGCCTGCGACGAAGCTCTCGGGATTGGTGAAGGGCTCGGGCCGGAACAGTTGCGCGCTCGGTCCGTTGAACAACGCGATCACCGTGAACCCCTCGGGCAGCAGCGACTCCTTGACCCGTGTACCGCCTGCACCACTCTGGAACGCGATCAGTTCATCGCGCGTCTCGAACAGGTATGGCACATTGAAGATCCGAAACGCGTCGGTCGCGAACTGCGGCACGCGCCGTTCCGTCCAAGAGCTGCGCTTGAACGAGCGGAGGTGGCACTGGGTCTCGCTGCTCAGCAACGCTGCGCATCGCACGGCCCGTTCGAGTTCGGGGTCGGCAACACGACGGCCTAGTCGCTGAACGGACGGACTTTCTACTTCGGCGATTCGCGGTGCAACGTCGTCTTCGCCCATGACATAGGACGCTGAGGCCGGCGCGATCGGAAGCGGCGGGTGCTGATCGGGAACGTCGGCTCCCCAACGGCGCCGACTTGACCGAACGTGACCGCTCGAAGTAGAACGCTCGCTCCGGTACGGCGAGGGGGGGGATGCGGTCACGTTGATCGGAAACGGCGGTCACGTTCGCCGGAACGCGCAGTCGGCACAAGGCGCGGAAACATGCTCGGCCACCGTTCTCGATCGGACCGCTGAGGCTAGAGTTCGTCCAACGCCGCGACACATCTCGACGATGGAGCACAGACTCGGCGACAGAAGGCCTCCTATTCTTCGCTTTGCCCGCAGCTCTCGCCGCTCATCGCCATGAAACTCGACGTCGAGATCAACCGTTGAGCAGGACCCAGCCTTATCGGAAGCGACGTGTCCAGCCGATCGACCCGAATACAGATATCCTCGCCACCACCGATTGTGAAGGCGAATGCGTCGTTCCATGGTCGGATCGTGCCAAGCGAGAACACCGCTTCGTTATCGCTCCGCAGTTGCACGGCGTCGTCAGGCTCGAGTGATAACCCCTGCAGGCTCGTGAACGCATCGACCGAATCGATGGCACCCGTGGTACGCACCACCCCGCCGTTGCTGCCGACTCCCGTGAAGAGCACCTTCCAGGTGCCGTAGCATTCCTGCCATACGTAGAGTCCCGAGGCGGTGGACGAGTCGAGCGCCGGTGCGCCGCACCTTCTTTCACGTTCCGGCAGCGTACAGCTCCGACCGGTTGCCGGATCGAACGGACCGCTCACCGGCCGCTCGAACCGACCGACGTACAAACCGGCACCTTCGCTGCGTTCGTACACCTCGATGCAGGCGGACTTGGGTGCCACGAAGCGGAACTCGTCATCCCAAATTCCGCCCGTGTTCATCGTGAAATCGATTCGCCGTGCCGTCGAAGAGAGCGCCACGGTGTCGCTATCTTCTATGGTGGGCCTTGACAGTCTCGAAAGTGGACGTTCCGACGCGACGGCTCCGCGGAAACGGACCGCGGCATTACCGCCACTACCGAACACGTGGATCGTGTCGGAAAAACAACTCTGCCAGACGTATAGACCTCGATCGCGTCGGACATCGATATCAGGCTTGCCGCAGGCCACTTCGATACCATCCGGGAAGTCGTCGCAGGCGTCGCCGATCAGGTCGGCGTCGACATCCCCCTGAAGGGGATTGGGGTCACCGATGCAATTGTCGTCCGCGTTCGCCACCCCGTCATCGTCGATGTCGGACACCGGACCGAATTCGTACACGTACACCCAGGCGGCGTTCGAGGCCCCGACGACGGCCCGACCGCCCGCGAGCGCGACGGCGCTGCCGAAGGCATCGTCGTTCTCGCTGTCGGACGCGACGAGCGTCGCCACCTCCGTCCACGCCCCCGACGCATCGCGCTCGTACAGGTACGCCGAGCCGGCGTTTACGCCGTACGCGGTGGTGTCGTTCGGTGCGCCGACGACGGCCCGATCGCCGGCAAGCGCGACGACGCTTCCGAAGACATCGTCGGTCGATCGGTCGGACGCGACGAGCTTCGCCGCTTCGGTCCACGAGCCCGAGGCGGTGCGCTCGAACACGTATGCCGCACCGGCATCGCGACTCCGATCGCCGCCGCCGACCTCGACGTCGCTCCACCTCGCTCCGACGATGGCCCGATCACCGTCGAGCGAGACGGATCCTCCGAATCCGTCGACGCGTGCTCCGTCGGACGCGGTGAGCTTCGCCGCTTGCGTTCAGACGCCCGCCGAATCCCGCTCGTAGACGTACACCGCGCCGGCGCCTTCGACGCCAGGAGCGTCCTCGAACGGCGCCCCGACGATGGCCCGATTGCCCGCGATCGAGACCGCTGTTCCGAAATAATCGAAGCTGCCGGCCGTGTCGCCCGAGGAGATCAGCTTCGTCACTTCCGTCCAGACGCCCGACGAATCCCGCTCGTAGACGTACGCAGATCGGAAGAGCACACGTCTGAACTCCAGTCACACAGTGATCTCGTATGCCGTCTTCTGCTTGAAAAAAAAA
>ENA-ORXM01001821-ORXM01001821.1-marine-metagenome-genome-assembly--contig:-NODE-1821-length-27564-cov-4.193255_pt1 | contig 27564 bp, 27 predicted proteins | sample MGYA00237867_ERZ511480 | MGnify/ENA primary metagenome ERZ511480 (study PRJEB26309, sample SAMN06266103) | marine metagenome | isolation source: Algal blade | place: United Kingdom:Sidmouth, United... | reverse complement strand
ACCGAAACGCCCACCCCTGCGCCCGCGGCCACAGGTTCCGCGCCGGTTCTGGCGCTCACCCCCTCGGAAGGCAGCACGGAAGCCATTGCCGCGACCTGTGCCGATCTCGACGCCCTGCACAAAGCCATCGATTCCTACGGCCACCCCCTCAAGGCGGGCGCGCGGCAATGCGTGTTCGCCGATGGTAATCCGGCGGCGCGGGTGATGATCGTGGGCGAGGCTCCGGGGCGGAACGAGGATATCGAGGGCAAACCCTTCGTCGGGCTGGGGGGTCAGCTTCTCGACCGGATGCTCGCCGCCATCGGCCTCTCGCGCCATGACGAAGACCCCGAAAAGGCGGTCTACATCACCAATATCGTACCGTGGCGCCCCGCCCAGAACCGCACCCCGAGCGCCGCCGAATCGAGCGCCTTCATGCCTTTCGTCCGCCGCCATATCGATCTGATCGACCCCGCCCTGATCGTCACCATGGGCAATACGCCGACCAAGGCGTTGCTGGAGACGACCACCGGCATCATGCGGATGCGCGGGATATGGGCCGAGGTGACGACGCCGGGGGGAACCCGCCCCTGCCTGCCCATGCTGCACCCCGCCTACCTGCTGCGCCAACCCATGGACAAGCACAAGGCATGGAGCGATCTGCAGGCGTTACAGGCCAGAATCGAGGCAGGATGAATCCCATAATATTATGTCATACCCGCGAAGGCGGGTATCTCCCAGAGCGGAGAGAGATTCCCGCCTTCGCGGGAATGACGCCGAGAGAATGTCCATGAGCGCCAACCGCATCGACGAAACCCGCGATTTCATCCCCGTCGGGATCGCCATCCTGACCGTCTCGGACACCCGCACCCGCGAGGAGGACCGCTCCGGCGACGTGCTGGAGGCGCGCATCCGCGAGGCAGGCCACCGTATCGCCGACCGCCGCATCGTGCGCGACGAGCGGGCCGATATCGCCGAGACGCTGCGCGGCTGGATCGCGGATGGTGCTGTCGATGTGGTCATCTCCACGGGCGGCACCGGCCTGACCGGGCGCGACGTGACGGTGGAGGCGCATCTCGACGTCTACGACAAGGAAATCGAGGGCTTCGCCGCCCTCTTCCACATGATTTCCTTCGCCAAGATCGGCACATCGACCATGCAGAGCCGCGCCTGTGGCGGCGTGGCGGGCGGCACGTATCTCTTCGCCCTGCCCGGCTCACCGGGGGCCTGCAAGGATGGATGGGACGATATCCTGCGTCTGCAACTCGATTACCGCCATCGCCCCTGCAACCTGATCGAGATCATGCCGCGCCTGGACGAGCATTTACGACGAAAGTGACCACATCCGGTGGCGAAGCGGCTTGCAGGTCGCATATTTGCCAAGTAATGTCGCGCCAACTTCCGAAGCTAAGGGCAGCCAATGAGCACCGATTACGACCCCGATCGCTACGTGCGCAACGAGATGGATATCGACGCCCAGCGCGCGACTTTCAGCGGCTTTATCAAGTGGTCGATGTATATCGCGCTGCTCTCGATCCTCGTACTGCTGTTCCTGCTGATCTTCCGCACCTGATCGTCCGATGAGCGGGGCGAAACCTGTGGTGAGGGTGGCATCCGTCCAGCTCCCGCTGCGCAACATCGACAGCCGCGATGCCTTCTACGCGCCCATAGAGCATTACGTTGCCATCGCCGCCGGATATGGCTGCGACTTCGTGCTGTTTCCCGAGATGATGACGTTTCCTCTCGCTGTCGCCGTCGGGCACGATCCCGCTGCCACGATGGATGCGCTGACCGAGGAAACCCCCGATTTCCGTGACCGGATGAGCGCCATGGCCCAACGCTACGGCATCCATGTCGTCGCCGGTTCGCATCTGACCCGCGACGAAGACGGTGTGCCGCGCAACATCAGCTATCTGTGCCTGAAGGACGGTACGATCCATGCGCAGCCGAAACTGCACCCGACTCCCGACGAACACGCGGTCTGGGGCGTCGAGGGCGCACGAACGCTGAGCAGCATCGAGACAGATTGCGGGCCGGTCGGAACGCTGATCTGCTACGACAGCGAATTTCCCGAACTCGGTCGCAAGCTGGTCGAGGATGGCGCACGTCTGATCTTCGTGCCGTTCATGACCGATACGCGGGCCGGGACGATGCGGGTCCGGCTCTGCTCGCAGGCGCGGGCCATCGAGAACCAGTGCTACATGGCCCTCGCGGGAAGCTGCGGCACCCTGCGCGGCGTCTTCAATGCCGACATCAACTACGCCCGGAGCGCGATCTTCACGCCCTGCGATCTGCCCTTCGCCCGCGATGGCATCGCCGCCGAAGCCGAGCCGAATATCGAACAGATCATCTTTGCCGATCTCGACATGGCAAAACTCGACTGGGCGCGCGAAAAGGGTGCCGTGAGGAACTGGCACGACCGCCGCCCCGACCTCTACGCGAGCGTCTGGACCGGGGAGTAGGCACATCATGGCCGTCGCTCTCCATTTCACGAAGATCGAGGCGGAGCGGGACGATCCCGGCCTTCCTCTCGTCATGGCCCATGGCCTGCTCGGGCAAGGACGCAATTTCGGCACCCTCGCACGGGGATTTGCGGAACATCGCGACGTCTACACCGTCGATATGCGCAATCACGGCGACAGCCCGTGGGACGACACGATGGATTACCCCGCCATGGCGGATGATCTGGCCGCGTTCATCGAGGCGAATATCGGCGGGCGAGCACTGGTCTTCGGGCATTCCATGGGCGGCAAGGCAGCAATGCGGCTCGCCCTCGATGCGCCCGAGCGAGTGGCCGCCCTGATCGTCGCCGATATTGCGCCCGTGGCCTATACCCACAGCCATCTCGACCAGATCGACGCCCTGCGCAGTCTGGACCTCGACACCATCGCAAGACGCAGCGAAGCCGATGCAGCGTTGCGCGAGCCGGTGCCGGACGCCACGATGCGCGCCTTCCTGCTCCAGAATCTGCGGATTTCGAACGACGGCATCACCCGCCGCTCCAATCTCGACATATTGGCCGGAGCGATGGAAACACTGGTCGGATGGGATGACCCCGAAGGGCGTTATGACGGACCGGTCCTCTTCATCGCCGGGGGAGCGTCACCCTACGTGCGGGAGGACCACGGGCAGGCGATCCGGGCGCTGTTCCCGCACGGAACAGTCGAGACGGTCGAGGGTGCGGGACACTGGATCCATGCCGAGAAGCCGAAGGAAGTGCTGGCGCTGTCGGAGAGCTTTTTCGACACTGTCTAAGCGTTTCAAGGCGTGGCACGAACTCATGCCGCCCCTCCCGGTAGACGTGCTACTTCCCGAACCCCCACGTGTCGCTCAACCGATATCCTTCCGGCCACGGATCATCAGGGTCGAGCATATGCTGATGTGTCCCGGTGATCCACGCACGCCCCGAGATTTCAGGCACGATGGCAGCGCGGTCGCCCACCATCGCCGTCTTCACGATCCGTCCCTGAAACCTGGAATCGATGATAGAGCGGGCCGTCAGCGTCTCCCCGACCCCCATCTCGCCGTTCGCGTGCAGCAGGGCCATGCGGGCGCAGAGCGCCGTACCCGTAGGCGAACGGTCGATCTTGCCCGGCTGGATCGCCACCGCCGCGCGCGTCGTCAAATGCCGCCCCTCCCGGTCGATCGGTCCCGCGAAGAGGCAGAAGGAGAAATGCGTCCAATCCGGATTTTCCGGGTGATGAAAGCCCATCTCCTCGTTCGCCGCATCCGTGATCCGCACCCCCAGTTCCGCGAGCGCCCGCGCCTCCGATGCGACCAGCGAAAACCCCAGCGCCGCCGCATCCACCACCACGAAGCTGTCGCCGCCCCATGCGGTATCGACCGACACCTCGCCCAGCCCCGGCACCTTCAACACGACCCCGCGTTCCCCCGCAAACGCCGGGACGTTCTGCACCGTGATCCGTTCCGCCTTGCCGTTCGCACATTCGGCCCGCACCCGCACCAGACCGGCGGGAGCCTCCAGCACCATCTCCGTGACGGGTTCGGTCATCGGCACGATTCCACTGTCGAGCAGCACCGTGGAGACACAGATGGAGTTCGACCCCGACATCGGCGGCGTATCTTCCGGCTCCATGATGATGAACCCCATCACCGCCTCCGGGTGCTTGGCCGGCACCAGCAGATTGACATGGCGAAAGACCCCCCCGCGCGGCTCGTTGAGCATGAAGTTCCGCAATACCCCGTCCCGCGCGATCCAGTCCCGCTGCGCCCACAGCGTCTCGCCCGGTGGCGGGGCCACTCCCCCGACGATGACATCGCCGACCTCGCCCTCGGCATGGCAGGAAACGACGTGGATGGTCTTGGTGGTACGCATCGGCACCCTTTGCACATGATATATCGCGTCGACGCGCTTTTGTGTGAAACACCTACTCGAAACAAGGCCCTTCGCGGGAATGTGGCGGCGGTTTGGCAGTTAGGCATTGCGGCCTCGCCCTCGGATGTTAACGTAGGGCAAAAGAAAATTCAGGGAGTTACGGCATAATGCATCCGATTGCGAGCATGGCGCTCAAGCGACTCGGGCTGGGGCTACTCACGTTGCTCGTCGTCTCGATCATCATCTTCTCGGCTGTCGAGATGCTGCCGGGCGATCTGGCGCAGGAAATCCTCGGACAGGCCGCAACCCCCGAAACCGTCGCTGCCTTTCGCAAGGAACTGGGCCTCGACAAGCCTCCCGTCGAACGGTACTTCGCGTGGCTCGGCGATGCGGTGCAGGGAGATTTCGGCAAGTCGCTGGCTTCCAAACGCGAGATTTCGGACCTGATGTCCACCCGCCTCGGAAACACGCTGTTCCTCGCCTCTTTCGCCGCCGTTCTGGCGGTGCCGATCTCCATCGTCCTCGGGCTGCTGGCCGCGCTCTACCGCAATACGTGGTTCGACCGCATGATCAACGTGCTGACGCTCAGCTCGATCTCCTTCCCCGAATTCTTCGTCGCCTATATCCTCATCCTGATGCTGGCCGTGGGCTATCCCTTCGATCTCTCGTGGGTGCTGGCCATCATAGGCATCTGGCTGTTGATGGAAGGCTGGGGATCGTTCCGGGGGGGGCGCAAGATCGGTCGGGTTTTCCCGATGATTCCCGCCATCGTCATGCTGATCGGTGCAGCACTGCTCGCCAATCTCATCACGGGCTACTGGCATCCGCAGATGCAGGGCGTCACGAGCTATCCCTCGATCTCGAACATCGCGCCGGGTGCGCCGTTCTGGGAGCGGGTGGAGCGCAGCTTCCTGCCTGCCCTGACCCTGACCCTCGTGGTGACGGCGCACATGATGCGCATGACCCGCGCGGCGATCATCAACCTCCTGTCCTCGCCCTATATCGAGATGGCGCGCCTGAAGGGCATGAACCCGTGGCGCGTGATCGTCACCCACGCTCTGCCCAACGCGCTGGCCCCCATCATCAACGTCATCGCGATCAACCTCGCCTACCTCATCACCGGGGTGGTCGTGGTCGAGGTGGTCTTCGTCTATCCGGGTGTCGGACAGCTCATGGTGGACAGCGTGACCAAGCGTGACGTGACCGTCGTTCAGGCCTGCTGCCTGATCTTCGCGGCCACCTACATCCTCCTGAACCTGTTGGCCGACATCCTCGCCATTTCCACGAACCCGCGCCTGCTGCACCCGAAATGAGCGCCGATACAATCGCCGGGAGGCCGCATCCATGACCGATACGACGAACGAACCGACGACGATCATCCACCGCTCTGCCAATGCCCACGAGGCACAGTCCATCGACGATATCGTGGCCGCGACCGCCCCGTCGGCCATGAGTGCTGATGCCGCCGCCCCGCGCGTGGAGCAGGAATCCAAATGGACCCGCGTCTCCCGCGCGTTCCGCCAGGCACCGCTCACGGCATGGTTCGGGATGATCGTGATCGCGATCTATATCATCGTCGCCGTCTTCGCGCCGCTTCTGGCCCCCTTCGGCGAGCGCGAGATCATCGGCTCGCAGTTCGAGGAACCGAGTTCCACCTACCTGCTCGGTACCGACAACCTCGGGCGAGACATGCTTTCGCGGCTGATCTACGCCGCCCGGAACACGGTCGGGATCGCCCTCATCACGACCTTCATCTCCTTCATGCTGGGCGGCTTCCTCGGAATGCTCGCGGCAACCCTCGGCGGTTGGGTCGACCAGATCCTCTCGCGGATCATCGACGTCCTCATGTCGATCCCCTCGCTGATCTTCGCCCTTCTGGCCCTGACGGTCGCGAATACGTGGATCGGGCGGATGGATAATCCCTCGCCCTGGCTCTACACCGCCGCGCTCATCATCATCATGGCCGTTCTCGACTCCACGCGCGTCTTCCGCCTGACGCGGGCGGTCGCGATGAATATCGTCGTGATGGACTATGTCGAGGCCTCGCGCCTGCGCGGCGAGGGGTTGTGGTACATCATCCGCAACGAGATCCTGCCCAATGCCACGGCACCGCTGATCGCGGAATTCGGCCTGCGCTTCTGCTTCGTCTTCCTGACGATCTCGGCGCTCTCCTTCCTCGGCCTCGGGGTTCAGCCCCCGACCGCCGACTGGGGATCGATGGTCCGCGACAACGCGACCCTCATCAGCTTCGGCGTCGCAGTGCCCCTCTACCCCGCCGGTGCCATCGCCCTGCTGACCGTCGCCGTGAACTTCGTCGTCGACTGGATGCTGCATCGATCGAGCGGACTGAAGGAGTGATGGGAATGACTGACGACCGTATTCTTCGTCATTCCCGCGAAAGCGGGACTCTTCTCCGATCGAACCGGATTACCGCTTTTGCGGGAATGACGCATGAGGTGACACCATGAGCGACGATATCCTCCTCAAGATGCGCGGCGTGAAGATCGACGGCAAGACCGGCGATGACTGGCTGCCGATCATCCGGGGCATCGACCTCGACCTGCGACGCGGCGAAGTCCTCGGCCTCATCGGCGAGTCGGGTGCGGGCAAGTCCACCATGGGTCTCGCCGCCATGGGCTACGTGCGCGGCGGGTGCCGTATTTCCGCCGGCAGCATCGAATTCGACGGCATCGATCTGGCCAAGGTCAGCGAAACCAAACGCCGCGAACTACGCGGCAAGCGCATCGCCTATGTCGCCCAGTCGGCGGCAGCCAGCTTCAACCCCGCCCATCGCCTGATCGACCAGTATTCCGAAGCCCCCGTCAAACATTCGGTGATGAACAAGGAGGAGGCCGAGACCGACGCCGTCGATCTCTACCGCCGCCTGCAACTGCCGAACCCCGACGAGATCGGCTTCCGCTATCCCCATCAGGTTTCCGGCGGACAGCTCCAGCGCGCCATGACCGCCATGGCAATGTCCTGCCGCCCCGACCTCATCATCTTCGACGAGCCGACCACCGCCCTCGACGTGACGACCCAGATCGAAGTGCTGGCCGCCATCCGCAACGCGGTGGCGCAGTTCGGCACGGCGGCGATCTACATTACCCATGATCTTGCGGTGGTCGCCCAGATGGCCGACCGCATCATGGTCCTGAAACACGGCGTTCTGGTCGAGGAAGCCGACACCCGCACGATGCTCAGCGCCCCGACACAGGATTACACCAAATCCCTCTGGGCCGTGCGCAGCTTCACGGCTACGGCCAAACCGATCCCCGCCGCCGATGCGGTCCCGGTCGTCAGCCTCCGCAATATCGACGCGGCTTACGGCCCCGTTCCCGTCCTGCATGGCGTCAGCTTCGATATCCACAAGGGCCGCACGGTCGCGGTGGTGGGCGAATCCGGCTCCGGGAAATCCACGGCGGCGCGCGTCATCACGGGTCTGCTGCCCCCGAGCTCCGGCGAGGTCCTGTTCAATGGCAAGGCCCTGCCCTCCAGCTTCAAACGCCGCAGCAAGGATCAGCTTCGTCAGGCGCAGATGATCTACCAGATGGCCGACACGGCCCTTAACCCGAAACAGCGCATCCGCGAGATCATCGGCCGCCCCGTCGAGTTCTATCTCGGCCTCAAGGGTCGCGCGCGGGACGAGCGCGTCCGGGAATTGCTCGACCTGATCGAGATGGACCCGGACGTCTACGGCCACCGCTTCCCCGGCGAACTGTCGGGCGGTCAGAAACAGCGCATCGGCATCGCCCGCGCACTGGCGGCGGACCCCGAATTCATCATCTGCGACGAGGTCACGAGCGCCCTCGACCAACTGGTCGCCGAGGGTATCCTGCGTCTTCTCGACCGCCTCCAGACCGAACTCGGCCTCGCCTACATGTTCATCACGCATGATCTGGCAACGGTGCGCGCCATCGCCGACGAAGTCGTCGTCATGCAGCATGGCAAGGTCGTGGAGCAGGGACCGAAGACCGAGATGTTCACGCCCCCGCATCACCCCTATACCGATCTTCTGCTCTCCTCCGTGCCGGAGATGGACCCCGACTGGCTGACCAATCTGCTGGAAGAACGCGAACGCACCGGCATCAAGGTCGAATCGGCGGACGCATGACGGTAGACGGCAGATACCGCTTGCGTCCACAGGGCGTACCGAAGGCGCAAGACCATCAGGCACTTCCCTAGATGCAGCACGACACCAAACCTGCCCTGCGTGTCGACGATGTCAGCCACGCCTTCGGCTCGGTTCAGGCCCTCGAGGACGTTTCCCTGACCGTGGCGCGCGGGGAGTTCGTCGCGCTGCTGGGGGTGAACGGCGCGGGCAAGAGTACCCTGTTCTCACTCATCACCCGTCTCTACGACAATATCAGCGGCTCCATCGAGGTTTGCGGCCATGACGTGCGCCGCGAACCAGGCCCTGCCCTCGCCCGTATGGGCGTCGTCTTCCAGTCCCGCTCCCTCGATATGAGCCTCACCATCCGCCAGAACCTGCGCTACCACGCCGCCCTCCACGGCATCGGACGCCGCGAAGCCATCGAACGCGGCGATAGGGTGCTGGAGCGCGTCGGTCTCATCGACAAGGGCGGGTCCAAGGTTGCGACGCTTTCGGGCGGTCAGGTCCGCAGGGCAGAGATCGCCCGCGCCCTCATGCACGATCCCACTCTCCTGCTGCTCGACGAAGCCACCGTCGGTCTCGATGTGCGTTCGCGCACCGATGTGGTCGATACCGTCCGCGCTCTCGCCGACAGCGGTGAAGTCGGTGTTCTCTGGGCTACTCATCTCTTCGATGAAGTTCGCCCCGCCGATCCGGTCGTCCTGCTCCACAAGGGCGAAGTGCTGGCCCAGGGGAGCGCCGGTGAAATCGCAGGCGACGTCCCTCTCAGCGACCGCTTCCTCGCCCTGACCGGTGTGGACGGGCGGGAAATCGCGGCATGATGGTCCCGGATCGCCTCGGCTGGTCCGGTCGCCTCGTCGCCCTCTCCGGCATCGTCTGGCGCGAGGCGATCCGCTTCACGCAACAGCGCGAGCGATTCCTCTCCGCCCTCGTGCGCCCCCTCGTCTGGCTCTTCATCTTCGCTGCCGGGTTCCGCTCGGTTCTCGGCCTCTCGATCATCCCGCCCTACGAGACCTATGTCCTGTATCAAGAATACATCGCCCCCGGTCTGATTGCGATGATCCAGCTCTTCAACGGGATGCAGTCGTCGCTGTCCATGGTCTACGACCGCGAGACCGGCGCGATGCGAACCCTGCTGGTCAGCCCCTACCCCCGCTGGTTCGTCCTCAGCGCCAAGCTGATCGCGGGTGTCGCGGTATCGATCCTTCAGGTCTACGCCTTCCTGCTGATCGCGTGGTTCTGGGATATCCGCCCGCCCCCAATCGGCTATCTCACGCTCTTGCCCGCCCTGATCCTCTCGGGGATGATGCTGGGATCGATCGGCCTGCTGCTCTCCTCGACCATTCGGCAACTGGAGAATTTTGCAGGCGTGATGAACTTCGTCATCTTTCCGATGTTCTTCGCCTCTTCGGCCCTCTATCCGCTCTGGCGGATACAGGAATCGAGCGAACTGCTCTACGATATCTGTTGGTTCAACCCCTTCACCTACGCCGTCGAACTGATCCGCTTCGCCCTCTACGGACAGGTGAACTGGATGGCCGCAGGCGTGGTGATCGCGGTAACGGCAGCATTCCTCGGCGCAGCCATTTACGCCTACGATCCGTCGAAGGGACTGGTAGGCCGCAAGCGGGGTTCATCCCCGACGTAGTGCAGCGTGCCGAGTGACGGGCGAGACCCGATCCCTACATGCCTGCTGACATCCCGTTGCCGTTGAACTGGATCTGTCGCGACACTCTCAAGCCGATAGGGTCAGTCCATGTCCCGCGCCGTTCTCCTCGCCTTCTTCGTGCTCGCGGTCTTCGTGCAGGCAGGAACATATGGCCTGACCTTCCTGCTGCCTGACCTGTCCGACACGTTCGGGGCAGATGAGACCCCGGCGGTCAATGGATCGAGCCGACCTGTACGACGGGGAGGTTGAGGCCCACCTTGCGGGCCTTATCCATCAGCGGACTATTCGCGGCCAGCAATGCCACCTCCACAGGCCGTGTTCCATCGAACGCCCCGCGCGCCGTCTCGGCCAGCGCCTCGGCCACCGCATTGGCATCGCGCAGTCCCTGCTCGCTCGTGGCCACGCCCAGCACGACCCGGCGTTCTGCTTCGTCCTGCCCCGCATCGATCCCGAGCGAGAAGAACACCGCCTCGTCGATCTCCCGCCGAAGCCCCGCAATACGAGCCGCAATGCGGGCGACGACCTCGGTATCGAGTGCAGGCGGGGCCGTCACTTCCAGTGCGGTACCGGCGACGACCTCGTCAGAATTTCCGGTCTCCACCGCGCGCTCGTGCAACCACGTCACCGTCTCCACCGAAATGATCACGGAAGACGGCGCGACGTTGATATTGAGCGCGACCTGCTGTCCGCCATCGAACATCTCGAACAACTGACGTCCGGTCAGGCCGACATAATCGATCGGTTCTTCGGTCCAGATGGCCAACCGCTCCTCCGTATCGAAGATCAGCAAAGTCGGTTCGCCCTCGACGTCGTAGAAGATCGGCTCGATGGCACTGGCGCTCGCCTCCGACTGGTTGCCATCGTCGTCGAAGGCCCGGTCGATAGGCAGGAAGATCGTCGCCGCAAACAGGGCATCGTAGAATCCGGCGGTTTCCTCCGGATCGTTACGCGCACGCTCGAAGGCAAGATCGAGTGGGGTCTCGATAGAAGGAGCAAGGGCTTCGGCGCTGTCGTCGTCGCGGTCGTCTTCATCCATCGCGATATCCGTGTCCGTTAGATTGTGGAAAATCCATCAAGCCTTCGCGCGGAGGCAGGGGGTTTGTCAAAGGAAATGCAGCCCGGATCACCGAACGCTCGGGCCGGTTCAGCGTCGCAAACGCTTCGCATTCGACGCAGCAGAGGCCGCGATGGGCCGCAGGAACTCGGTCATCACCTGTGGGTGGGGTTTGCCACGCGCCATGGCCACGGCGGCTTTTTCGTAGCCCTTGGCAAAGGCGGCAGGCTTCTCGAACCACATGGAAGCCGTCTCCACTGCTCCCATGCGACCAGCGCCCATCATCATGCTGCGCCGCATGATCGTCTCCGTCGCGTTCAGAGCAAGCTGTTGCTGCTCGAATCCCAGAGCGATCAAGTCCATCATCGTCCTTGCAGGCATAGTACACGCTCCTGATTGTTGCAGTGCAACATAGCACTTATGCGAACGAAGTCACCACCCTTCCGTTCCGATCCCGTACGAAAAAGGCCGCCCCGTTGGGCGGCCTTCTCGGGTGGCGTGATGCGGACCAGCTCTCAGCAGGAGTAGTAGAGCTTGAACTCGACCGGGTGCGGTGTGTGTTCGTACTCGATGTTCTCTTCCATCTTCAGATCGATATAGCCGTCGATCTGGCTCTGGCTGAACACATCGCCTTTCAGCAGGAAGGCATGGTCTTCCTTGAGAGCGTCCAGCGCCTCGCGCAACGAGCCACAGACCGTCGGGATACCGGCCAGCTCTTCCGGTGGCAGATCGTAGAGATCCTTGTCCGAAGGATCGCCAGGATGGATCTTGTTCTCGATGCCGTCGAGACCGGCCATCATCAGGGCCGCGAAGCACAGATACGGGTTCGCCGACGGATCGGGGAAACGGGCCTCGACCCGCTTGGCCTTCGGCGACTCGGTCCATGGGATACGGATACAGCCGGAGCGGTTACGGGCCGAATACGCGCGCAGCACGGGAGCCTCGAAGCCGGGGATCAGGCGCTTGTAGCTGTTGGTCGATGGGTTCGTGAAGGCGTTGAGCGCCTTGGCGTGCTTGAGGATACCACCGATGAAGAACAGCGCCTCGTCCGACAGGTCGGCATAGCCGTTCCCCGCGAACAGCGGCTTGCCGTCCTTCCAGATCGACATGTTGACGTGCATCCCCGTGCCGTTGTCGCCCGCGATGGGCTTGGGCATGAACGTGGCCGATTTGCCGTAGGCGGCGGCGACGTTGTGGATGATATACTTGTATTTCTGTAGATTGTCGGCCTGTTCGGTCATCGTACCGAAGATCATGCCCAGCTCGTGCTGGGACGCGGCGACCTCGTGGTGATGCTTGTCGACCTTCATGCCGATCTGCTTCATCGTCGAGAGCATCTCGGAACGCATGTCCTGGGCGGAATCGATCGGGTTGACCGGGAAATACCCGCCCTTGACGCCGGGACGATGGCCCGAATTGCCCATTTCGTACTCGGTCCACGAGTTCCAGGGGCTGTCGGCCGCATCGACCTCGTAGGCGACGCGCTCCATGGACACGTCGAAACGCACGTTGTCGAAGATGAAGAATTCGGCTTCGGGGCCGAAATACGAGGTGTCTCCGATACCGCTCGATTTCAGGTACGCTTCCGCCTTCTTCGCCGTGCCACGGGGATCGCGATCATAGGATTCGCCGGTGTCCGGCTCGACGACGTCGGCAAAGATCGCAATGGTCTTCTGTGCATAGAACGGGTCGACATAGGCGGTGCCCAGGTCGAGCATCAGCTTCATGTCCGAGGCTTCGATGCTCTTCCAGCCTGCGATGGACGAGCCGTCGAACATGAAGCCTTCTTCGAGGAAGTCCTCATCGACGACATCGACGATCACGGTGACGTGCTGCATCTTGCCGCGCGGATCGGTGAAGCGGATGTCGACATATTCGACCCCTTCGTCCTTGATCTGCTTGAGGAGGGTCTTGGCGTCGCTCATTGGTCGTGTCCTTTCGTTGGAATTCTCGTGCGGGGCAAAGGCGTCAAAGCGCCTCGACACCCTCCTCGCCGGTGCGGATGCGTACCGATTGGTCGATGGTGCTGACGAAGACCTTGCCGTCACCGATCTTGCCTGTCTTCGCAGCGGAAACGATAGCGTCGACGACCTGCGCGACAAGCGCGTCGTCCACGACGACTTCGATCTTCACCTTGGGCAGGAAATCGACGACGTATTCGGCCCCGCGATAGAGTTCGGTATGGCCCTTCTGTCGCCCGAAGCCCTTGGCCTCTATGACGGTCAGGCCCTGAACACCGACTTCCTGCAGGCTCTCCTTCACATCATCGAGCTTGAATGGCTTGATGATGGCTTCGATCTTTTTCATGCTGCAATGCCCTTTCGTGCGCGACGAAGCGCGTTAACGTGCTGAAGGTAGCAAGGGGCGGGCCAACCGGAAAAACCCTTTTTAATCAATGGAAGACAGAGTTAACGGCGCGATTAGTTTCGTTATAATGCCCATTTATTAAGCACACCGCACAGAATTCAGGCAAGGATTGCAGACATGGAACTCCTGACCACCGCCCAGATGCGCGCTATCGAGCAGGCCGCCATCGACAGCGGCCAAGTGACCGGCCTCGAACTCATGGAGCGCGCGGGAGCCGGTGTGGTGGAGGCGATCCTCGAATGGCGCCCCGAACTGGCGGAAGGCGAGCGGTCGGCAGTCGTCCTCTGCGGCCCCGGCAACAACGGCGGCGACGGCTTCGTCGTCGCGCGATTGCTGAAGGAGCGGGGATGGACCGTAAAGGTTCTCTTCGCAGGAAAAGTGGAGACACTTCCACCTGATGCCCGAATAGCCCATGGCCGTTTCTCGACGACAGGGGTCGAGTCGCAGATCGAGCCATTGTCGGAGCAGGCATTGCGAGATGTTTCTGTCGAAGAAGATATTATCGTAGATGCCATCTTTGGTGCAGGTCTCTCCCGCCCGGTCGATAACCCGTCTGCGATCCGGGACGTTCTCACCCACATGGACGGTCGTAACGGCGATCGAGAGTATTACGCGACGTGTACGGTCGCCGTGGACTGTCCCTCCGGTATCTGCATGGACAGCGGGCGGGTTCTAGGTGCCGCGCCGTTCGCAGCCCTGACCGTCACGTTCCATCGCGGGCGTATCGGCCATCATCTGAACGATGGAGCATTGCGGACAGGCCGGTTGGCCATCGCGGATATCGGTCTCGAAAAAGGCCGCAGGCTGATCGACGCCCGAAGAACGCGCCTCGTCGGAATGACCGGATACGACGGTGGGTTTACGGCGAGTGAGATCATTCGCAGTATCGATAAAGCGGAAACATTCTACTTATCCGGTCACAAATACGATCATGGCCATGCCCTCACCCTCTCCGGTGGCATGGGGAGCACAGGTGCCGCCCGTCTTGCAGCGCGTGGTGCACTGCGGATCGGGGCGGGGCTGGTCACGGTTGGGTCGCCCGCCGATGCGATGGCGGAGAATGCGGCGCATCTGACGGCGATCATGCTGCGCGAGGTCGATGACACGGCTGCGTTTGCAAAAACTCTTGAGGATAAACGGATCAACGCACTCTGTCTGGGGCCGGGGATGGGCGTCGGCCACAAGACCGAGTTGCTCGTGAAGCAAGCTCTTGCAGCAAAGCGCGCAACCGTCCTCGATGCCGACGCGCTCACCGTCTTCGCGAACGATCCTTCCGCTCTCTTCGCCCTACTCCACGACAGATGCGTCCTCACGCCCCATGAGGGGGAGTTCGGGCGGCTGTTCCCCGATATTCTCGAAAAGCTTCGCACTCCCGCCACCATCGGCCCTGCCTATTCCAAGGTCGATGCCACGCGCGAAGCGGCGGCTCGGGCGGGCTGCACCGTTCTGTTCAAGGGTGCCGATACCGTCATCGCCGATCCCCATGGCAGTACCTCCATCAATTCCGCCCATTACGAGCGCGCCGCCCCGTGGCTGGCCACAGCAGGTTCCGGTGATGTGCTGGCGGGATTCATCACCGGCCTCCTCGCCCGTGGCCTATCCACCAAACCCGCCGCCGAATACGCCGCATGGCTGCATGTCGAGTGTGGCCGCAGCCTTGGCCCCGGCCTGATTGCGGAAGACATTCCAGAGGCCTTGCCTGCTGTGCTGAAGCAGGTTCTCAAGTGGATACCACCGGCAGCACAAGCGGACGCTTGACATCGTGCGATTTTCTTGATGCACCGCACCTCTGCCGTTGATATAGAGCGCGGCGGAGCGCGACCGTTGCGGGCGTGGTGGAATTGGTAGACACGCCAGATTTAGGTTCTGGTGCCGCAAGGTGTGGGGGTTCAAGTCCCTCCGCCCGTACCAGTGCTCCGCCAGTACGTTCGGGGATTCGCCCTGTCCACGCGCCGCGTGGAATGACCCAATTTTGTAACGACGAAGAAGATCAGGACCAGACGATGCAAGTGACGGAAAGCAAATCGGACGGGTTGATCCGCGTCTACGACATCACCATTCCCGGAGAAACGCTCGAAGGGGCGGTGACGACCAAGCTCAAGGAAGCGCAGGGAACCGTCGAGCTGAAAGGCTTCCGCAAGGGCAAGGTACCCCTCAAACTGCTCCGTCAACGGTTCGGCCAGAGCTTGCTCGGCGAAAGCATTCAGGAAATCGTGGACGGCACCGTGCGCGATCTGGTCGCCGAAAAGGACCATCGCCCGGCAATGACGCCCGATATCAAGATGACCAATGAAGAGTTCGAGGAGGGTGACGACATCACTCTCACGGTTGCCTACGAACTCCTGCCTGACGTTCCGGCAGTCGATTTCTCCGCCATCGAACTCGAAAAAATGGTCGTGAAGGTCGAGGAAAGCGCCGTCGACGAAGCTCTTGAACGCCTCGCAGCCGACGCCGTGAATTACGAGACCGCCGACAAGGCCGCCGAAGACAAGGATCAGGTCGTGATCGATTTCGCGGGCAAGATGGACGGCGAGTTGTTCGACGGCGGTTCCGCCGAGGACTTTCCGCTCGTCATCGGCTCCAACCAGTTCGTTCCGGGCTTCGAGGAGCAACTGACCGGCGTGAAGACAGGCGACGAAAAGACGGTCGAGCTGACGATGCCCGAAGATTACGGCAACAAGGAACTCGCCGGAAAGGCCGTGTCGTTCGACGTGACCGTCAAGGACGTGAAGGCGCCGCAGGCCGCGCCTCTCGACGACGAATTCGCCAAGCGTTTCGGCATGGAATCGCTCGATGCCCTGAAGGACGACATCCGCACCCGGGTCGGCGGGGAATTCGAGCAGGCGTCTCGCGCCCATCTCAAGCGCAAGCTGCTCGACGATCTCGATACCCGCGTGGAGTTCGAGCTGCCCCCCACGATGCTCGACATCGAGGGCAAGCAGGTCGCGCATCAGCTCTGGCACGACGACAATCCCGAAGTCGAGGGCCACGATCATCCCGAAGTCGAACCGACCGAAGACCACATGAAGATCGCCCGCCGCCGCGTGATGCTCGGTCTCCTCCTCGCCCATGTCGGCTCGGAAAACGATATCTCCGTCACCGAGGACGAATTGCGCGACGTGATGATCCAGCAAGCCCGCCAGTATCCCGGACAGGAACGTCAGTTCATCGAATGGGTGCAGGGCAACCAGCAGGCCATCAACGAGATGCAGGCCCCGATCTTCGAGGACAAGGTGGTCGATCTGATCCTCGGTCAGGCGAAGATTTCCGAGAAGACCGTCACGAAGGACGAATTGGAGAAGGCGCTCGAAGACCTTGAAACCGAGTCGGTCTGAGGCCAGATAAATGGGGCCGCGATCATACGATTTCGCGACCCTCTTCACCCTTCCTTCACGGCCTGTGGTCGATTACGTGCAGTGTCACCCGAAACGTCGGGGCGGCATCTGAGTCAGACGACCTGAAGGCGATCGATATTCGGAGCGCGACATGAGAGACCCCGTCGATACCTATATGAACACCCTCGTCCCGATGGTCGTCGAGCAGACGAGCCGGGGCGAGCGGTCCTACGACATCTACTCGCGCCTTCTGAAAGAGCGGATCATGTTCGTGTCCGGCCCCGTCCATGACGGGATGGCGACGCTGATGGTGGCGCAGCTCTTGTATCTCGAAGCCGAGAACCCGAAGAAAGATATCGCGATGTACATCAACAGTCCGGGTGGCGTCGTCACCTCGGGCCTGTCGATCTACGATACCATGCAGTACATCAAGCCGAAGGTTCAGACGCTCTGCATCGGTCAGGCCGCCTCCATGGGTTCGCTGCTGCTGACCGCCGGAGCGCCGGGAATGCGCTTCTCGCTTCCGAACAGCCGTATCATGGTGCACCAGCCCTCGGGCGGGTTCCAGGGTCAGGCATCCGATATCGAAATCCAGGCGCGGGAGATTCTCGAACTCCGCAAGCGCCTCAATCAGATCTACGTGCACCACACGGGCCGCAAGCTCGAAGAGGTCGAGAAGGCGCTCGAACGCGACACCTTCATGACCGCCGAAAAGGCCAAGGAATGGGGCCTGATCGACGAGATCGTCGAAAGCCGGGCCGACATCACGGACGAGTCCGACGATAAATGATTGTGATCGCGTGCAGCGGCCTGTGCCGTTTGCGCGCTTGCACGCCGTACGCGGAAGTGTGACGATTTTGCCATTGCCTTTCGCGCCGATGCCGAAAGAATTGGCCCCGAAGTCGCATGGGCGTTAGCATCGGGTAAAACAGGCCAGCCGCATGGCGGCTCGGGGAGAAGACGAATGAGCAACATCGGCGATTCAAAGAACACGCTCTACTGTTCCTTTTGCGGCAAGAGCCAGCATGAAGTCCGCAAGCTGATCGCTGGGCCGACCGTGTTCATCTGCGACGAATGCGTCGAATTGTGCATGGATATCATCCGTGAAGAGAACAAATCCTCGCTCGTGAAATCCGGCGACGGCGTCCCTTCCCCGCAGGAAATCTGTCAGGTTCTGGACGATTACGTCATCGGTCAGCGCATGGCCAAGCGTGTTCTCTCGGTCGCGGTGCACAATCACTACAAGCGTCTGAATCACGCCCAGAAGTCGAACGACGTCGAACTGGCGAAATCCAACATCCTCCTCATCGGCCCGACCGGTTGCGGCAAGACCCTTCTCGCCCAGACTCTCGCGCGGATGCTCGACGTACCTTTCACGATGGCCGATGCCACCACCCTTACCGAAGCCGGTTATGTGGGCGAGGATGTCGAGAACATCATCCTCAAGCTGCTGCAATCCGCCGATTACAACGTCGAGCGCGCCCAGCGCGGCATCGTCTATATCGACGAGATCGACAAGATCAGCCGCAAGTCCGACAATCCCTCCATCACCCGTGACGTATCGGGCGAAGGCGTCCAGCAGGCACTGCTGAAGGTCATGGAAGGCACCGTCGCGTCCGTGCCGCCACAGGGCGGGCGCAAACACCCGCAGCAGGAATTCCTGCAAGTCGATACGACCAATATCCTGTTCATCTGTGGTGGAGCCTTTGCCGGTCTCGATAAAGTGATCGCCCAGCGTAACAAAGGCTCCTCCATCGGCTTCGGCGCGGATGTCCGCACGGATGAAGAGCGCACCATCGGCGATCTGCTGGCGGAACTGGAGCCGGAAGACCTGTTGAAATTCGGCCTCATCCCCGAATTCGTCGGTCGCCTGCCCGTGATCGCCACCCTGCGCGATCTCGACGAGGGCGCGCTGATCCAGATCCTCACCGAGCCTAAGAACGCATTGGTCAAGCAGTACCAGCGCCTGTTCGAGATGGAAGGCTCCAAGCTGACCTTCACCGACGATGCCCTGACGTCGATCGCCCGCAAGGCCATCGGTCGCAAGACTGGCGCACGTGGTCTGCGTTCGATCCTCGAGAACGTGCTTCTCGACGCGATGTTCGATCTGCCGTCTATGAAAGGCGTGCACGAGGTCGTCGTGAATGCCGAGGTGATCGACGGCGACGCCCAGCCTCTCTTCATCTACGAGGACGGCGAGGAACCTGCGGTTACAGGAGCGGCATCCTGACCTCGTCGCAGATGCTCGAACACCCCGAACAATAGCTATTGGCGGCAGGAATCCCTCACGATTTCCTGCCGCTTCTTGTTGCGGTTCACAGCAGATGGTATCGGTGCGACAGTGAGGGTACACCCTGACCTTGAAAGCCGGGGTAGGGAGCGCCATCTGCACTCTCAACGCTGTATGGTGACGGCCCCGTGCTTCGATGAAGGCGGTGCCGTTCGACTTTCGAGGATTGTCTATGACCGAAGAAATCCGCCCCGACGACACCGCGATCTATCCCGTGCTTCCGCTTCGGGACATCGTCGTTTTCCCTCACCTCATTGCCCCCCTCTTCGTCGGACGCGAAAAGTCCGTGAACGCTCTCGAAGAGGTGATGAAGAACAATCGCGAGATCCTTCTGGTTACGCAGAAGGACGCCACCAAGGACGACCCCGCGCCCGAGGACATCTATTCCGTCGGCGTGATCGCGACCGTCCTGCAACTGCTCAAGCTGCCCGATGGCACCGTGAAGGTGCTGGTCGAAGGCAAGCGTCGTGCCGGTATCGCGCGCTACCTCCCGAACGATGAATTCTTCGAGGCCGAGGCCAGCGTGATCGACGAGAGCGTCGGCGACGAAAAGACCGTCCGCGCCCTCTCGCGCACCGTTACGGTCGAATTCGAGAAATATCTCAAGCTCAACAAGAATATTCCGCAGGAAGCCCTCGTCGCAGCCGGCAAGATCGACGAGCCGTCCAAACTCGCCGATACCATCGCCCATCACCTCGCCGTCAAGATCGACGAAAAGCAGGAACTGCTGGAAATCACCACGGCTGCCGAGCGGCTGGAACGCATCTTCGCGCTGATGCAGGGTGAGATCAGCGTCCTGAACGTCGAGAAGAAGATCAAGAGCCGGGTCAAGCGCCAGATGGAGAAGACCCAGCGCGAATATTATCTCAACGAACAGATGAAGGCGATCCAGCGCGAGCTGGGCGAGAGCGAGGACGGCAAGGACGAACTCGGTGAACTCGAAGCGCGGGTCGAGGAAGCGAAACTCTCGAAGGAGGCCTATGAAAAGGCCCAGGCCGAGATGAAGAAGCTGCGGAACATGAGCCCGATGTCCGCAGAAGCGACCGTCGTGCGCAACTATCTCGATTGGCTCGTCTCGATTCCATGGAAGAAGAAGGCCCGTGTCAAGAAAGACCTGAAGGCTGCCGAACTGGTTCTCGACGACGATCATTACGGTCTCGACAAGGTCAAGGAACGGATCGTCGAATATCTCGCCGTCCAGCAGCGCAAGTCGAAGCTGAAAGGTCCGATCCTGTGCCTCGTCGGCCCTCCGGGCGTCGGCAAGACCTCGCTGGGCAAGTCCATCGCAAAGGCCACGGGTCGCGAGTTCATCCGCATCTCGCTCGGCGGTGTCCGGGACGAGGCGGAAATTCGTGGCCATCGGCGCACCTATATCGGCTCGATGCCCGGCAAGATCATCCAGTCGATGAAGAAGGCCAAGACCACGAACCCTCTCATCCTGCTCGACGAGATCGACAAGATGGGTCAGGATTTCCGGGGCGATCCGGCTTCGGCCATGCTCGAAGTGCTCGATCCCGAACAGAATGCCACCTTCGGGGACCACTATCTCGAAGTCGATTACGATCTTTCGAACGTCATGTTCCTGACGACTGCGAACACGATGAACTTGCCCCGGCCCCTGCTCGACCGGATGGAGATCATCCGTCTGGAAGGCTATACCGAGGACGAGAAGGTCGAGATCGCCAAACGCCACCTGGTCGCCAAGCAGCGCGATGCACATGGCCTGTCGGACAAGGAGTTCAAGATCGACGACGGTGCCCTCTCTCAACTCGTGCGCGTCTATACGCGCGAGGCAGGTGTGCGTAATCTGGAGCGCGAGATCGCCAAACTGGCCCGCAAGGCCGTGACGAAGATCGTACGCGACGACCGCAAGCAGATCACCGTTACGGCGGACAAGCTGGACGATATGCTCGGTGCCGCGAAGTTTCGCTATGGGCTCGCGGAGGATGAGAATGCCGTTGGCGCGGTCACGGGTCTGGCCTGGACCGAAGTGGGGGGTGATCTCCTTTCCATCGAGGCGGTGCGGATGCCGGGCCGGGGTCGGATGAAGACGACCGGTACGCTGGGCGATGTGATGAAGGAATCCATCGATGCCGCCTCGTCCTACGTCCGCTCCATCGCCCCGATGATCGGGGTCGAGCCGCCCAAGTTCGAACGCATGGATATCCATGTCCATGTACCCGAAGGCGCGACTCCTAAGGACGGCCCTTCTGCCGGTATCGGCATGGTCACGTCCATCGTATCGGTCCTGACGGGCATCCCGATCCGCAAGGATGTGGCGATGACCGGCGAGGTCACGTTGCGCGGCAATGTGCTGCCCATCGGTGGCCTGAAGGAAAAGCTGCTGGCGGCCCTGCGGGGTGGTATCAAGACGGTGGTGATCCCGAAGGAGAACGAGAAGGATCTGCGCGACGTGCCGGATTCGGTGAAGAAGGGAATGAAGATCATTCCGGTTTCGACGGCGATGGAGGTGCTCGACATCGCTCTCGTGTCCAAACCGGAGCCGATCATCTGGACCGAAGCCGATCAGGCCGCTTCCGAGAAGCAGTTCGCGCCACCGAACATGCTTGGTGCGGATGATCCAACTCGCGGCCTGAATGCCTGACCCACGGACTACTTCAATCAATGCGTGTTTTTGAGGCACACTAATGCAAATTGGAGAGAGCGGCAGGTGAAGTCCGCCGCTTTTTCTTTTGACCTGACGAATACCGGTCCATACGATGCCTCAATCGAATTACCGGGAAAGGTGCTGAACGTGAATAAGAAAGAACTCGCCGCCGCCGTCGCTTCAGAATGCGACATGACGAATGCGGACGCGACCAAGGCTATCGATGCCACATTGGAAAAGATCACCGAGACGCTGAAGAACGGCGATGACATTCGTCTGCTCGGCTTCGGCACATTCACGACCGCGCACCGCAAAGCGGGCGAAGGTCGCAACCCACAGACCGGCAAGAAGATCAAGATCGCCGCTTCTACCCAGGCGAAGTTCCGCCCCGGTAAAGGCCTCAAGGATGCCCTGAACGGCTGAGCTTCGGATCGAAGCATCCGGGCGGTTAGCTCAGTTGGTAGAGCGCTTCGTTTACACCGAAGATGTCGGGAGTTCGAGCCTCTCACCGCCCACCATATCGAAGCCCGGACCGGCATGGTCCGGGCTTTTTTTTTTACGGGAGCCGCAATGGCACAGGACGATCCCATGGAAGTTCTCGACGCACTCGGACTGCGTTGCCCGCTTCCGGTGCTGAAGGCGCGCAAACGCCTCAAGGGCATGATGGAGGGCGCGATGTTGAGGATCGAAGCCGACGACCCCGCCGCGATCATCGACGTTCCGCATTTCTGCACCGAACAGGGCCATACACTCGTTGACCAGTCCCGCGACGGGGATAGGCTGGTCTTTCTCGTCAGAAAGTGACGGCTATTTCGTCATCGACTCTCGCATCCGCTCGCAGGGATCGCGGCGCTCGGGCCGCCCGGATCGGATCGTAGCGGTGTAGAGACCTTCTGGCGAAGGCGCATCACCTTCCTCCGTCTGGCCGATAGCGGCAATCGTCGTGCGCGGCATCGCGCGCGCGAGATAGGCCGGTGCGCCGTATTCCAGCCGGGCATGGGCATTGCCGCAGATCAACACTGCCCGTCCCCCTCCGCTCAGCCCTGCCCGGCGCCAAGCCTCGGCATAGGCCGCATCCCATGCCCGCTGAACGGCAACCATCGGTGACAACTTCGCGCGATCGAGCAAGCCGCAATGGGCATCGTACTGTTCGTTGAGCATTGCCGCTTCGACGTCTGATGACAGCGCCTCGTCCAGCCCGTACCGCGCCGTCATTTCCTCGCCCAGTCCGGGCGCACCCTTTCCGTAGAGAGCCGACATCGTCTCCGGCGACAACCCGCCTCCAGCGACATATGCTTGCGGAGCAGCCTCGAGGATTGGCGCATAGAGCGAAAAATCGGGCCAACCGCTTTTCTCCCAATCGAGCGCCGACTCAAGATCCTGCCGTGACGCTCCGTCGAGTCGCAGCCGGTTCACCGTCTCTTCCCGCGCCTGCGGGATCATTTCGAACGCGATTCCGGTCGGGCGCAACGCGCGTACGAGCGCCGCCTGTACGGCATGATGCTCGGGATTATCGTGTCGCTCGCCAATCGCAACGAACCGCGCATCGCCGATCGCATCGAGGACTTCGTCGATCTCGCCCGAAGCGGCAATCGAAACCGTCGGCACGAGTGCAGCACTCCCCAGGCCGAGCAGGATACGGCGACGGTCCATCGTCATGCCGAAGGCGGTGGCGCATCCGTCAGCGCATGGGAAGCAAGTGCTTTCTCGAACGGGTTCTCGCCCTTCAGCCAGCGCACGAAGACGTTCTTGCCGGTAAAGATCGTCGCCAGCGCCGCATTCAGCTCCAGCGGTTCGATGAACAGCCCGGAATCGTAGAGTGCCGTCCCGAAGGCATCGTAATAAGCCTGCGTATTCTTGAAGAACAGGGCATGGGACGGGGCCGGATAATAGGCATCGCGCGTGTCGAATGCCATCTGGCACGCCTTGACGTCACCGCTGTGCATCGACCGACAGGTCAACGGACGGCCCGCATGAACCGTACACAGATGAGTCTCGGGATCGAGCATCGGACAGGCGATATGCCCTATATGTCGCATCGCACCGCTCTTGCCACGATGCTCGGCGTCATGGGCGACGATGCGCTCGATCATCGCGCGCGATGCTTTCGGCTCGAACTCGGTGCGGATGTAGTTGGCGAGGTAGAACGCCTCGGGCGGGACGACGCTGACCATCGTGTGACAGCACATCGCACAGCCCTTGCTGCACGCGACCTCGAAAGCGCCGGTCTTCTCGAAATACGTATACGTATCATCGAAGAAGACGTTCGACCGCGCATAGGTCAGCTCGACCGATTTCAGCACTGACCCTTTCGTGATCCCGTTCCGCGTGAAATAATCGATGTAGCGGCGCGCTTCGCGCTCCCCGTCGGGGGGGGTGGGTTTCCAGTCAGTCGCTGCCATGTCAGGCTCCGTTCAGCATCAATCTCTGTGCCATATCATGCCATGCGCCTACGCGCTACGCTCCGCGCCCCGATGGCGAAAGCGCCGCATCCGATGACCAGCACCGCGATGCAGATGTAGAGCAGAGCCGTGTATTTATGCTCAACGCCTATTGCCGCCATGGCATCGAGACCGACCTGCTTCTTGCCGTTGATGAGGAAGTAGAGAACCGCCCCCGAAACTGCGGTGACGAAGGAAACAAGATAACTCCAGACCGGTATGTCCCGCACTCCTCCCCATAGCGAGAACAGGATCACCGGGGCCAGATACATCGATGCCGTGCCCGAAACGGCGACCGCACCGAACAGATCTTGGGAGCCGAAGAAACAGAACAGCAGCCCTGCCAGCATGAATGCGGCCATCACGATACGTCCGCTCGTCACCGTGCGCGGCATCGCCCTCATATCCACCACGACCAGTTTCGAGGCGCTGGAAAGCGTCGAGTCCAGCGTAGACACGGCGGAAACGATCAGCGCCATGTTCACCGCGACCATCACCCATGGCCCGAACATCCGCGCCCAGACCGCCTGCATCCCTTCGCCCGCTTCTGCCAGCATCCCCGCCTGAACGCCGAAGAGGCCGAAACCGAAGATGCACAGCACCGAAATCCAGAAGGCATGGAAGAACGACCATGCCGTGGTCTTGCGATCCGCCAGCAGTCCACGATCCATCATCACCGGGTCGTGCATCGGGTACGAGATCACCTGTAGTCCCGCAACCGCCAGCAGCACCCAGCCGGGCAATGCCCCGCTCGTGCCTTCCGCCTGCAACGCCGCACCCAGATCGAAGGAGTCATGCGTCAGCAGCGCGACGAACGCCACGCCGAATACCGCGAGAAACACAATCATCTGCAGCACGTCGGTCTTGAGCGAGGCGCGCAATCCGCCAAGCATCGAGTACGCCATGCCGGCCAGTGCCAGCACGACGATGGCCAGACCGCCCCCGTCGCCCACCGCTTCGCCGAATACACCCCCGAGCAGCGTTGCCCCGAACGTGGCGGTAAAGATCGTGCCGACCACGAGCAGGTTCGCGAAGACCTCCGAGACGAGGCGGAGTGCGATGACGAAATTGTAGCAGACCGTGCCCGCCCTCCCGAACCGATCCGACAGGAAGGTCTGGATCGAGCCATAGCCGTAGTGAAAGCGCAGCCGGTCGATGATCATCCCCCCCGTCAGGAACGAAAAGTAATAGGCTGCATAGGCCATCGCGCCGGGCGTACCGTAATAGAAGCCCAGGATCGCTGCAGTCAGCAGCGAGCGTGCGAAAATCCATGTCGTCACCTGACTGAGAACCAGCGTCCACAGACCCGGTGCTTCGCCTTGCAGGTTCCTGCCATCATAGAAACCATCCACTCCCGTCATCTTCGGAGACAGGGCGAAGCTTGCGATCAGCACACCGGCGGTCAGAACGAGCAGGAGAATCGAATCGGACATCATGTAGCGCGGCCTTGCATGGGAAAAATCGATACGTCCTGATACCGGACACGACTGGATTCGTCGCATCCGGCAGTGAGCAGTGACATAAACTTGATGCAGTGAGAGCAGTTCAGAGAGTGCCCGGATAAGCTCCGCCATCCATCAGAAGGTTCTGCCCGGTCACATATCCGGCCTGCTGCGAACACAGGAACGCGCAATAGGCACCGAATTCAGACGCCTCGCCGAAGCGGCCCATCGGGTTCTGCGACTTGCGGGCTTCCAGCACCTCATCGACCGACTTGCCCTGCGCAGCGGCAGCGGATTCGACCGTCTTGCGAATACGGTCGGTATCGAAGGGACCGGGAAGCAGGTTGTTGATCGTCACGCCCTTGCCTGCAACCTGACGGGAAAGGCCTGCGACGAATCCCGTCAGACCCGCCCTCGCGCCATTGGAAAGACCAAGGACAGGAATGGGGGCCTTCACGGCACCGGAGGTAATATTGATGATCCGGCCCCATTGGCGATCGATCATGCCGGGTAACACGGCTTTCATCAACGTGATAGGCGTGATCATGTTGTTGTCGAGGGCTTCGATCCAGTCATCCCGGTCCCAATCGGTGTAATTGCCCGGAGGCGGGCCACCCGCGTTGTTGACGAGGATATGCACCTCGCCTGCCCGTTCGAGCAACTCCGATTGCAGTCCGGCATCGGCGATATCGCCCACGACGGTCTCGACGGTCACGCCGAAGCGGTCACGGATACCCTTGGCGGTTGCCGTCAGCGTCTCTTCCGTACGCCCGTTGAGGACGAGATCGACGCCCTCCTCTGCCAATGCCTCGGCGCATCCGCGCCCCAGCCCCCGCGACGATGCACACACGATCGCGCGCTTGCCCTTGAGTCCGAAATCCATGATCTGTTCCTCCCTTTTCGGAATGGCGTATCATGAAGAGGCACGAGGGCAAACGCGCGTTTGTCGATCAGGTCCGTGCGCGCAGGGCATCACGGATTTCTTCGAGCAGGACTTCCTGACGGGGCGTCTCCTCCACCTCGTCACCGGCGTCCTTCTTCAGGCGGTTCACGTTCTTGATGATCATGAACAGCACGAAGGCCACGATCAGGAACGAGATGATCGCGTTGATGAAAAGACCATAATTGATCGTCGGAGCGCCTGCGCTCTGCGCCGCTTCGAGGCTGTTGAAATCGCCGGACCCGAGATTGACGAAGAGGTTGGAGAAATCGACGCCCCCGGCGAAGAAGCCGATGATGGGGTTGATGATATCCTTTACCAACGAGGTGACGATGGTGGTGAACGCGGCACCGATGACGATGCCGACGCCCATATCGACGACGTTCCCCTTGAGGGCGAAGTCCTTGAATTCCTGTCCGATGCTCATGTCGTTCTCCTCTAAGATCCAGCGCGTCTCTGCACTGCGACATAAAGGCAGACAAGATGTAAATTCACGGACCCGATACTCTTTTGGCGTGAGCGGATCAGGCGCGCAGGGTCGCCCCCGTCGCCTTCTCGACCGATGCGACGATCTTAGACCCGATGGCCTCGATCTGCTCGTCGGTGAAGGTCTTGTCCTTCGGTTGCAGGCGCACCGAGACGGCGACGGATTTGCGCCCCTCGCCCAGTTGCTTCGCGGCGTTGTCCCCGTCGAAGACGTCGAACACCGCGATATCGTCGATCAGGGCCTTCTCTGCCCCGCGCACGGCCTTGCGGATCGCTTCGAAAACCTCCAACCCGAAACGACAGCGGTTCCGAACCGATCCACCGTAGCGATCGGTGCGAAAGTTCTGCTGTGGCGACAGGAACTGACCGATCAGATGCGCCGGGGCCAGACCGGAGCAGGGCGGGCCTATGAGGTGGACGATCTGCCTGTCTTGCGGGGCATTGCCCTGTCGGCCAGCCATGCAGCGATTCTGGTTCTTGCCCTTTATATCAGCTCGGACGATGTG
>ENA-ORXM01001818-ORXM01001818.1-marine-metagenome-genome-assembly--contig:-NODE-1818-length-27632-cov-7.393867_pt1 | contig 27632 bp, 25 predicted proteins | sample MGYA00237867_ERZ511480 | MGnify/ENA primary metagenome ERZ511480 (study PRJEB26309, sample SAMN06266103) | marine metagenome | isolation source: Algal blade | place: United Kingdom:Sidmouth, United... | reverse complement strand
TGAGAGCAAGATGCCGACTGTTAATCCGGTCATCAGCGTGCCCATGGTTTTGCCTCTTGTGACAGTGTTTGAGAGCGCCGCGCCGAGCGGAATCAGCTGTTGCGTGATATTGGCGCCCAGGCCAATCGCAAACGAAGCCACCAATAGCGTGCTAAAGCTGGGCGCAAAAAATACCGCCAGTAAGGCCAAGCTCAATAGTACCGACAAGTAGCTGATCAGCTCACGCCTGACCAGGCTGTCTCCCAGAGGAGATATGAACAGTATGGCGGCGGCATAACCGAGCTGTGTCAATGAAGGCACAAGCCCGATAGCAGCGTCGTCGACGGCAAAGGCTTTGGCCATCGAAGGCAAGAGCGGTTGACTGTAATAGAGATTGGCAGCGGTGGCAGAGACCGCTGTGGCCATAAGCAGCAACAGTGGGCCAGACAGAGCTTGCTTGTCGGTTGTGGTGGGCATAAGGGTCTCGGCAATAAGGGGTTCAGTATGTATAAAACAGCGCCTTGAGCCAGCTACTGCGGGTCATCTTGCGCTGTACGGATCACTATAGGTGCACACTATTAATATTAGAAATGTTCATTTATGATCAGATCTATAGCGGTTAGGTATCAATCATCGATGGAAATTCGTCTGCTCAAAACCTTTGTGGCCGTGGCGCAGCTCAAGGGTTTTTCAAGCGCTGCGCGTGCGCTAAACACCGTGCAGCCTGCTGTGAGTCGACAGGTCTTGGATTTGGAGCAAGAGCTAGGCGTGCGCTTGTTTTGGCGTTCGACGCGCGAGGTTAGGCTGACGGTAGCGGGTGAGACGCTACTGCGCGAAGCCCAGGAGCTGCTGGCGCACGAGCAACGTGCGCGTATGCTGGTCAAAAAAGCGGGCACGGGTAAAACCGGCCGCTTGCGTATCGGTTTTATCAGTGCTGCAAGCCATGCCTTTTTGCCGCGGCTTGTGCGGCGCTTTGGCGTCGATTTCCCCGAGCTGCAGATTCGCTTGACCGAACTCACTGCCGCACAGCAAGTCGAGGCTTTTGCAGCAGGTCAGCTGGATATCGGCCTGTCGCGGCCACTGCCGGCGACAGCGCCGGGTAATTTGGCGCGAACAGAAGTGTATGTTGATCGGCTGCTGGCCTATCTGCCGAGCGAGCATGTGTTGGCACAAAAAACCACCGTTTCGCTGACCGAACTGACCAAATACCCGCTGGTGCTTTTTGATCGATCGGGCGCACCGAGGTTGTTTGATCAAATCATCAGTGCCTGCAAAGCGGCTGGCGTATCGCCGGAGATCGTACAATCGAACAGCATGCAAAGTATGTTGACGGAGGTCGCAGCGGGTTTGGGTGTGTCGCTAGCGCCAGGCTGTGTGCAGCAGTTGAATATGGCGGGCTGTAAAAGTTTGCCACTGCAGGAAGACGCGGGGCCAATACCACTGGAATTGCACTATCAACGCGACCAAGTCGAGCCCTCTACACAGGCCTTTGTCGATTTGCTAATGGATGAACGCGCGCGCATTCGGCAACAGTTTACACAGGGAGGTTAAGCCATGTGGCGGCCGCTATGGGGTTTTAGTTTTAGCTACCGCAGGACTCAGCCGTCTGTGCACCCAGTGGCGTTAAACGCCGGCCGCATCACTTCAATCATTTCTCGCGCGCTCTGCAGCTGCTAAATCATAGACACCCATAAACTTGATGGCTGATTTAACATCCAGTAGTGTAGTGTTCACTGTAGATTCAGGATGTTTGAGGTGTGTTATGCCAAGGCCTAGGAACGAGCTTGTATCGTTAGAAGATACGCCGAACTACCACTGTGTTTCTCGATGTGTACGAAAGGCGTTTCTTTGCGGTGTTGATAGAGACACGGGCATTAATTACGAACACAGACGGGAACAGATAGAAAAGCGGTTGTTCACATTAGCTGACATCTTCGCGATAGACGTCTGTGCCTACGCCATTATGCATAACCATCACCATGAGGTGTTGCACGTAGATGCAGAGCGTGCAAAGGGCTGGACATGGCAAGAGGTCATTCAACGCTGGCACCGTCTCTACAAGGGAAAAGTACTCAGTCAGCGATTTCTCGAAGAAGAGCCTCTGGATGAGGCTGAACTCAATCAACTCAAAGAGCTAGCGGAACTTTGGCGAGAGAGACTAATGAGTATCTCTTGGTTTATGCGCGCTCTGAACGAACCAGTCGCCAGAGACGCCAACGCGGAAGACGAATGCACAGGCAAGTTTTTTGAAGCACGGTTCAAAAGCCAAGCGCTGCTGGATGAACAGGCACTATTAGCATGTATGACTTATGTTGATCTAAATCCGATTAGAGCAGCAATATCGGAAACTCCAGAAACCAGTGACTACACCAGTATCAAGCGCCGACTGCAGGCGGCGGGCAAGGGCACAGTTCCAAAACAGCTAGCACGTTTCCAAGGCAATGACGTCAAGTGCAAAAAGCCTCACCCCATTCCTTTCTCGCTCAAAGACTACATAGAGCTGGTTGAATGGACTGGTCGCACAATTCGCCCAGGCAAACGCGGGCATATCTCAGAAAAACTTCCGCCGATTTTCAAACGTCTTCAAATCAGTCCAGAAGAATGGACAGACCTAGCATTGAACTTTGAAAAGCACTTCACTCATTGGATAGGTGGAGCTGAGCAGCTGCAACAACTGTGCGAAAGCAAAGGCATGCGTCACGTACACGGCAGTAAACACTGTCGACAAGTGTTCGATACATAGCAAGCGTTTTAAAAACAGCTATACACACAGTGTCAGGTCAATCGATCTGGATTCAGTGCGTCTTCTGTTCGCAACTATTGTATGAGTCGAGAAACAACGATTTGCAATGTAGCGTAAGTAAGCGGGGTCTGCGGGTAGCAGGTTGTCTGGAAGAAGTTTGTTCTCGGTGTTCTCGTCAATGCGTGTCTATGATCTCACGGAGCTTAGTCTTTGTAATCTAACTCGCAAAAATTTCGGAATCGGCACTTGTTCTGTTGTTTGTGCAATCTGGCTGTGGCGTTTGCTAAAGGGGGAAAATCCTTTCCCTGAAATCACTTGCATCTGCATGCAGCTAGACGTAATGTCCATATTTAGACAATATGTATATTTGTGGGGGGGTAATCATCTGTTGAGCAGTCTCGGGCATTACCAATCAATCTGCTCAGCATTGTGCAAGCTTTTACCCAGCCTGGTTGAAGTCGTGTTGCACGACCTAGGTACGGGGAAAATCGCGCATATTGAAGGCAAGCACTCGCTACGCTCGGTCGGTGACGATTCACTGCTAGAGACTGCTGACTACCAGGCAGAGCTTTGTGCTGATGGCACGATAGGGCCCTACCCAAAATATCTGGCTGATGGCAGTAAGTTAAAAACAGTTTCTGCTGTTCTACAAGATGACAAAGGCAAAGATATAGGCCTACTTTGCATCAACTTACGAATCGACAGCTTAGAAGCAGCACAAGCTTCTTTAGCTTTGCTTGCGAGCGTTGCACAGGTCGACCCTTCACACTCGATGACCAAAAACGACTGGCGCGAAGTGGTTAATACCGTGATTGCCGAGCAACTCCAAGGCCTGCAAACAAGCATAGTCAGTGCTAGGCGCCCAGAGCGAATGGCGATTGTCGCTGCGCTTCAGAGCTCAGGCGTGTTTGAGTCTAGAGGCTCAGTGGCCTATGTTTCCACCGCACTTGGCATATCGCGCGCAAGTCTCTACAAGTTGCTCAAAGCAACTCACTAAGAAATACAACGCCAATACGGACTGAAAAGCTCATGACAAGCCAAACTAAAATGCGCGACTTCGGCCTTGAAGTCTTTTTCTCCCAATGGGAATTCAGCGCGCAACATCACATGACGGCGTCTGATTTGGAGAGCCTGTCGCTGCCTGACTTGTTAGCCATGGCAAGTGCGGAAGACCGGGTTGATTTTGAATCCTTGTGGCTGGGCTATACAGAGACTTGGGGAGCCGCGGATCTGCGCGCTGAAATCGCGTCAACCTACGATACAATGCAAGCCGAAAATATCCTGTGTTTGGCTGGCGCGGGAGAAGGAATTTACGCTGTCGCCAAAGTACTGCTAAATGCGGACGATCACGTGATAGTGCCTGTGCCCAATTATCAGAGCGCAGAAACTGTGCCTCTATCTGTTTGTGCCGTCTCTGCACTGCCATTGAAAAGATCCCCCCTAGGTTGCAATGACGCTGAGTGGCGGATTGATATTCAAGAGCTAAGGCGTGCGATCCGGCCCAACACAAAAATGATTTCGCTGAATTTCCCGCACAACCCTACCGGTATGCTGATGCCGGAAGATGATTTATTGGAGCTGATTACTATCTGTCGAGAGCAGGGCATCTACATCTTTAGTGATGAAGTGTACCGCGGCGTTGAACTCAACGATGATGATCGAATGCCACAGATTGCGGATATTTATGAAAAAGGAATTTCGCTCAATGTGATGTCAAAAGCCTACGGCCTGCCGGGTCTTCGTGTGGGCTGGATAGCTTCACAATCGCTCGAGTTGTTGTCTAAAGTAGAGCGGTACAAGCATTATCTATCTATTTGCAATTCTGCCCCCAGCGAACGTTTGTCTCTTATTGCTCTCAAAGCACGCGACCAGATCCTTGCGCGCAATCGGCAGTTAATTCACGAGAACGTCGCCTTGTTGGAAGGTTTGTTTGATGATTTCCCTGGACTGGTGGAGTTTCGACGCCCGATGGGTGGTTGCGTCGCTTTCCCGAAATACACAGGTTCAGGCACAGGTGAGCAGTTTTGCCGGAAGCTCATCGAAGAAAGCGGTGTGCTGTTATTGCCGTCCTCCATCTACGCGTCAGAGCTTAGTGAAGTACCGCAAGATCACTTTCGCATTGGCGTTGGCCGAGACTCCGTCTTTAAGGCTGGTCTCGCTGCCATGCGCAAACACTTCGAACAGCACTATTCCTCTTTTCGCCGTTGAGGGAAGCTTTTCGTGCGTATCATAGAGTTTCCTGAGATACAGTCGGCTATCACATTTGAGCAAGCTATCGATGCTGTTCGTTCGGGCTTTGTTGCTTCAGCACAGGGGAGAGTGACACTACCGGATCCAATGCAGATATTGTTTCATCGATTGCCGAATGAGCTAGTGGGCGATTGCCATGTCAAAGCTGCACAGGCCACTGGTTTGCCCTATTTTGTTATCAAAATAGCGACGGGTTTTTACGAGAATCCAGCGCGAAACTTGGCCGTCAACAATGGTTTGTCTTTAGTTTTATCCAGTGAGACAGGGCGGTCACTCGCTTTGCTACAAGATGACGGCTGGCTCACACAAATCCGCACAGCGGCAGCTGGCGCACTGGCTGCCGGTCTAAAACCTGTGACGAGCGATGCGTGCTTGGGGATATTGGGCACGGGTACGCAAGCGATGCTGCAAGCGCAAATGATCAGTCGACACCTAAAGCTAAGAGACATATATGTATATGGTCGCTCGCCTATCAAAGCACAGGCGTTGGTTTCTCAGCTAAACGCTGAAGGTTTGTGCGCTAATCAGGTCTCGTCTGTGCGTGAGCTCTGCCACGCTTGCTCGACGGTAGTATCTACTACACCATCAAGCGAGCCGGTTATCGAGCTGGCTGATTTGCCCGAGAAACTACATATTATTGCCGTAGGAGCGGATAGCCCGGGCAAAGTAGAGATCGCACCCGAGGTGTTCTCGCGTGTGGGTGCAATAGCGACAGATAGTCACGCACAGTGCCTCGCGCACGGTGATTTTGGATCGGCTGTAAGGGCAGGTACGATTGGCGAAAACGACGACTATTCGTTTCCGACACTGCTGGATGATGAGCAGGCGCGTGCCGTGTTTGCCGACAATGATGTCACCGTAGTGGATCTCACCGGGTTGGGTGTGCAGGATTTGGCAATGGCAACGCTGGTCATGCAAGCAATAGGAAACTAGCTGGTCTCGTTCTTCCAGCCGCAATGCGGTGTTTAATGTCAGCTAGTGGGATAAGGGGTCACAGATAAGGGGTCTACCACGTATTGAAGGATATCGCCGCGTACTTTTCTTTGGCGAATGCTGGCAGCGTCTCTCCGTCGATCCGTTCGATAAAAAGAGAACTGGAAGCAGGGCGGTGTTCTGAAGAGTTAAGTCGCTTGGAAATACTCTTAGGGGTAATAAAATAGGATTGACCCCTTTGACTTTGGATTGACCCCTTTGACTTTGACCGTTTGACCTTTGGCGAGCATGACTTGCTCTGAGGCTCTCGATTGAATACTTGTGGGCGCTGATTTAACTGCGTAATGCTTAATATGGACTCGAAAGCCCCTAGTAAAGCATGATGCAAAGCGCGTTAGCGTCAGCTACTGACCAATGGTCTTGTAGCTTATTGCTCTGGGGTGATCGGCAGGTGTCAATGCTGCCTCAAAGAATATCTCAACAGCAGCTAAAAACTTTTTAAACCAAAAAAACCTCCTTTGCAGCTGCCTGCAATGCTGCAGCGAAGGAGGGTTTGTGTTTAGCGTAACGGGAGACTGTAGGTAAAAACTACCTGCCCATTACAAACGCGGGAAATTTACAAGCTGTAAATTTCCGCGATAGTATTTTATAAGCGTTACACGTTATCCGCGATAGGTTTTATAAACAAGATCGTCGAGTTCCTGAGATGCTTTTTCTATGTCACAGCTTGTATTGTACTTAGGTGCCGAGACTTTGTAGTTCATCAACGATATGGGTGCTTCATCGCCTTTACCGTCTTCAGCCGCTTTGACCAGGTTGTACATTTCTCGCGCAGTCACGTAGTGGAGAATGTATTTCTCGCCGTCGTTGTAGTTGCTTTCAAGCTCGTTCAGTATATCTTCAAACTCTTGACCTAAGACGTACTTCGCATCGGTCGATCCATGCGTATGGGTTTTGATAAACACCCAGTCTCGCTTTCCTTCAACATGCACAGCTGTTTCAACCCAGCGTTTGATACGCTCTTTAGTTGTATAGGGGTCGCCCGCTATTTCGTCACCAATAGGTCTAACAGTTGTAATGTTATTGCCGAGTTGCAGTGGGTGCAGCGGCCCTTGTATTAGCAATAGTTGATCGCTCTCGTCACCAGCTTTAGATGCTTGTGCCAATTCACCTCGATTATAAGACTTGGGTTTGTCTGTCCATGATTTGGCGTAGTGGATGGTGTTCATCTGACGAGGCGTGGATTCTGGTCGCGAAGGATGGGTGTAATCGGCGTAGCAACCTGTTTCGCGCAGGATATCTATCTCGTTGTTTACACCGCAATACTGGTTGCAACGTGAGTTAGCCAAGGCCCAGTCGCCATGAATGAAACCGTATTTTCGCTCACCATCTACCTCGCCAAACACACCAAACTGCGAATACTCCTCAACGATCAAATCGAGCGTTGCGCGCAGGTTCTCGGCAGTGTCGGGTGTATGCTTGCCATGGTGCAGGTGAATTTCAATTTCACCGTATCCGCGATTGGACAAATCGACCAGTTTTTTCAATGCGCCGAATCGATGATAGTGCGGCGGGAAAAACCACGTCCGCGTCGGTTTGCGGCCATCTGCGTCTTGGTGTTTGTCCGTAATTTTGGGGTATAAATCTAGCAGTTTATCTACCTGTGCTCTCTCGGTTTCTTCATCGACTCCACCAGTGCCAGGCTCGTAGTGATCCGTCATACAAAAAAACAGATGAACCGGACCCTTTTGCTCTACTTCCGCGAGTTTTCGTTTTCGAATATGCCAAGACATAGAGACGTAAAACGTATAGAGGATAAACTTAATCTTCTGAATCATTTTTACTTTACTCGCCTAATTTGATGATTGTTCTGGTTTGTTTTTGTTGCAAAAGCTGTCTTGCCGTTAAGCTTGGCTTACTTGCTTTTCCAGCCATTGTAGCGCTGCTTTTCGCGGCCATAAAATTTTAAAGCGCTTGGGTTGATACAGGCCCAACTCATAAAGCCCGCGTCTAACTGTCGAGTTCCTCAGTGCAGATTCGGTCGTGCTTTCGCTGGTTCCAGTGCAAAAAACTGAGCCACCGTTCTCCATGATCATGCCGCCGATATGGTGCAGGTTGGGAGCAATTTCTGACAATCGCGGATCGTAATACCAAGAGTGTCCGACAAAGCCCTTAAGCTCATCGTCGTCTTTCATCAGCTGAGCGGCCGTCATTAGAGTTAGCTTCCAGCTCTCTTTGCCAAATCTTTCGCGCAAGTTTTTGTCGTTCGAATCGAAGTGCGTTTCGAGGTACGCTCCCGAGTAACCGTTGCTGGCGATATAACGTAGCATTTTTGTCGGGTGCGATTTGAGCAGCCCCAATGGATACTTAACTCTGCCTAGCTTTCGACCACCACAGACCAGCATGTTCAGTGTTGCGGCTGATAGGTCTTTATGAAACTGATCACTGGGATAAGCGAGATATAGCGGAGGATTATGCTGAGTAGGGTTTTCAGGCTCTGCCGCGCCTTCAATTAAGATTTCGAGTATGCGATTGAAGTTCTCTATGCCGAGCTCTTTGACGGTACTTGGATAATCTGATTCCAGAAGTTTTTTATGGTTGTCTTCTATTAGGTCTATCAGCAGCGCAGCGTGGTAGCAAAGCAGGCCTCTCAGTCCATATTGGTGTTTTATCAATAGGGCTTTGGTTGCGACTTCAACGTCTAGGTGATCATAAGACCTTTCGCGAGGGTATGCGTCCAGTAAAGATCTGTACGCACTGATTGGGAAGCGAAGCAAGTCAACACCGCCGACGTCTTTGTAGAGTTCTTTTGCTGTCAGTAACGCAGACTGCAACTCGCTTAGACTGTCTTCGGCATTTGCAGATCGATCGGGGTCGCCGATTTGAGTTGGCATTGAATTACATTTCCTCGTAACACCTCAGCTTAATTTGACGAATGGCTGAGTGAACGTGTTTTCTATTGCAGAAGCACAGGATTGTTGCTTTGCCTGGTTGATGTTCACATCTGAACTGTGCTTCGATTTAGTTCAAAATTAATTGTTGAACAGTTTATCGATTTTGACGCAGATCAGCTGTGGCAAAGTTCACATTTTTTCTTCGCTGAGTTTAATGGTAAAAAGTGAAAATACAATTGAGGTACCAGCTGTTGTTTAGGGGCGGTACTAACAAGCCGATCTTCGCCGTTAGAATACAAGCTGTATTCAATCAAGGTCAATCTTATGGATAAGATGACACACTCCGGTGCTGAGTTTTCTCAAAGAGCCGCTAAAAATCTAATGGGCCCGTCTTATCGTGAACGGCTGCGTTGAATTTTTGCTTGCGCGTCAAGCGACTACAGTAAAGAGTCAGGTGTAAGAATGCGTTAACACAAAAAGTTCGATGCTCGCACTATGCAGATCTGAGCGTATCCTATTCGCGCATACTTTTTTACCCATTGGTGAATCGCGCGCGCTTCATGGTTTTTTTCAGCTGCTAACCGCGGCGAGGGTTGTTGTCCTACTTATTTACCAGGGGATTGGAACACTTATTTTGAGATGAACAATGCAGTGACTTCCTGCTTCGTCAGCGCGACATGTTTGATGTTTGTGCGATTATGGGTGTACACAACATGCAGTGAACCGTCTTGGCTACAGGTCATGGATGGATAAGAGTATTCACCCAGTGAGTTCTCCAGCGTTAGTTTATCCACCCATTCAACGCCATTGGTCGATACGGCAATTGTTAACTGGTATCGAGCAAATTGGCAGTTGTTGTACACCAGCAAAAATCCAAGATGATCGACTTTGATTGCGTCGATGGCAGCATTTGGATTGACTAGATTGGTAAGTTCTAGTGGGCTCCATGACTGTCCGCTATCAAACGACCAAGTGTGTGCAATGAAGGAGTTTTTTGTCCTACACAATGCTTGTAGTGTGTCGTTTTCATGCTCGATGATGACGGGCTGAATAGCCTTAATTCCGGCGGCGGGGACAGTGACTCTGTCCCATCTTTTGCTGTCAGGGTGGAAAATTTCAAAGTGAACCTCCCAGCCGTAATTTTCTGTACTGGTAGCTGTTATTGTTGTGCCGGACTTAAGCTGTATGGGTTTGTTTCTAACAGGGCCTGTCAGGGTAGGTTCGAGAGGAGTTGAGGCCGTCCATGAATTGCCTCGCTGTGTTGCGATATACGCACATGTCCAGTCTTCAGGTGAAGCTCCTGCTCGGTAATAGAGTCTAATCTCTTCTTGCGCTCGAAATAATACTGGGTTCCATACGGGTATGTTTCGGCCAGTGCTTGGCAAAGATGCCACAGTAGGGTGGTGATCACGCCATGTGCCATCAAATGTTGCCGTCCATATACTTGTTTGCGGGTGCGCTTCTGCAGGTCCCGCGCAACAGGCCAAGATGAGCCCCTGAGGGCCGTTTACGACAGTAGGAGCATGGCAATACGCAAAAGTATCGCTTGTAAAAACTAGACTGGATTGCATAATTCTGTCGAGATTAAACGCTGGCTAGCCAGCATAAATGATCCAGTCTTAGCATGCAGTGTTCAAGGTCAGTTTGAGCTTGCTGAGTGTTTTTTGCCCTATGGTTCTATCGATCGGGCTGAGATATTTTCGGCTTAACAGCCGTCTGCCAAGCTATATTTGCTGTGTAGTAAGCAGGTGTAATTGGCCACGACAAACTCAGTGGCCGTCCATAAAGAGTTTCGCTTAAGTAAAGGGCAGGACCGAAGCGGCAAACACCGTCGGATTTGTAGGCTTGCGGGCCGCGCTTTTACTATCTGGCCTGGTACTGTTCAACCAGTGAAGACATGGCTTTGTATTGCTCGTACAGCTCTGCGTCTGCTTCTGGTCTGATCATTTTTAGCGATGCCGCTTCTTCATTCGCCATGCCTTTATCCAATACAAACTCATCTACCGAATAACTGGATTGCTCTAGTAAATCAAAAGCTTGATCTAGTCCGTCACTTTCTATCATGCCTGCGGCCATCAGTCGCTCGATCTGAACCTGAGTAGCCAGCACCTGTGCTAAGGGCACGGATTGCTGTACTGGAAGGCGAGTTTCAATCAATGCGCCGGTTTCTGGGATGTCTGGCGTAGCATCTGGGCTAAGGGCAAACCGCACGCCTGTCATGACAAAAAGAGCCGTGAAAGAGAATATGGCAAATTTGTCGGTGGTGGAGCGTGTTTTGCGGTGAGTCATGTCAGCTTTCTCAAGGTGTTTCGTAGGGTGCAGCAATGACTGTGCCGTGGGGCCTTCACGTTGCCTTCACGCGCCTTGTTATACCTTCTGTGATGAGTGTGCTGCGCTTCGCGCTCTAAACATCAAAGCCTAACTAAAAACGTCAGTTATGGATTCTGGTGGAATCCATATTTAGACGAATATCAATCGGCCTGTAGGGTTAGGCGAATTTATTTACGAGCCGTCTCAAAACCACAGCCTATTACGGTGGCGGGTTAAGCTCTTTTTTACGTTTAACGGCTACTCTCCTTCATTTTATTTTCGAGCAAATTACTTTCATGAAAAAACTACAAGCGCAGTCGTTGAAGACATACGGGCAGTTTATTTTGCTGTTATTCATGACTGGCTTATTTGCTAGTTTTGCAAACGCGCATGAAATGCGGCCGACGGTGGCGGATATTGCAATATCTGCAGCCACTGCGGGTGAGAGCCAAAAAGCACGTGTGTTGGTGCGGGCTAACCTTGAGAAGCTGATGGCAGAGATTGGGCCCGAGCACGACGACAGTGACAGCGCACCCAACCGCCAACTGTACGACTCGTTGAGAGCAATGGATGAAAACCAGCTCGCCCTTGAGTACGCTGCCTTTGAACAGCGTCTCGTAGACGGTATCGAGATACGCAGCGGAGCGGGCAGAAAGATAGCGCTACAAAACGTCAACGTGGATATTCCTGCTGTCGCTGACACGTCTGTGCCGCGAGATTCGACGCTGAGCTTTGACTTAGAGCTCTTTCCAGCGGATAAAACCTTTACGTGGCAATGGCAAAAAAGTTTTGGAGAACTGATTCTTCGCGCTGATTACGACAACGCGCAAGACCCTTTCAGCGCGCTGCTCGCTGCGGGTCAACGCAGCACAGAGGTGTCATTGGCCGCTGCCACTACGGTGTCGCTATTTGAAACTATCACCAGTTACATCGTGGTGGGCTTTGAGCACATCATTCCGCTTGGGCTCGATCACATACTTTTTGTGATCGGGATATTTTTGCTGTCGACAAAATTTAAACCGCTGATATTGCAAGTAACCGTTTTTACCGTCGCGCACACTTTCACGCTTATGCTCGCTTCGCTAAAAATCGTGACAATATCTGGCAGTATTGTGGAGCCGCTGATTGCTGCGTCCATTGTGTACGTTTGTATCGAAAATATTTTCCATCAACGCACTACGCGGTGGCGATTACTGGTGGTGTTTTGCTTCGGGTTATTGCACGGTCTGGGCTTTGCCAGTGTGCTGGGTGATGTCGGTATCAGTGCCACTCATTTTGTTGCCGCACTGTTGGCTTTCAACGTTGGCGTTGAGATAGGTCAGCTGGCTGTTATTTTAGGTTGCTTCTTGTTACTGGGTATTTGGTCAAAAAAGCACTGGTATAACACCTACCTGCGCATACCTTTATCCTTGTTGATAGGCGCGGTAGGTCTATATTGGTTTGTTGAACGAGTGATGGGGTGAAGGTAAAGCGCACAAGCTTGCATTAACTAGAGCTTGCCAAATCCTTCTCGTTCAAATGTGATTGATGCCCACAGGCTAATCCAGTGTGCATCGTCTGAGCTGAGTGCTTCGCTGACGTGCACTGCGTTAAACATATATTCGCCATCAGCCAGTAACTTAAACGTAGCGATGCCCTCTGCGTCGCTCTTCTGAGTAAATCGAAACATTTGATCGCCGCGCCAGAACATCTCCGCCTGTCTATTGGGCAATGGCTTGCCATCCAGCATCAGTTGAACTCGTAGTTCTTTTATTTCGCTGTAGGGGTTATCTAACAGACGCATTTCAAAATCTGCGCCCGTCAGCTCAAAAGCCGCATTTTTGGTGGCCAGGTCTTCCGGCGTTGCAAGAGCGTTTTTGGCTGGGCTTGTGTGATCAACTCGCAGCAGTGTTTTTGCGTTGCGCCGGTACAGCTCTTTGATATTGCTGTTTGGCAGGCCGCGAGACTTGTGTGCTTCTTCAATAGCGTCTAGCGCGTGGTAGTCGAGAAAGTTTTTGAACTTGTGCCACGTTGTGTATTCCAGCGAGCTCTCTGCGCTGTTGACGGTGAAGGCGTAGATGCCAGCTTCTGTGGGGGTTTTGTGCAGAGCAGGGTAATCGCCTAGTCGGCCACTGTAGGGCTCAGTTTTACCGTTGTAGGAAATATCTATAGAGGTGAAGTTGTCGGGGTTGTAGGGGAATGCCGCACCAACAAAGTTTTCGCCATTGCGGATGTCAACGATGATTTTCTGCTCGCTGCTGATCGACGGGTCAACGGCGTCTAGCCAATATTCATGGCTAGACGCCGCAGTCGAAATCAGAGACAGCAAACATACTAGTGACGGTCTAAATGCAGGGGTCAATAGAGTGTCTCTTATGTTGTGGCGCAGAGCGGAGGGGGCCTCCGCCGGCGCTTAGGGTGTTATTGCTTTGGCAAAAGCACCGCGTCAATCACGTGTACAACACCGTTGCTTTGCGGAACATCCGCAATCGTAACAGTAGCCACTGTGCCGTTCTCGTCGGTAAAGGTGACTTTGTCCTCACCGTATTCTGCCACTAATTTACAGCCGCCTACGGTAGGAACGTCATGTTTCCCGCCGTCGTCGTTGACCATTTTGACAACATCGGCAGCCATTGCCTTGGCCGCCACTACATGGCAAGTCAAGATAGTGCTCAGCATGTCTTTGTTTTCAGGTTTTAGCAGGGTATCAACAGTGCCTTCTGGCAGTGTTTCAAACGCGGCATTAGTTGGAGCCAAAACGGTAAATGGACCATCACCCTGTAATGTTTCAACTAGGCCTGCAGCTTTGACGGCTGCAACCAGTGTGGTGTGGTCCGACGACGCTGACGCATTTTCGATGATGTTTTTAGACGCGACCATTTCGGCGCCACCAACCATAACACCGTGTCCGCCAGCGTGGGCAACGATGCTTGTTGCTGCGATAGCTGTCATCAGAGTGGTCGATGCTAATGTGCTTTTAATGCTCATGTTTAAATCCTTTCTTTTACGTAAGTGGGTATTTCGCCAAATCAAAAACAATTTTAAAAAATGATTGCTGATTTGTTGGTCTTGTAGCCATTACGCAGCTGCTGGGCTTTTAGATGCAGCTCAACACTAAACTATTCTGCGAGTCTTTTGACTCGCCGGTGTTTCGCGTTTTAGCGTCGCGCGGTGACCGTTAGTTGTGTTGCTTGCTATGCCGTGTAGAAGGTTTTGTGCTGTCGCATAACGCCGCCAAACATCGCTACAGAAGAAACTCGTACGTTCACATTGCCTTCACGTTTGTGACGTTAATATGAGTAGAAGGTTTCAGAGCTAAGGTAGGATGATGTTCAAAGTAGATGTTCAGCACGTTCCTAAAAACAGCTGCACTGGCTTGGTGTTCGTCGTCGCGATGTTGCTGTTAGTATTGACTGCTTTGCCTAGTGGGCCTCTTGATTCTAAGCGGTTCAATGCCTTGGCTACAGACGATCTGGGCTTTGAGGTAGCACCGCATAGCGCAAAAATGTTCACGCCTCCGGCAGTGAGTCAGCACACCGTGTCGTCGATTCGCATAGACAGGGTGGAAGCTGCTGCTCGGGTACTTGTTGGTTCATCTGGTGCTGAGCTTACACTCAGGCGTTCGAATTCCTCAGTTGATGGTTTACACGGTCTAGGCTATGTGAAAATGCAAGCACTGCACTCGGCTGACAGCTTGGAGAGCGCGCCGATAGTAGACTTTTAGATAAGCGCTTTTTTGTCGAAGTCTTGCGGGGAATTGGCTACGAACGATGACCAGATGAGTGCGATTTCTCATACGTCGAAGTAGTGAAGGAGAGCAGTGGCTAGGGCTCTCTACAGAGTTTCGCGCCGAGCCAAGTGCTCGCGCCACATCATGTAGACCCCAGATACAATGATCAACGTGGCACCTGTGACCATCCAAGCGTCTGGTCTTTCTCCAAACACCAACACACCTAAAATAAGCAAGAAAATAATCCGAGAATAGCGATAGGGCATGACCACCGAGACTTCGGCCATGCGCAGCGAAGCAATCAGCAGAAGATAGCCTAAGGCACCACAGATAATCATCGGCACGATGATCCACCAGTTGATCTGTGCTGGCATAAAGCTATCTCCGTTGAACAGTAGCCATGCCACCGTGAAAGGAGCGGCCGCAGCCATGGTGTAGGTTGCCAGACTGGCCGAAGGTATATCGGTGGGCACCATGCGTGTGGTTAGGTCGCGAACTGACATTGCCACCAGCGCGAGCAGCGCCCAGAGCACATTGATATCGAACGCGACAGCACCGGGCTGAACAATCAATAACACGCCGATAAAACCAACGATTATGGACGCCCACCTTCTCCAGCCGACTTTTTCTTGTAAGAACAAAACAGCACCAACGGCTGCCAGCATGGGCGTAGCTTGTGTGATCGCGCCGACGGTGGACATGGGGATTTTGGCTAAGGCTGTCACCATACCGACCATTCCAGCTACTTCTACAAAATAGCGAAGCAATAAAATAGGTGAGAAGGCTCGCATATCGTTTAGCCGGTCGCCTTGTATTTTTGCAATAAGAGCGAACACCACAAGCGCGCCACCCATCAGATAGAACATTACTTGGGCTGTTGACATGATAGTGGTGGCCATCTTGACCAGCGTGTCAGCAGCCGAAAAAATGGCCATCGAGGCGAGCATAATAAGAATGCCGCGGAGGTTTGTATCTTTGATCATGAAGACAAAAAATGCTCGAGTTGCTTTGAAGGTGAAGCTTACGTTGAACGCGGTGGTGATGATAGCTCTATCGTACAGCAAATGACGCCTCGTCTTTGCAGGCACTTTGAAGCCTTAGCTCTTGCTTTACTCAAAAGACGGAGACTTTTGCGTTCGTGTGCGCACTGGCAATGCTTGTTAGACTCTCGGTTTTGCCTTATGGGTAGCGGCTTGGCTAGCCAGGCCGCGATAACTTCTTCGCTCGATGGCGTGCATTGAGTCGACGGTTGGCAAGTGATACTGGGATTTGATCGATATGCAATGGTGGGAAAGCTTTGAACAGTTGGAATATTCTAACGAGCTGTTAGTAATTATTGGTGCGTTACTGCTGCTGATAGGTGTGATGAAGATCATTCGCAGCGGCCTCAAAATGTTTTTTTGGGTCGTTTTGTGCGCTGTGGGAGCCGGTGCCATCGCCTACGGAAACAAAAACAGCACAGTCGATTTGCCCTTTAATAACTCCAATCAAATCTCAGAGTATGTGGGCGCAGGTAAAGATCTGTCGGCTGATGCCTTAGAGCTTCTGTGCCGCAAACTAGATGATACTTGAGCCAAGCGGTGGTGTAGTGTGACAAAAGCAATGACGAAGAGCGGCCAATGAAACGACGAAGCACGGGTGTTTTCTGGTTTACCCATGATCTGCGTCTGCACGATAACCCTGCACTGATGCAGACTAAATTGCTGGTCGACGAGCTGATCTGTGTCTACGTAATGGATTATGCGTGGCAGTCGTCCAGTTTGTATCAACAGGCAAATGTCTCGGCACCGTCGCGTCGATTTTTGCTTGAGTCGTTGAGTGATCTATCCAACAACCTTCAAGCGCTAGGTCAGCGGTTAATTGTTCTTGAATCCGAAGCAACAGCCGCATTGAGCGGAGTGATACTAGAGAGCAATGCGTCTGCAATTTTTCGCAGTGAGAGTGTTGGCTGGTATGAAAATCGAGTTTGGGCTGAGCTAAAAAAATTCAAGGGGCTCAGTTTTCATTCTGTTGATTCACACACGTTGTATACCACCAACACGCTACCGTTTAGCCTTTCAGACTTACCCACCACTTTCACACAGTTCAAGGATGCGGTGGCGGGTATCGAGTCGCCTCAGCCTATCCCGAAACTGGGCTATTTACCGCCGCCTCCATCGGCTGAATACCCAGCGTTTGAAAAGGTAGAAGCAAAAGCTGCAGCCTCAGAATATTGTGGCGGGGAGAGCCGTGGGTTAGCTCAGTTACACCAGTATTTCTCGGGTGACAAAGCACAGTCGTATAAAGACACGCGCAATGCGATTACCGGTTGGGACAACTCCTGCAAGTTTTCACCTTGGTTGGCCAATGGTTGCTTATCGGTGCGCGAAGTCGCGTCGACGCTCTCTGGCTACGAGAGAGAAAACAAGGCAAACGAATCTACCTATTGGATTTTCTTTGAGCTTTTGTGGCGTGAATATTTCCAGTGGTACGCACTGAAAAATGGCGCTGATTTGTTTTCGTTTGCGGGTATCAAAAAGCAAAAACCACTGACTAGCTTCTACCCCGAAAGGTTTCAGAAATGGGTTAACGGCACTACGCCGTATGCACTCGTGAATGCTTGTATGAATGAGCTTAGAGCGACGGGCTATTTGTCGAATCGTGGACGCCAAATTGTGGCCAGCTGTTTGGTCAACGAACTGGCGATGGATTGGCGCTACGGTGCCGCCTATTTTGAGCAGGCGCTGGTTGATTATGATGTAGCGAGTAATTGGGGGAACTGGCAGTACCTCGCTGGTGTTGGTGCTGATCCTCGAGACAAAAGGCATTTTGATCTCGACAAGCAAACTCAACAGTTTGACCCAGACAGGCGCTACATTAATCACTGGGCTGGGGATAACGACCTGCAATCGCTTGACTCTGTGGATGCTGCCGACTGGCCCATCGGTTAGTCGCACTTTGTAGAAAGGCTTAAAAACGATCAGGGTAACTTCCTGATCGCTGTAGAGACTTCAGCCCCAAATAGCGTTAAAGGCGTAACCACCCGAGACGGCAACTGTAAATATAACCGCTAAGAATGCCAGCAGTAATTGCCAATGGAACAGGCGCTTGAGCAAAATCATTTCGGGCAAGCTGGCACCGCCGCTACCAATCACCAGAGCCATGATGGCACCAATGCTGACGCCCTTTGCCATAAAAGAGCCGACCAAGGGCATGATGGTGGTGACACGCATGTATAACGGTATGCCTATGACGGCTGCAGCGGGTACGGCTGCAGGGTTGTCAGCGCTGGCGACTTCTGCAAAAAATTCCGCAGGTAGAAACCCGTGGATACCCGCACCGATGGTCATCGCAATTAGCATATAGGGCAGCATTTGTCTAAATAACGAATAGCTTTCTTGCCACGCCATGCGCCAGTCGATACTCGGTTTTTTAGTGGGCTCTGGGGCCTCGCAACAGGCAGCTGCTGCAGATAAGTTGCGTGCGCCAGTTAGCGTGCTCGGCTGTTCAGGCGGGGTGCACTGGGTGCTTTCAGTCTGGCTAGCGCAGCAACTTGCTGTTTGCTCGGTAGCTTGCAGAAGGTCTTGTTTGATGAATCTGTCAAAGCCCGCACGTTGCAGTATGACACCTGCTGTTATTGATGCGCCGAGTGCTAGTGCAGCGTAAAACAGGGTGATGCTTAGTCCAAGTACTGGGATGAATAAAGCAATGACAATCGGGTTGAGCAGGGGGGACGTAAATAGAAAGGTCATCGTGGGGCCAAAACCTGCTCGGGCTTTGAGTAAACCGATCAACATGGGGATGGTTGAGCAACTGCAAAACGGAGTGATTGCGCCAAGGCCTGCTGCTGCCAAGTAACCGCGGCCATTTTTCCCGCCGAGAATGGCTTGTATTTTTTCGGCTGGCAGCCTCTGATTGATGATCGCGACGAAGAAGCTGATCAGTAAAAACAGTATGGCGAGTTCCAAAAATAGATGCACAAACATCTCACCGCTGGCGTTGAGTTTGTCGAGAAATTCAGGGCTCATGACTAACCTCTATTGTTCTAGTAATATCGAAATATATGCTGAAAATAAAGGCGGCCTCATGCCGCCTATTATTTGATTTAGCTGCTGTTTTTTTGTTCCAACTCCAACGTACAACACTCCGCGTTGAGAAAATTTACCACTTCGTTCAATGCGCTTAGTTCGGCCACACAGTAGAGTGTGCGTCCATCACGTCGTTGGTGCATTAGCCCGGCGGCGATTAGTCGATGCAGGTGATGCGATAACGTTGAGCCAGACATCGCCAATCGCTGCTGGATGTCGCCTACCGCTAAGCCCTCCGGGCCCGCTTTGACTAACAGTCTGAATACCGATAGTCGTGTCTCATTGCCCAGCTCAGCCAGGCGTTTTGTTGCCAACTTTTGATCCATGCAAAAAGATTAGCATCAATATTTCTATATTTCCACAAATATAGAAATAAAATCGCCGCTGTTTATGGTTTGCGTATAGCTGAGGCTTTCATTGGGGGGTGATGTGACGATAGAGCTCGGCACTTTGGCACCTATCTAGGCCCTGATATGGCTCAATCCTGATCTTTAGACAGGGGAAGTGCTGTTTCTTAACAGCTTTGTGCAACTTTGTTGTCCCTTTACACTTCTTACCCTACTCTTTGCTCTTCTTGTACCGCCATAAGCGAGCGGAGTCTTGTGTTGCAGGCCTGCTGCAAAGGCATGACGATTCATCGTGATGCTGTGAGTGTGTCAGCAATAATTTACAATGCCTCAATTAATAAGCTGGGCTGAGCGTATGCGCGGCGTGTCACGCTCCAGTTCTTCAGTAAGTCGAGTACCGATATGAAAACGTTTAACTGTAATTGCCCAGATCATCAGGTTTTATTTTTTGAGAGCACGCAATGTGTCGCTTGCGACAGGGTTGTTGGGCTGGATGATGACTTTGACAAAATTGAGCCCTACGATCTGGATGAAAAGAGCGGGCACTACTTCAAAGCAGGGAAGCCAGAGACGCTTTATCAAAAATGTGATAACCATGCCAAATACGGTGCCTGCAATGGCATGGTCAACCTGAAAACCTTCGTGCCCAGCGATGTGGAAGGTGAAGTGCTGTGTTTCGCTTGCCGGTTCAATGAAGTGATCCCGGACTTGACAGTGGTAGAGCACATACCGCTGTGGAAAAAAATGGAAACCGCTAAACGCCGTGCTATGTACACCTTAAAAGTACTGCCGTTGCCGCTGAACGATATCACGCAAGACCCAGAGGGAGGTCTTAGCTTTGACTTCACCACAGACCGTGATGTGAATGATCACTTTGCCAGCAAACTAAAAAACCAGAAGGCCGTTTTTACAGGCCACAACTGCGGCCATATCACTATTAATCTGGCCGAAGCTGACGAGGTTGCTCGCTCGCACACGAAGCTCGCGATGGGTGAGCAGTACCGTACATTGTTAGGGCATTTTCGCCACGAGTTGGGTCACTACTACTTTGATAAAATTATTGTCGGCAACCCCGAAAAGCATGCACTGTGCAAACAGTATTTTGGCGACGATGAGTTAGACTACAAAAAGGCCATGGATAAACATTACAAGAATGGCGCCCCAAAAGATTGGAGCGACTCATTTATCAGTGAGTACGCTACTATGCACCCGTATGAAGATTGGGCCGAGACTTGGGCGCACTATATGCACATCATGGATACCTTAGAGACAGCGCAAAATTTTTCTATTACAGGTTCAGTACGCGGAAACTCTGAGGAGACGGAAGAGGTTGGCGACTTATACCTCCCGCAAGACGCTTATTTCTTTTCAGCGCAAACCTCTATCACCAGTATTCTAGATTCATGGGTTGAGTTTTCTGTCATTCTTAATTCGCTGAACCGTAGCATGGGATTGAATGATGCCTATCCGTTTGTATTGACAGATTCAGTGCGCGGAAAGCTATCGTTTGTTCATCATGCTATTCACAACAGACTGCACCGTATGCCTAGCGCTGTTTAGAAAATAATGTCGACTAGAGAGCCTGCCGCCCAACTCAACGTAAAACCCGCTAGCCTGTTCATATAACGGCCAGCGTGTCACTTGTTGTCTTTGTGTGCCTTGCTTGTCTTTTTATAAAGGCCAAAAGAACAACAGTAACGGCACTGATACGGCGATAATCAATATTTCCAGCGGTAGACCCATGCGCCAATAGTCGCCAAAGTGGTAGCCGCCAGGACCCATCACCAAGGTGTTGGACTGGTGGCCAATAGGGGTGAGGAAGGCGCAAGAGGCACCGACGGCAACAGCCATCAAAAAAGCATCGCTGCTCACGCCGAGTGACGAGGCGATAGCCACGCTGATTGGAGCCATGACCAATGCCGTGGCTGCGTTGTTGATAATATCGGACAGGAACATCGTAACAACAAGTATCAGTGCTAGCAGAGCCGCAGCAGGCAAACCAAGCGTAGCTCCTAGTATCGCGGTGGCGACCCAGTCGGTTGTACCTGTCGTCTCTAGGGCATGGCCTACCGGTATCATCGCACCGAGCAGCACGATTACCGGCCAATCCACCTCGTCGTAGATCTCACGAGCAGAGATTGTATTCATCAATACGTACACGCCGATCGCCAAGAGAAAAGCGACCGGCAAAGACACAGCGCCAGTGACGCCCAGTGCGATAGCCGTTGCAAAAACAGCCAGTGCTGGCAAGAGTTGTGTTTTTTTACTCAAGCTGAGATTTCGATTGGCCAGTGGCCAGACGTCTAATTTTTGAAAATGGGCGTCAGCCGTGTCTGCATCACCCACGAGCAACAGCACATCACCGGCTTTAAACTTTTGGCGCTTGAGACGGGTGCGGATAGTGGAGCCGTTACGCGCTATACCCACTAACGCGAGAGAGCGTTGAGTCTGTAAGCGTAGATACTGGCTGCCGCTGCCAACTAGGGGGGATCTTTGCGCCACTACGCCTTCCAGCATGACGGTGTTTTTGGGCGCGTCTTCTGCTTGTGCTTCGGAGCTGCTGTTCAACAAGACAAAACCGAATTCATCTACCAAGCTCTGTAAATTGGTAGGGTCGCCTTGCACCAATAGAATATCACCTGCGGTGACTAAGTAGCCTCTTGGCATCGGCCGTGAGAAACCGTATTTTCTCACCAGCCCCACGATGTCGATGTGTTCTATATCGAACTCGGGGTTGTCTTCTAGGCGCTCGCCAATCAAGGGCGAGTCTTCGGCAACTTCCAGCTCGGTGAGATAATTAGATACTTCAAAGGCGGCTTTAGAGCCATCATTGCTGCTGCGGTCTGAGGGGATAAGGCGCCAGCCAACGACAGTGATAAATGCAAGCCCAAGCACAGCTACCACCAAACCAACTGGACTAAAATCAAACATGCCAAAAGGCTGGCCAGTGAGTTCTTCGCGGTAGCTGGCGATTATAATATTGGGCGGAGTACCAATAAGGGTAGTCATGCCGCCAAGAATACTGCCAAAGGCTAATGGCATCAGAACTAAGGCGGGGGATCGCTCTGCTTTTTTTGCGGTCGCTATGGCTACAGGTAGCATTAGGGCTAATGCACCGACGTTATTCATAAAAGCTGAAGCCACTGTCACTACGCCTGTCAGCGATGCGATGTGTAGATAGATGTTACCCGTGTAGCGCCCGAGGTAGCTGGCAATAGCATCTACGACGCCGGCGTTTTTGAGTGCGTGGCTAATTATCAGTACGGCGGCCACTGTGACAACAGCTGGGTGGCCAAAGCCGCTAAAGGCATCATTGGATGGCACTACACCTGCAATGACGGCCATCATCAGACAGAACATGGCAACTACGTCATGGCGGTATTTGCCCCAAGCAAAAAAAATCAAAGTGAGGCCAAGAATGGCGCTTATCGTGATTTGCTCTGTGTTCATTTTGCGAAATCCGCTGGTGGCTCAGTGAAACGATGAGGCTAAAAGCAAACTGTGCAGGTAACCCACAGTGTACGCAAGTTTAGCCCTGGGCGAGTTGCATAGCCTCGCCTGTTAGTTTACGTGAGAAAGTCGCGCTGAAAAGTTGCAGTTGTTGCAGGTGGGTTTTACGGTGGCAAAAAAACAGACCGTTTTGACGGCAGCCTACACAGGAGGCCTATTGCAAATGCGTAACGTCACTTTAAAGAGCTAGAGCTAGAGCTAGAACAACAACTGCTTGTTCAGCTTTTGGGTTGGTCGAGATTTGTCGTGATCTGCGGACATCGCTATGTTTAGAACATGATCAAGGCTATGCAGCGCGCAATAGCCTTCTTTGCAGCAAGTTAAAAAGTTTGCAGAAACGTTTTCTGACTTTTTATTTTGCGATTTGTCTATGCCACCACGTGTTGCGCAACGGCGCTCCAGCAACAAAGCTCTTGCTTCCTAGCGCCTCCCCAATGCGCAAACATTCGTTCCACTTTGCCATGCGTTCTGAACGTTGAAAAGAGCCCACTTTAAGCTGTCCACAGCCTAGTCCAGTGGATAAGTGACTGATGCTGATATCCTCCGTCTCGCCTGATCTCGCCGAGACGACCGATGCGTATTGGGCCGTATTCGCCGCTCGGAAGGTAGCAATGGATTCGCTGATAGTGCCAGCTTGGTTCACTTTTATTAGCACGGCGTTGCAGGCTTTGTCTTTTTCGGCTTCTTGTACCAAAGAAGCATTGGTGACCAAATAGTCGTCTCCAATAATTTGTACTCGTTGACCAAATCGACGGGTAAATTCGATCATACCCTCGCGGTCGTCTTCACCGACTGGGTCTTCAATCGAGACAATAGGGTAGGCGTCAAGCCAGTTGCCCAGCATGTCGATCAATGCGGATGAATCCATATCACGATCTTCTAGGGCCAGCCTGTATTTTCCGTTGCTGCGAAACTCTGACGCCGCAATATCTAAAGAGATAACCACGCGATCACCGGGTTTTTCGCCGGTCATTTCAATCGCTTTGACTAGGGTTTCTAGCGCTTCTTCGTTGGATTCGAAAAGCGGCCACCAGCCGCCTTCGTCAGCGACACCGGCACGTTTTCCCTTGGCTGCCATGATGTCGCCTGCGGCAAAGTAAACTTCTTGGGTGACTTCTAGCGCTTCGTCAAATGTGGCCGCACCCGGCACCATGATCATAAAGTCTTGAATGTCCACGCGGCGTCCGGCGTGTGCACCGCCACCAAAAATCTGTATCTCGGGTAAAGGTAGCGTAGGGGTGCAATCGTATTGATTGGCCACGTGTTGCCACAGAGGTTGTTTGGCATCCGCCGCAGCTGCGTGCAAAGTGGCGAGCGAAGTAGCCACTGTCGCATTTCCACCTAACACTTCTTTCAGTGGTGAGCTGTCTAGCGATAGTATCTTTTCATCGATGCTTTGTTGATCTTCTACGGGCATGCCGATTAAGGCCTTGGCAATAGCACCGTTTACGCTGTTCAATGCATTTTCTACGTTTTTACCTCGCATTGCCTTGCCGCCATCACGGAGGTCTACAGCTTCTCTGGTTCCGCGTGATGCACCCGCAGGGGCTATGGCGCGTCCAGTGCTGCCGTTGTCAAGAGCGACTTCTACCTCAACGGTGGGTTGGCCGCGCGAGTCCCAGACGCGCCGTCCGTGTACTGATTTAATTGCTGACATGTGTCTTGTTTTCCATGGCTGAAGTGATGTATGAGACCAGTGCATCGAGCGTAGTGACAGGGTTAAGCAACAAGTCGATTGCTATCTGTCGGACAAACTGCTGCTCTTGATCGTTGAGATATTCCACTGGTGATTTGCCGTCTACTCGAGCAAGCATTAACGCAGGTAGTAAACGACATATCCGCGCTTGCAAAACCTCTTCGGACTCCCAACAGATATGTTTGGCGTAGGCTTGCCAGAATGCCGAGACGCTTTCCAGTAGGTGTGTGCGTGAGTGTGGCAAGTGCACCGCTTTGAGCAGTATATGATTCAGACAGAAGGCGGGGTCGAAGCTGGCATCTCCCATGGTGGCGCACTCAGCGTCTAATATGAGAGGACCGGTGGGGCGAAACAAGATGTTCTTAGGGCTGACATCTCCGTGTACCAGTACTTGTTCACTGGTGTAGAGCATCTGTGCGAGCTCGGTCAGTATGGTATCGAGAGTAGGGTGTCGACTCGCACTGAACAATAGGTAAGGATCAATACGCAGTGCTTTGAAATCATCGCGGTTGTGAAAGCAATGTCTTTCGAAGTTGGGCCGAGTGGAGTGAGCATGGATGCGGCCAAGAACGTCGGCGACTGAAGCGGCTTCGCCGTGATCGGGGGCATGTTGCAACAGCGCGGATTTCCACAAATAGACGTCGTCGCCGGCCACGTACTCCATTGCGAAACCGTGCAAAGCGGGCACTTGTCCGTAGAGTTTGACTGCACATTCCGGCGCAATAGTGGCTGCGCATTCTAACCAAGCATACTCAGCAGCGTTCCGGTGAACAGGGGCGTGCCAGTCCTCGGCGACTTTCAGTTTAGGCAAAGCGAATTTAACGCACAGACTACGACTGTCCAAATCAACACGGGCGATGTCTGACGCGACCCCGCCAGTTAACGGCTGCACTGAAGTCACTTCGCTGGTTTGTGCCAAGCCTAGTTGCAAAAGCAGGTCTATGCAGCGCTTCTCTAATTTGTCTGTCAATGTGTACTCCGCAAACATGTTCACGTGAACATTACTTTGGCTTAGAATGCGAATAGTGTCAATATACCGCTGTGAAAATACTTTTTGGTACAAGCAAAAAAGAGAATTCAATTGGGCCGAGTTACGATTAAATCTATCGCCAAAGACCTTGGTATTTCGCATATGACGGTGTCGCGTGCTCTGTCCGACAACGCCAATGTGCAGCCGGCAACACGGCAAGCGGTTTTAAAACGTGCTCAGGAGCTTGGCTACGTTAAAAGCGCCGCCGCTAAAGCGATGCGTGGCGACTCCACACAAATCGTCGGTTTGTTACTGCCTAACATCGTGAATGAGTTTTATGCGCGCTTTGCAAACACGCTGGCGCAGGCTTGTGAGCAGCTTTCCTATCATCTGATTATCCATCTGACCAATGATGACATTGTGCGCGAGCAGCAAGCTTTAGCTAAGTTGCGTGAGGTGCAGGCCATGGCTGTGATTATGGTTCCCGCGCCGGGTGAGTCGGAAGGTGGTGAGCAACAGTTGCAGTCGATGAAAACTATTCAGTTGGTTCGACAACGCCCCATGAAGATAGCGAGTACGGCGTTACTCATCGACGATTCCAGTGCCATCACGGATGCTGTGGAACATCTTGCTCGACGTGGTTGCAGCTCGATCGCTTTCATCGGTGCTGATGAGCGTTTCTCTTCGGGTCACCAACGTTTACAGGCGTTTCAACGTGCTTTGCAAGGGCTTGCTCTACCCTACAACATCGATATGATTTGCACTGTCGAGCCGTCTTTCGAGATGGGTCGAGAGATTGCTTTACGCTTGGTTGAGCAGGGCGATTTGCAGGCGATAGTGTGCGGTGGATTAGAGCTCTCCAATGGTGCTTTGAGCGTGCTGATGGAGCGCAATATTGACCCAGAGCACGATATTCCCTTTATCGGTTATGGCGATCCGTCGTTCTATGCTTGGATTGGTGGCGGTATTTCTACGATAGAAGTCCCAGTCGATCAGTTGGCACAACAAGCCGCCGAATTGCTGAGTATCGAACAAGATTGGGGGACGGTCTGCCGGCGTGACGACTTGAGACTTGACGCCAATTTGCTGTTGCGCGGTAGTGGCCTAAAGAGTTAGCAGATAAACACCGGCAAAGTAAGCACGAAGTGCAGATACACAAGCGGAGCAGCCTTGTCGTTTGTCGCTCGTGTACCTTGCACTTTGAGCATCGCTGGCAGTGCTCGAAACAGCCTAAAGAGAAAAGGCTATTCGGGGTGCCCTATAGATACCGGCTGCAGCGACTAGCGCAATACATGTACCGCACACTTTGCGTGTCGAACAACGCGCGCTGCTGTGCTGCCCAGTAGGTAGTCTTGCAGACCAGGTTGGTGCGAAGCGATGATGATGCAATCTACATCATGTGTGTCGGCCCAATCGACGATAGTTCGGCCTGAATGACCGTTGACCAACACGGGAACGCCATGATCAAACTGAGCGGCTAAAGCACTGAGCTTGCTCTGCAGCTCTTCGTTTAGTTTGGCGTCGTAGTCTTCTGGCACATAGGTTGTGATGTAGTCTGGAACAGCTTCTTTTACGTGTAAAACTGATACGCGTGTATCTGGCGCCGATAACATCTTCGCTACCCGCAAAGATTGATCAGCATCATGGTCTGTGTCAAACGCTACTGCTAAGAGAATATGCTTGTACATTATCGTCTCCAAAGTCGTTGTAGCAGCGCATTCTTGATGAAATAGCAGCGCTACTGATTTTCTCCAAGGTCACACCTCGCGCAATTCGCTTGCCTGTCTTTTTCGAGTCAATAATGCAAGAGATGACCCTTGTAGTTGTTCTGAATTGACGAGCGTTATTAGCTTCCTGTTTCAGCATGCGTTTTGCCGTGGTGTGTGTTTAGTACACCTCGCAGCCGTGTCTGTGTCGAGTGATTTAGTCACGGTGCGGGTAGCTGTCTGTTGACTGCGGGAATGCTGGAGATTGGCCGATTATTGTTAAGTGTTTGTTGTACGTTTTCCCCGCTTTCTTGATCTCAGCAGTGGTGAGTTGATAAAGAATTAATTGACTTAGCACGTTGTTTTTTACGCTGTAAGCGCAGAGTTTAGGCCGTGTTTGAAAAATTTCTTTTGTGGCAAAAAGAGGATTTTTAAACACTGGAAATAGACCCTAGCGCTGTGACTGTTAAACCTATATTTACGACCTAAGTTCTTTTCGGTTAAGCCATTCGAAATCT
>ENA-ORXM01001817-ORXM01001817.1-marine-metagenome-genome-assembly--contig:-NODE-1817-length-27640-cov-6.332148_pt1 | contig 27640 bp, 25 predicted proteins | sample MGYA00237867_ERZ511480 | MGnify/ENA primary metagenome ERZ511480 (study PRJEB26309, sample SAMN06266103) | marine metagenome | isolation source: Algal blade | place: United Kingdom:Sidmouth, United... | reverse complement strand
GAGTTAGCACAGCGGGTAACACAGCTGACTAATGCACTGGTAGAGCTGGGGGTGGGTCGGCAAGACGTCACTTCTATCGTGATGCCCAATTTCCCCGAAACGTATTATTCGTTGTGGGCGGCTGAAACAGCGGGCATCGCCAATCCAATCAATCCCTTACTAGATTCATCAGTGATCAAAGACATCATGATCGCCTCAAGTACAAAGGTGCTAATCGGCTTAGGGCCAGTACCTGGAAGTGATATTTGGGAAAAAATTCTAGAAATAAAAGAGCAAGTGCCATCTTTGCAGGCTGTTATCAGTGTGTTTGGCAATGACACCGCAGCGAGTAAAGATCAGCGTGTGCCAGTGTTTGCTTTTGATTCTTTGCTGGGTCGGCAATCGTGGCAGGAGCTGAAGGCGCAGTCAGCTGGTCAAACTGACGTCTGCTCCTACTTTCACACAGGTGGCACGACTGGCCTGCCAAAACTTGCTAAACACCTCCACCTCAATGAGCTGACGAATGCCGCGCAAATGATGTTACTTTCGCCCAAAGGTGCTGAGGATCGTGTGCTGATTGGTTTGCCCATCTTTCATGTGAATTCCGCGGTGACAGGCCTGTCAACTATCATGAAGGGCGGTACGATTATCATGGCTAGTCCCTCAGGCTTTCGTGGCAAGAACGTCATTAAAAACCTATTGAACTTACTCAATAACTACGACATCGCAAATATGACCGCCGTACCAACGGTATACGCAGGTTTGCTGGAAACTGTTGGCGATAACACAGAAAACGTACAACGGCCTCGCTCCATGGACTTTGCTTTGGTCGGAGCGGCGCCTCTCTCAGAAGATTTACAGCGTAAATTCAAAGAAAAAATAGGTATCTCGCTGGTGGAGGGTTATGGATCAACCGAGGGCACAGCGGTGAGCACTGTCATGCCACCTGATTCCATCGAAAAAGAAAAATCAGTAGGCCTCGCGATACCCGGTATAAAAGTACTGATAGGTGATATAGATGAAAACGGGCAGTTGCTACGCCTGTGTGACGTTGGTGAAGCAGGCGAGATACTGATTGCTGGCAATAACGTGTTCCCAGGCTATGTCGAAGAGAAGCACAATATAAATCTTTGGGTTAGCACGAGTGACGGACTCACCTTGGTTAGAACCGGTGATTTGGGCAAAATAGATAACAACGGTTACTTGTCGCTGTGCGGGCGGAAAAAAGAATTGATCATCCGTGGTGGGCACAATATAGACCCCAAAATGATCGAAGACGTAGCAGCTACACACCCCGACGTTTTGCTGGCAGCTGCTGTACCACGACCCGACAGTTATGCAGGTGAGCTACCCGCGCTCTACGTAACTACCACTCCTGCATCCTCTGCGGATGAAGCGACCTTGTTGGCCTATATGCGTGAGCATGTTCCCGAACGAGCAGCGATTCCCAAGTCGGTGATTGTACTCGATGAAATGCCTTTGACTGCCGTTGGCAAGATATACAAGCCTGTCTTAGTTGGGCGAGAAATAAAGCAGGTCGTAGAATCAGAACTTGCCGATGTTGTTGGCGACAAACTTCGGGCTGTGCGTGTTCGACCTGACCATCATTTAGGGTTTGTTGTATGCGTTGAACTTGATCATTCTCTGGCGGCCAATGACGTTGTTGCACAAGAAATCAAAAGCAAATTTACGTCTTTTACGTTTGTCTATGAACTGGCTTACGTTGGCACAGGAGCAAACACCTAATGAACGCATCTATTTTTACAGAGCTGCTGTTACCTCTAGCTATCGCCGTCATTATGTTTGGTATGGGCTTAGGCTTAACTGTGCAAGATTTCGAACGTCTGTTCAAAACACCACGCGCTATCTTTGCGGGGCTTTTGGGTCAGATACTACTCATGCCACTGCTGGCGTGGGGTATATGCGTGGCGTTTGATTTGCCAGCATCGCTGGCGGTTGGGTTGATGATCTTAGCCGCGTGCCCAGGTGGCACTATGTCAAATTTGATCAGTCAAATTGCCAAAGCTAACCTCGCGCTGTCTGTGAGCCTGACGGCTATCTCGACCTTGATTTGTGTGTTTACTACACCTTTGCTGATTCAATTTGCTATGGAGCATTTTGCTGGCGCTGATGCGGTGGAATTCTCAATCGCAAAAACGGCATTCGGGCTCTGCGCTATCACATTGTTACCAGTAGGCATTGGCATGTTAATACGACGGCGCGAAGCACGATGGGCCAAACGCTCAGAGCCTAAATTTCGCCGATTTTCTCTGATCTTTATGCTGTGCATTATTGTGTCACTGATGATCAAAGAACGTGAGTTGTTGGTGAACTCTTTTGGTCAAGTGTTTTTTGCTTGTTTAGCTCTCAACCTGCTATCCATGTTGATGGGCTTGTTGATTGCCAAGGTGTTTTCTCAGTCCACAGTTAATGCAATAACCCTCTCAATCGAAGTGGGAGTTCAAAATGCAACCTTGGCGCTTCTAATCGCGATCAGTTTTCTTGATGCACCTCAATTTGCCGTGTCGGCGGGTATGTATGGTTTGGCCATGTATGTTGGTCCTTTATTTTTATTGGTCTGGGGCAAGTGGTTTCGACGCGACGAGCACGCTTCGATGGCTGTTGATGCCTAAGACTATTTTTTATCTCTTTATCGTATGGTTTTTGGCTCTAAAGCGTGCTGGAAACAACGGAGAATTTGTAGATGAACTTTGAACATAGTAAAAAAAGCCGCGCCTATCTTGAGCGTGTGAAGGCTTTTATGAGCGATAACGTTTACCCGATCGAAGACGAGGTTCTGGCAGAAAATAGACACTTGAATCACTCTGAAGACTGGCGTACATGGTCAATACCGCCAGCGATCGATGCTTTAAAAGTTAAAGCAAAATCCGCTGGCTTATGGAATCTGTTTTTGCCCGATAATGAATTAGGTGCTGGCTTGAGCTGCCTTGAGTATGCGCCTTTGGCAGAAGAAATGGGCCGCGTCATCTTCTCACCTGAACTCTTCAACTGTAATGCGCCAGACACAGGCAACATGGAAGTGTTGTATCACTTTGGCAGCGACTATCAGAAACAACAATGGCTAGAGCCGTTACTGGCAGGTGAGATCCGCTCGGTTTTTGGCATGACTGAACCCGATGTAGCATCATCCGATGCCACCAATATGCAAGCAAGTATTCAAGAAGATGGTGATGAACTTGTGCTTAACGGATGCAAATGGTGGAGCACGGGGCTCGGGCATCCAAAGGCGAAAATAACGATATTCATGGGCTTGTCTAATCCAGACAATGCAAGGCATGAGCAACATTCAATGGTCATCGTGCCATTGGATTCTCCTGGTTTGGAAATCAAACGCATGTTGAGTGCCTGCGGTGAACTCGATGGGCCTTATGGCCACGGTGAGATGCTGCTGAGTGATGTGCGTGTCCCAAAAGAAAACCTAATCATGGGTATGGGTAAAGGCTTTGCTATTGCCCAGGGGCGTCTGGGCCCAGGACGAATTCACCATTGCATGCGTGCAATTGGTGCGGCTGAGCGCTGCTTGCAGTTGATGATCGAACGGGGCCTTACGCGCAGCGCTTTTGGCAAACCTATTATTCGATTGGGCGGAAATATGGAAAGAGTAGCGCAAGCCCGTATGGCAATCGATCAAGCGCGTTTGCTGACCTTACATGCGGCCTGGAAGATTGATCATCTAGGTGTCAAACACGCCATGACCGATATCTCTAGTATAAAAGTTGTTGTGCCCAATATGCTGCAACAGGTGTCTGACATGGCGATGCAAATCTTTGGGGGCGCTGGTGTTTCTTCAGACTTTCCCGTGGCCAACTTCAATGCGATGGGCAGGTTTTTACGTTTGGCCGATGGGCCTGATGAAGTACATATGGGTATGGTGTCGCGATTGGAGCTGGCTAAATATAAATAGTCGATAGCTAAAACAAAGAAGGCTTTGCAGTATGTTGAGAATGTTTATCACCGGTGGTGCATCAGGGTTAGGCAAAGCGATTGCGCTTGCCTGGGCCAGTCAAAATGCAAAAGGTATTCGTATCTGCGTTGCGGATATACAAGAGCCCAAAGCTGCTGAAGCGATAACAGAGCTAGAGGCGCTAGGTGCAGAAGCCTATTTTCAACACTGTGATATTACCTCCCAATCTTCGGTCGATTCTGCTGTTGCGACTATTCGCGATAAATGGGGCGGTGTGGACGTAGTGATTAATAACGCCGGTGTGGCAACAGGTGGTTCTTTAACAGGTGAAAGCCAAGAGCAATGGCAGTGGGTGTTCAACATTAACCTGTTCTCGATGGTGCGTGTATGTCAGGCTTTTGCGCCGATGCTTAAGCAACAAGGCTCGGGCTACTTTATCAATATCTCTTCGCAAGCTGGGCTGACACCCATTCCTTATATGAACAGCTATAACGCTGTGAAGTCAGCGGTGATTGCTCTGTCGGAGACGATGCGCTTGGAACTTGTTTCAGACGGGGTAGATGTGAGTGTTGTCTGCCCTGGTTTTTTCAAAACGGGTTTGGGGGATTCTATGCGCACCAGTGAACCCGGCCTTAAAAAGCTCATGCACAAAGCGTTTGAGAACGCGGAACTCGACGCTGAGCAAGTGGCTGCGGAGATTGTAAGGCAAGCACAGCAGCGAAAGTTTCTTATACAGACTCATTCCATCGGCAAAAAAGCCTACTTAATGAAACGCTTTTTGCCATTAGAGCGTTACCTCCGCTACATGAGCAAAAAGACCAAACACTTAAAAAAATACACGCAATAGAAGTCCATTATATGCAAAGTAAAACTATCTCGACCGTGTTAGATCAAGCAGTTAATGTGCGACGTGGTGAAGAGCTGGATGCGGCTGCTGTCGACGCATGGCTGAAGCTACAGCTACCCAATCTGATGGGTGCGCCTGAAGTGACTCAGTACTCGGGCGGTGCATCCAATTGGACTTACTGCCTAGACTATCCTGATCAATCACTGATATTGCGCCGCGCACCGGCTGGAACAAAAGCCAAGGGCGCGCACAATATGGAGCGAGAGTTCAAATTGCAGCAGGCATTGAAGCCCGTGTTCACCTGTGTGCCTGAGATGCTGGCCTTTTGTGGCGACGAGTCTGTGTTGGGCACGGACTTTTATGTCATGGAAAAGCTCAATGGTGTTATTCCACGCAAAAACTTCCCCCGAGAACTCAAAGTTAGTGCCCAGCAAAGCCGCAAGCTGTGCGAGAACATGTTTGATCGCTTAATTGATTTACACAATGTTGACGTGGCAGACACTGAACTTGCGCAATTGGGAAAAGCAGCTGGTTACATCGATCGTCAGATAGATGGCTGGTCTGAGCGATTTACACAGGCGAAAACATGGAATGTGCCTTCGGGTCGATCGGTCATGCGTTGGCTAAGCGCGAATAAACCCGCGAGTGAAAAAGTCTGTTTAATTCACAACGACTACCGGTTGGATAACTTGGTGCTCGATGCGGAAGACTGCACCCATATTCTGGGTGTTTTGGATTGGGAGCTAGCGACCCTCGGCGATCCACTGATGGATTTAGGTAATACGCTCGCCTATTGGGTTGAGGCAAACGATGATTTTTTTGCTCGTTCTACTCGAAGACAGCCAAGCAATCTGGAGGGTATGTTTAGCCGCCAAGAAGTTGTGGAATATTATTGCCAAAAAACTGGGCATTCAGTTGAAGACTTTGCCTTCTATGAAGTTTACGGGCTTTTCCGGCTAGCGGGTATTGTGCAGCAGATTTACTACCGCTATCACCATAAGCAAAGTGATAATCCAGCGTTTAAAAATTATTGGCTTTTTGTACATTACTTGTTTTGGCGTTGTAATAAAATAATTCGCCAGCGCAACAAAAATAAAACATGAAGCTCTATCTTATCCGCCACGGCCAAGCGAGCTTTGCCGCACAGAACTACGATCAGCTCTCACCAAAAGGAACAGAGCAAGCAGTTGTTTTGGGGCAGCACTTTGAACATCTGGGTATCAAGCCAGACGTGGTCATAAGTGGCAGCATGCAGAGGCACCTACAGACGGCACAGCATAGTCTCGCCGCGCTTTTGTTGCCTTCGCCAGCGCTTTTTGAACAAGACTCATCTTGGAATGAATATGATCACAGCAATATTTTGGCGACTTACAAACCAGAATTTTCTAGCCCAGAAAGCATTCGTGTTCATCTCGCCGATAAGCCTAATGCGCAGTTAGTGTTTAAAGAGCATTTTATCCATGCGATCGATCGCTGGATAAACGAAGCAAGTGACCCTGCATACACCGATAGCTGGCCGAGTTTTAGGTCTCGCGTACAGGAAGCCTTTGAACTGCTGCCCAAACAGTATCAAGGTAAAACCGTGTTTGTTTATACCTCGGGCGGGCCTATCAGTCTGATTTGCAGCTTGTTGTTAGCTTTACCCTCGGAGAATTTTTTATTGATCAACTGGACGCTGCTGAATGCTGGTGTGACGAAGATTATTCATGGCCGTGGGGGCTGGTTGTTGTCTAGCCTAAATTCGCACGATGCTTTTGAGGGCGCGGAGAAAAAATCTCTGTTGACTTACGTTTAATGATTTTTAAGAGGAGAGGCGCCTGTGGCTAGGCAAAATATTCTGATCACGGGCGCTAGTTCCGGCTTGGGCCGTGGTATGGCGATAGAGTTTGCCAAACAAGGGCGTAACTTAGCCTTGTGCGCCAGGCGACTAGAGAATTTGCAAGAACTCAGGTCCACATTGGAAGCTATCAATCCGAATATCATCGTCTTGATCAAAGCACTTGATGTCAATAACCACGAACAAGTGTTTGACGTTTTTAGGGCTTTCGCACAAGAGCTTAAAACACTTGATCGTGTGATTATCAACGCCGGTATGGGTAAAGGGGCGTCTATAGGTACGGGCTACTTTGACGCTAATCGACAAACTGCCGAGACCAATTTTGTTGCAGCTCTGGCTCAGGCGGAAGCTGCGATGGAGATATTTCGTGCTCAAAACGCAGGGCATCTAGTCACTATTTCTTCTATCAGCGCCGTGCGCGGGTTTAGACGCGCAATGACAGTCTATGCCGCTACCAAAGCTGCCATTACCTCGCTGAGCGAGGGTATTCGCGTCGATGTGATGAACACGCCTATAGTGGTCAGCTGTGTTCACCCAGGTTTTATACGCACCGAAATAAATGAATCGGTCAAAACTGTGCCCTTTATTGTCAGCACAGAAGAGGGCTGTCGTGCCTTAGTGAAGTCCATCGACAAAGAAAAAGCGAACAGCTACGTGCCAACTTGGCCTTGGGCGTTTATGCAGTGGGTTTTGCGTGTAGCTCCATTGAGTGTGGTGCGTAAGCTTAGCTAAGCGGTCGTCAGAGCTTGCCTTATTACTGTTTTTTTTCTAGTGCGCGTTTTCCCCAATATATCCCCGTATACGGCTCAGTTAAAATGCGTTTTAGCCACTTCTCGACGGTTTTTTTCATGATGACCAAAAGCGTATTTAAGCGTATTCGACTCAAGTTTGCCGGCACCTTGTTATGTTGCTGCGCTTTGTTTGCTTGCAGTGAGCAGCGGCCGCGAGACAGTGTACTGATGGCTGACGGTGGGGATAGTGTTAGCGTGATGGATTTTTCACAGCCTATCTCATTAGACCCAATCAGCCCTGGTTGGTACCACAGGACCTTCAAGCGGCATGGTCCAATGCAGATATCTCAACTAGAGAAAGACGGCAGAGCTGCAATGCGTTTAGCGACAAACGACTCTGCATCCATGCTCTTTCGCATGCTCGACGTGCCGCTCAATGATTACCCTATGTTGTCTTGGCAATGGCTTATAGAGCAGGGTATAGACGCAGACTTTGATGAGCTGAGCGACGAAGGAGATGATCATCCTGCGCGCTTTTTTCTCGGCTTTCGAAATGCCGATGGTGAAGAGCATCATATGGAAATTGTTTGGGGCAACAACGCGCTAAAAACCGGAGATTGGAAACATCTATCGTATTTTTTTGGTCGTAAAAGCTTTCCTCACTATGTTGCCAACGGAGGCCGAGAAAACGAAGGTAAGTGGTTTGACGAGCGGGTTGATTTAAGCGCTCTTTATGCTGAGCTATGGGGTGAGACTGAAGGCGTCAGTCTGATTGAATTGGCTTTGTTCTGTGATACGGATCAAACCGGCGCCAGTAGCGTGGCCTATTTTTCTGATGTACAGCTAAACACCCGTTAACTATGATGCGGTGATCAAGTTGTCAATTACTGTTGAAGCTTGCTTTTTACATTATATGGCCAGGAGCACGCGTTGCGGTGACAGTCCGATCAGTGCTCGTTATACTTTGCGATCCGCCCACGCAAAGAAGACACGGAATTGTTCGTTCTCGACAGCCGCCAAACCCTTATCCTAGCTATTCTCGTGCTCTTTTTAGGGAAGTGGCTGATTTCTAAAATCTCGCTGCTTCGAGATTTCAACATTCCCGAACCCGTGGTCGGCGGACTGATTGCATCGCTTGCCTTTTCGTTTTTGTATTCGGCCTTCGATTTACAGTTTGAATTTGCGCTCGATATGCGCGACGAAATGCTCATTGTGTTTTTCACCACGATTGGGCTTTCGGCAAAACTAGGCACATTGCTGAAGGGCGGTAGGCAATTGGCTGTTCTGTTGGTCCTCGCAGTTGTCTATCTTGCGCTACAAAATGGTGTTGGCGTGTCAGTAGCTTCCTTTGCGGGTTTTGATCCCCTGGTTGGATTGATAGGAGGCTCGGTCTCGTTGTCGGGTGGGCACGGTACTGCGATAGCTTGGGCGCCTATTTTTAAAGACGATTACGGTATTACTCAAGCCAGTGAAATTGGTATTGCAAGTGCCACGTTTGGCCTTGTGCTAGGTGGTGTGTTGGGCGGGCCGCTCGCTCGCTTTCTTGTCAATCGCTACAAGCTAGAGCCTGACAGCAACGCGGTGCAAACAATCGGTGTTGAGCACGAGCAAGACATGATTCCCATCGACTATCTGCGTATGTTGCGAGCAATTTTTGTCGTCAGCTCGACGGCGGGTATCGGGTTGAGTTTGGACTTTGTTTTAGACGGGATTGGTGTGCAGTTGCCGTCGTTTGTCTCGTGTTTATTTGTCGGTATTTTGGTGACTAACATCGTACCCGCGATGTTTCCCAAGGTGAAAATGCCCAGACCTGAGCACTCGCGCAGTTTGGCCCTCATCTCGGATCTCAGTTTAGGCTTGTTTCTAGCCATTTCATTGATGAGCTTACAGCTTTGGACGCTTGCTGATCTTGGCTTTGGCATTGTCCTGATGTTGATTGCACAAGTCGCGTTTGTGCTGCTGTGGGGTGGTTTGGTGGTGTTTCGTGCCATGGGTAAAAACTACGACGCTGCCGTGATGTTGTCCGGGTATGTGGGCCTGGCGCTCGGGGCAACGCCTACGGCCATCGCCAATATGACAGCTGTGACCAAGCTCTATGGGCCGTCACCTAAAGCATTCATTATTGTGCCATTGGTTGGTGCTTTTTTTATTGATATTGCCAACGCTATCATCATTCAGTTATACGTGGGTTGGTTCGGCTAGCGCATAGTGCGTTGCAAATTCAAATGGTAAATAGGAAAAAACATATGCGATTATCCCCACGTTTATTGCCACTGTGGTTGCTTCTAGCTATGGCGGGTTGCAGTGTATTTGAGCAGGACTTCAGCGGCGATAGCCCAAATGCGAGCGCTACTGCAAATAGCACGCTGCAAGCAAAAGAAGTTTTTTTGATTGAAGCAGAGGCCGGCCAAGTGATTGCTAAAGGCGATAACACTTGGGAGCTTGCGAGCGATGAAAATGCCTCTGGTAGCATGATTGTTCGCAAAGTTGGCGGTGTTTTCTACCCGGAGTCCAATCAAGGCCCAGCGATTAGCTGGTCTCACACCTCCACAATGAAGGGCACGTATGATGTTTGGATTCGAGTAAAACCAAATGCAACTGGTGATTCGTTGTTTTTTGCGTGGGAAGGAAACAGTAGTGAGCATCATTGGCCTGCTGATACGCTGGACACTTGGGTGTGGAGCAAGCTACGCACCGTAGAGCTAGGTGCTGGCCAAGAGATAGAGTTTGCCCTGTGGGCGAGAGAAGATCGCATCGAAGTTGATGCGCTGGTGATTCAGTCAGCAGGCGCTGCTGAGCCCAAAATTCCTGAACATACTGTGCAATTAGATAAGCTAGAGCTTTAAAAAGAAAGAATGGATACAAGCAAGGTTGTATTTTTCGCTGTTTAATTGCTTTCCGTGCAGCTAGTGACTGCCTGCGATTGAAAGCGTCTGCTCGCGCAAAAATTCTATGCCTTTTTCTGAGTTTCTGGGCAGATCACAGGCCGCTATCGGTTTGCCTATGGTGATACGAAAAGGCTGATTGTCCTTGTTTAAGGTTTCGTGAAACAAGGTCACGTCTCTCAAGGTAGGGTGCAGCAAGTCGAGCAAATAAAACAAGGCGGAGTTACGCGCTTGAATGTTCACTGGTACGACAGGTAGTTCAAACTTGCGCGCCAATAACGCCGCCGACGCCATCCACGGTCGCTCGTATAAGCGAAGCCCGCGGCGTTTTGCCAAGCGACCCGAAGGGAAAATCACACCTAGCCTTCCTTGTTGTGTCGCTTCACGTACGTACAGCATCGTTTCGCGAGTTTTGGCAAGGCTGCGTTTTTCCTTTCGCCACTCCACGGGGCAAATCACATCGGCCATCTGCGGCAAGATGCGTAAAATATCGGAGTTCGCCATGTAATAGGGATCAGGTCGTATCTGCATCAGTAGATTATGCAAGATGATGCCGTCGGCAATACCCGTGGGGTGGTTGGCGACGATCAGCGCTGGCCCATGGGTAGGCACGTGTTCGAGACCTTTCACTGTCACGTCACGCGCAAGTAATTCGCCCATGGTTTTCATGATTTCGCTGGCTGGCACATCGCGAAAGTCTTTAGCCATTTTTATTGTGCGGTCATAGCCTAGCGTCAGATGCATCAGTTCGCGTATATAACGAACGCCTGGCGTTGAGCCATACATCCAAGGCGCGCGTTCGGCTATCAGGGGGTCAATACGATCTCTCATCTGCACACGCTAGCATATAAATGTTTAGTCTTGGTTACATTGACGTTGTGTATCGTATAAATAGTTGAGATGTAGGCTTCTAGTGTTTCATCGCCAAAAATTGTTCGGTTGCTATGCAGAGCGCTAACCGTCGTGTTTTAACGCTTTGCGCTGACGTGTCGTACTTTGATGCGCTGTCGAGCTACTGCAGTCGAAGTAGGGTTTCTGCCCGCAAATCGATTTTGCCCGCGAGGCAAAGCAAACTGGCCGTCCCAGGGGTTATGGAATATCTTGGCGCGGAAAACACTCGGATGGCATCGGCGATGCAAATGCCATCGTAGATTTTATCAGCAGCGTTGATGATGTTATCGAGTGTGAATAAATTATCGCTACTGAGAACGATACTGGCAACACAGTTTTGAAGTGGCTGCTGCGCCAAAGCCTGTACTTGCGCGGTCAGTGTGGTGGCTGCTGCTTGCAGCTCATCTGCACGCGAATAAGCTGTGTGTTGAGCGACATAAAAACCAGTCTCTGGGTTTTTAGCTGTGGAGGCAGCGTCGCTAAGCACCGTTTTGATATCGGCGAAGTCAATGCCAATATATCCAGTGCGAGTCAATAACATCGGAATAGCACAGACTATTTCTATAGGCACGGTGAATTGCTGTGTAGGCACAAGAACCAAAGTATCTACATATCTAGCCAAGTGCTGCAATTGTTCGAGTGTTGTTTTTAGTCTGTTGGCGTTTTGACCTGCCGGATCAATTTGAGCATCGTCATCTGCCTGCGCGCAAATAGGTACAAACAGCACAGTAAAACTGCTGTTGGCCGCGGCCTCTTTACAGCGAGAAATAAGCTCAGGTTCATGCAAAGCAATGTCAGCGCAAACAGAGATAACGCTTAGATCGCTTGTCTCAAACCCTGATTGCGATAGGTTGCACTGCGCATCTTGCGCGTATTCAAAAAGCACATGCTCAAGGTCAGAGGGTAGGACGCTTTTTAGTTGATCCATCAAAAGCTGATCGCCAACACACCCTATGGTGTGCACGCGCACACTAAGTGCATTGATCTCTGGCGGGATGAAAAACATCGTGTTGCCCCTCGTAAAGTTAGTTGTTATTAAATCGAGGTTGTTTCAATGTGACTGGGCTGAATCAGGATAGTTCGATACCCCACGAATGCTACTGGAAAATTTCGCAGCACAGCAAGGAGATCACCTTGGCACCTTTTAATGCCTCGCGAGGTTTTATGTTCCAGAGTAGTCTTATGTGGCGGAGGGGAATTAGATTTGTCGAACGACTGGCAGGTTTTGGCTTCGCCTAGTGTAAGCGTGCGGCGTCTTATGCATTCGCGGGTGTTCTCGAAGTCATAAGTACACTAATTTGTAGGGCTGTTTTCGCCACATTTAATCCACATTCTTGTTTTAAGCTTGGGCGTTAGTCACGGATATTGACTGATATTTAGCCAACCCTATAGAGGCCAAAGCATGAAATTAAGACCGGTCAAGACTTTGTCCGCAGTGGCATTGTTTGCAGTGGCTTTTACAGCCTGCGACAGCTCGGATGATTCAGACGTAGTGAGTAGTGACATAATCGATAGCCCGTTAAAAGTGGAGTACTTTGAAGTTGGAGCTCTGGTGGAAGACATCACCACAGTAGATTGCACGCTGAGCTCTGGAGTTGAAACGACTTGTTACAGCGTCAAGGTCACTGGGGTTCCCGCTAATCGAGAAGTCGGGCCTTTTTGCCCCACAACTATTTATTCAACCGCTGAAGATAGCGGTATTTGGTTTGATGGCGGTGTGGGTGGCGACGCGGAGGTGCATGATCTTGACGGTAGTTTTATCACCAATCTCGCCAATCGCTACGGTGACAACAATTGGCTGCTCTATGATACGGCAACCGGCGATGTCAACTACACCAGCACGCTAGCAGGTTGTGAAGGCGCTGCTCGGCCCGACGTTGATCCTGAATACCAGAACCATTGTGTGCAGTGCTCGCTTGATTACGTAGATGGTGGTGTGGAACAGACCTATCTGATTCCTGTTAAACCGGTAGCGCTAGACACGCCTGCAGTGCTTAGCGGCGATGTGGGTGTTACCTTGGATGGGGTTGGTCTTGCACTTCCAGCGCCAGTGGCTGATATCTTAGCTAACTACACAATCGCTGCTTTTGATGATTGCGGCGGGCACATAAACCCCACAGCAGGTTACCACTACCACGGTGCCACCGGCTGCACCGAACTTCATCTTCCCGAAGATGGTCACTCGGCTCTGCTAGGCTATGCGCGGGACGGCTATGGTTTGTATGCGATGGCCGATGCAGAAGGCAACGAACACAGTGATTTAGATGAGTGCCGAGGAGCGACCGACGATATTCGCGGCTATCACTACCACGTCGCCAGTGCCGGCGAAAACTCCTTCATTGGTTGTTTTCATGGTGACACAGTAGCTGTGGAAGGAGGCGGCGGGCCTCCAGGTGGCGGACCTCCACCAGAAGATGGCGGTCTGCCTCCGGAAGGTGCATTGCCTCCGGCATAACAGTAGAGCTAGTTCCTAGCTCATCAGCTAGAAGGCCAGTGATGTATTGTCATCACTGGTCCTTTATTGATAGCTAGCGACTTCACGAAATAAACTCGGAATGCACTCGAGATAAACAGCACATGCAAATAACAAAAATAAGCAGCGAATCACTAAGCCATGGCTTTGCAGCACAAGCTCTTATCCTTGCCGCGATGGTTACGATGCTTACTCTGAGTAACTCGGCTTACAGTCACAGCGGAGTACCCAATACTCTGCCTTGGCAAGCGTGTGAAAAAAGCGTGCTCGGTGATGCCTGTAGTTACAGTACTGACACGGCAAGGTACAGTGGTAGCTGTCGAGAAATGAGTGGCTCGTTGATGTGTGTGCGCCAGAAACCCATTGAGTATCTAAGCCCTGAAAAGCCACATCAGCACAATGACGATGACGAAAACAAAAAACACGACTGATTTAGATTCTCAGACTGAAGTCTTGTTACAAAGCTGGTCGCTAATAAATGGCTCAAATAACTGGTTTTGTTAGCGGTTTTTTAGGCAGCGCAGATGCTTAGCCACCAGTGAGCAGATCGCTGATGTGCGCTTCTAGTACGTCAAGGGAGAAGGGTTTGCGCAGCACAGCATCAACAGGCATGTCTTTGATCGAATCAAACACCGGAACGGTGTCGAACCGCCCACCTCCGGACATAGCGATGACGGGGCAGGGGAATCCGGAATAAGTATCCTGAACGGTCAGTAGAAATTCAGCGCCGTTCATCACGGGCATAACCAGATCAGTGATGAGCAGGTCGGGCATACGTTGCTCTAGCTGCAACAAGGCTGAGTCCGCTCGGGCATGCCCCATGACCTGATGGCCTGATTGGCTGAGTATCTCGCACAGCGATTCCAGAAAATCAGCGTCGTCATCAATGACAAGAATCACAGCCAAGAATTCGTCCCTCTTATCAAACGTAGCCTCATGCAAGCCAGTAATTTCAGGCGGTGCTTATCTCTTCTAGTTCATATTCAGAAGGGCTATGTTGTTGCTGTGAAGCCTGAGGCAGACAGATGACAAAGCACGCGCCTTCGCCTTCTTGGCTCTCGCACCTGAGGTTACCACTGTGCTCTCGGACTAGGCCATAACAGATAGATAAGCCTAGCCCAGTGCCTTGATCTGTTGGTTTGGTGGTGAAAAATGGATCAAATATTTGCCCTATGATGCTTTCGGGGATGCCGCAGCCGTTGTCTTGTACGGATACGCAAACCCGCCCTTGTTGCAAATCACTGGCTATACGTACGCGACGCTCGCCACTGGGCCGGTTGCGCACTGCGTGACAGGCGTTGCTCACGAGGTTGGTTAGTACTTGACCAATTTGCACAAAGTCGCAGCTGACCTCAGGAAGAGATTCGGCGAGGTCGAGTTCTAGGTCGACGCCGTTGTCGGCCAGCATCTGTTCGGGCAGCACCAAGGATTCGTGGATGACCCAGTTGATATCGACGGGGTGCCGTTCACTGGCGACGTTTTGGCGACTGAAGATGCGCAAGTTTTCGGTGATGCGCGCAGCACGATCGACTTGTTTGGTGATCTTCTCTCGCAGCTTAGCGAGGTGTTCGCGGTCAATACTGTCAGCCATGAGCATACGGCCAATTTGCTCGTTGACAATGCTGATCACGCCGAGCGGTTGATTGAGTTCATGTGCTAAACCTGCTGACATTGAGCCAATGGAAGCGAGTTTTGCCGATTGCAGCAGCTGGGCTTGCGCACGCTTGAGCTGAGCTTGTTCAAAAAGTGTCTGCAAGCCCTGTTGCACCGCATCGCGAAAGCGGGTGACAAGCTCTTGTTGTCGCTGATTAAAATGCCTAACCTTTGCATCGAGAACGCAGACGGTGCCAAAGACCTCTCCGTTGGGCCAGAACAGCGGCACGCCGAAGTAGGAGATAAGCCCCAGCGCAACATCGGGGCCGTCTTTCCACATTGGGTCCACCAGTGCGTTGGGGATCATCATGGCTGACTTTCTGTCTATCACAACTTCGCAGTAGTAACCCGTTCCGAGTGGCGCGGATAGACCGGATTTGAGTGGTGTTTCATTGTTGTCGCTGTCGAGCAGGATATGTATTTGCTCACAGCTGATCCGAGTGACATAGCCCACAGGTACTTCAAGCAGCTCGGCCATCAAGTCAATGGACTTTTGCCAGCTCGCGAGCATCTCCGGCGGGACATCCATGGTGGACAGCTGCTCGTGATCACCCTGTAAGGGAGTTGTGTCGCTCATGGTGTTTTTCCTATGCTCGGATTGAGGCCGGCGTTATTTGTCCCTGTAGGAAGTTGTAAGCTCTAGAACTTCCGAGCTATCACGTACCTATGCTGCTTGCAAAATGAAAGTACTACAAGGCTGCGTCGTGTGCTTTTTGTCAGTGTATCAAAGTAGGGGCTGTCAGCGTTCCCAGTTTCTCTATGGCCATGACTTTTGCACACTAATTGGTGTCTAATAAGGGATCTTCGGCTAGGCAGTTCGCTATGTACACTTTGATAATCCTGTTCTTCTTTATTTCTATCAGCGCTTCGTTCTTGTGCTCGGTGCTTGAAGCCGTGCTGCTCAGCATCAGCCCCGCGTATGCGCAGCGCCAAATAGCAGAAAACCCGCCCGTGGGTAAAGCCCTGACTGAGTATCAGGAGAACATCGAAAAACCCCTATCGGCTATTTTGACGCTCAATACGATCGCGCATACCGTCGGTGCAATTGGCGTGGGGGCGCAGGCAGCAGTTATTTGGGGAGATTCCTGGATGGCAAGCATGGTCGTACCCGTGGTCATGACGCTAGCCATTTTGATTCTCTCTGAAATCATTCCCAAAACCCTTGGTGCGATGTATTGGCAAGAGCTGTCTGGATTTACCGTAAAAACACTGGGCATTATCATCTTTGCCCTAGCGCCTTTGGTCGCTTTTAGCCAAATGATTACGCGACTGTTGCTGAGAGGCAAAAGCAAAGCTGCGATGAGTCGCGCCGATTTTACAGCGATGGCTGAGCTGGGTGCGCGTGAGGGTGTGTTCAGTGAAAGAGAGTCAAAGTTGCTCGGTAACTTCATGCAGTTTGACTCGGTGACTGCGCGCGACGTGATGACACCACGAACTGTTGTGGTCGCCGCTCAACAAGATCAGAGCCTATCGCAGTTCCACCAACAAATGCCCGAACTGCGTTTTTCGCGTATACCGCTGTACTCAGACAGCAAAGATCACATCACAGGGTATTTTCTGAAAGACGATTTGTTGGCTGCCATAGTAGCGGGTGAGCAAGACAAGTCCCTGAGTAGTTTGAAACGTGAACTGCAAGGCGTGCCAGAGCATTTCCCTATCCCTGAATTGTTCACTCACTTCACGACTGAACATACACACCTTGCGATGGTGATCGACGAGTTTGGTGGCATGTCAGGTGTGGTGAGCATGGAAGATGTCATCGAAACCTTGTTGGGCCTTGAGATAGTGGATGAGGTGGACCGAGACGTCGATATGCAAGTCATGGCACGAAAACAATGGGAAAAACGCGCCGAGCGTATTGGTTTGATCAAGCCTGAAGCTCAACAAAGCGAGCCCGAACCTCACGATAAAACTTAGTGCAAGCAGCAACAACCCGATTGTCGCCGCTTGTGGCATCGGGATAGCGAACTTAGTGTTTGCTGTCGGTTTGCAGGCTTTGTTTACAATGCCTGCTGTACTCAAAGCCTGCAGTCTCAGCGGTCATTTGGCTTCGTTTGGCACTGTTAATACCACTCCAGAAGCTTTGTAACATAGAGTTTAACGTCGGGCTTCTGATGTAAAGCAGAGCTCACTCGAGGTCATGCTTTGAAGAAAGTACAAAAAGTATTGGGGCGTAGAGGCACGCTGTTTTTTTTGGTCGTGATCAGTGCGTTTCCTCCGTTCACCACAGATTTATACTTGCCTGCGCTACCGCAGATGGTCGAGATTTTTAATACCGACCACACAATGGTCAACTTGACGCTCAGCGTGTATTTTTTGATGTACGCATTTGGCTTGTTATTTTGGGGCCCTTTGAGCGACAAGTATGGCCGCAAGCCAATTATGCTGATAGGCATTGGCATTTATGTGATAGCCAGCCTGTTGTGTGCGGCATCAGGCAGCATCGAACTCCTCATCGGCTACCGCTTAATCCAAGCATTTGGTGGCAGCGCCGTCACGGTGGTTGCCACGGCGATTGTCAAAGATCTCTACGACGGTCGCGAGCGAGAGAAAATCATGGCGACCATTTTGTCACTGGTGATTATCGCGCCAATGGTCGCACCCGTATTGGGCGCTTTTTTACTTAAAATAGCGTCTTGGTCGATGATGTTTGTGGCTTTGGCTGTTTTTGGCCTTGCTTCAGCCGGACTTGCAATGCTTTATGAAGAGACGCTTGAAAAGCGCTACACGGGTTCCTTGCTGCAATCTTGGGGGAGGCTGGCGATAGTGATCAAAAACCCGCGCTTTATTTCTCTGCTGTGCATTTTTTCTATCGGCCCAATGGCCATGATGGCTTTTTTAAGTGCAGGCTCGTATATCTACATTGATGGCTTTGGCTTAACCGAACAGCAGTTTAGCTATTTTTTTGCGTTTAATGCTTTTTGCGCCGCTTTTGGACCAACCATTTATATGCGATTGACCAAGAGTTTTTTGGTGCCAAGTATCATCACGTTTTTTTATGCGATGTTAGCGGTGTGCGGGCTTTGCACCTACACTTTTGGGCACATGTCACCATGGGTTTTTGCTTGCATCGCTGCTCCGGCCACCATTGCAATAATTGGTGTCCGTGTTCCCGGCACCAATTTAATGCTGAACCAGCAAGAGGAAGACACAGGTTCTGCGGTTGCGCTAATTCAGTTTTTTGCCATGATCTGTGGGTCAATTGGTATGGTACTGGCCACACTGAACCCCGAGGCCTTAATTGAGAGCCTCGGAATTATTCAGTTTCTGATCGGTATCATTAGCTGTGGCTTATGGCTCATCGTTAAAAAGCGCGATTATGTGGTCAACAAAATACCATCACTGACTGAGTAGTTTTTTTAAGCGCTGACTGTCATTGCTAAAACCTGGCAATGCCCGAAGTCTCAGGAGGCTCGGATTACGTCCGGTCTGTGACATTGGCGTGGAAAGTTTGATCTGTGGCTTCCTAAGCAAAGGCCATCCAACCGCCGCCAAAAACAAGAATACTAGCCAAACTTCGGTTCATAATTTTTGCAGTGCGGGGGGAGCGCACTAAGCGATTGATCTGTGCTGCAAAAACGATGATCAAAACAGCTCCAAAGATCAACGATATGAACGTGACCATGATCAGCATCAAAAACTCCGGCAGCGCAATCGTGCTGATATCCGTCAAACTCGGCAGCACCAAAGGGAATAAGATCATCATGTAGGGCGAGATGAAGCAAGTGAGCATGCCCGCACCACACGAGCACAGCAGTGGGCGTGGTGTGGTAGTGCTTTCGCCCGCCAAATCAAAGCCTCCCTTCCACACACCGTAGGCCAGCCAAAGTATATAAGCCATCATCACGTACTTGCTGTAGTCAAAGACTTCAGGTGCGGCGGTCAGCCAAGTACCGAAGCCAAAGCAAACAAGAGAAATGATCACCACACCTCCCAATGCATAACCTGCGGCAAAGCCAAGGGCGCCTAGGCCATCCCGGCTTGCGGATCGCACAATCAGCATCAAGACAACGGGTCCGGGCGCTAGAGTGATTGCTACTAGCGAAATAAAATAGGACGTTAGATCGGAATAAGACATGACACTATCTCCTGCGAATCAAAGGAACATGCTGGTCGAATTGCAGATGTCCCCTTGCTTTGGTTTGAGTTACTTCAACTTTGTTGAGATGAACGAGAAAAACGGAGCTCGTGGCGAGAATGAGTCCCATCCACTGCAAGGCAGTTAATGTCTCGCCGAGTACGAACCAAGCCATTAGCATTGTTGTGCCCTGAGTCAGGTACGCCAGAGAAGACACCTCGACGGCGGGCAGGCGTTGCAGTAGTAGAAAGAGCAGCCCGTATGAGCCTATCGAGACGATTACTGCCAAGTAGAGCAATGTGCCAACAAGCGAAGAAGTCCACTGTGTCGCTTGGCCTTCAAGCGATAGAGCAAATACACTAAAAAATGCCAATGCCGCGCAGCTATGAATGAACATGATTTGCAAGAGCGGTGCAGAATGAACGCGTGCAGTGCGGGTGGATAAGGTCGTTGATCGAGCGAAGTGAGTTGCGCAGCAAAGCGCCAGTACAGCGACAAAAAGCAAAAGGTAAGCGAATAGGCTGCCGCCCACCGTGATTTGATCGATCACGATCAAACACACAGCCAGAACACCAAGAAAAACACCTAGCCACTGGGTTCTGTTTGCTTTTTCACTACTGTAGTTTTGCGCAATAACAGAGGTTATCAGTGGTTGCATTGAAGTGATCAGCGCCACCATGCCAGCACTGACCCCAGCCTGCATGGCGTATAAGCTCGCACCGAGATAGACGCCGTGTGACAGAACGCCCACCGTCATGTGATGTACGTACTCTCGACTTGTTAGAGGTCTCCATTGCCCTCTAAGTAATACACACGCCGCTAAGATGAAAACAACAATCGCATAGCGCCAGCTGAGAAACGTAAAGGGTGCAACTTGGTCAACAGCAAACTTGCCCCCGATCCAACCAGAGCTCCATAGCAAAACAAAGCTCAATGAAAGAAATACGTTTGTGGTGGAGAACATAAAATGTAACCTCAGCATTTCCGCGAAGTCGGCGTTATTTCAGCCGATTTGCCCCAGCTATAAACACTTATAAGACCTTGGTGTTTATGCCTGTGAGGAATGTTAAGGAATAGGCGGGGAGACTGCCGTCAGTTTGGCGTTAGTTAAGCGTTAGTGTGTGAAAAAGACCCGTCAAATGAACCGGTATTTAGTTTTTTATTGAGAAAATGACAAATGTAAAAATTTATTGGATTTCGCTAAAATAAAATATTTATAACAATCAGATATTTAAATGTTATATTTGCGATCAGGAAATTAATGCTATTAGCTGAGATCATGCATTAAATTAATAAATATATTCCTGATTTCTCGGCCCTATGTAGGGCAAGGTTATAGTCAGATGATCAGTCTAGATGGTGGAAAACACGGGTGCTGGTATGATGATCATTAAAAATTATAAAAATCGTTTGAAATTCAGCATTTTAGCGGTCATGTATTTAGCATCGCTTTATTTGTTAGTCAGCTTTTCATCTGCGTACGCCTCGGGTTATTCCAAACCTGAAACCAGTTTAAGTTTTGAGCAAGCCGCTATTGCGGAGTTTGAAACCGCATCGCGTTTTGCGGTGCCAGCAGGCTTTGGATCAGGATTTAGACCTAATTTCGATTTCCCTGATTCATTTGAGCTAGAAGAATATCCATGGCTGCAAATTGACCCAAAAAGCAATCCGCAGGAATATATGGCTGCAGTGAAGGCTTATATTTTGGAGGGCAATGTCGAGGTTGATTGGGATGTGGGTAACAACGCTGTAAGAACGTGGTACCACGCACCGTGGCTTCACTTTGGTGATCGGGGCAGAGAGCCCATTCATGGATTGACTCAGGAGAAAACGGCGGAGCCGTTGGAGTTGCACGCGCAACAAAGTGATCAAGCGTTTAATTGGGCCGTTAATTTTTTCAATGCTCCAGGCGGGTATACGATTGGAAAAGTGTGGAAGGATCAAAGTAAACCCGACACAGAAAGTGTGCGCTTTCCCGTAGGTACGCTGACTGCAAAAATGTTGTTTAGTAGCGCCACCGTTGATCAAGTGCCTTATGTCGATGGCTCCAAAGTTTGGATGGCTCAAATCAACCGGCAGGGCAGTGAACCGGTTGAGATGCGTTTGCTTCAATTGGATTTTGGCATAAGGGATAGCCGCGCTGATTCCCACACGGGGTGGGTGTTTGGTACTTTCTTGTATCAAAGCGATGAGCCGGGGGACAGCGTTTACGATCGTTTAATACCCGTGGGGCTACATTGGGGAAACGACCCTGACAGAACCGAATCTGATTTTGAACAAAATAAACCGCTCGAGGAGGGCTGGGTAAACCCTCGGGTTGCAGCACTAGTCCGTCATTTACCAAGAAAATGGCTGGGCCTCTGGGGACGAATGAATGGACCGGTAGATAACCACAAATCTGCCTGCCTCGCTTGTCACGCTCGTGCCATGGATATTGGAGAGCTTGTCGATCGCGAGCCGCCTTTTGGGGCCGACGGCAGTGACGCTGAAGCGACTAAACACTATTACAAGAACCGCAAGCCCGATGAAGCGTTCTTCGAAGGCTTTAGATCACTCGATTATTCTCTCGTTCTAGCGGCTGGCATCGAGCACTATCGCGCTTGGGTTCGCCACCACTATCCCGATCAAATTGACCACATATATTCAGCAGATGACCTGAACCCTGCCAATGAACTTGGGCCTGCAACGCCGCGGCCGAAGGTCACTTACGATGCGATAGACAATGAGTTTAAATCGATATTTCGGCGTGAGTAGAATTGGACTTGGGCGAGCGTGATCCGGTGATCAAGTTGCAAACTAGCCCGCGTTTCAAGCTTGTTGATCTGCGCCATGATGAATCGATAACGATTAAGGGGACAAAAACCAAAGGCCTCATTGCGTTGTTGGCCATGGCGCCCGACTACTGCCGGAGTCGTGCTTGGGTTAAACAACGTTTGTGGAGTGATCGCAGTGAAGAGCAAGCTTCGGGCAGCTTGCGTCAGTGCATCAGTGACATAAAAAAGAGCTTGGATTCGCGCAAGCATCTCTTGGTGACTGAGGGCACAAATCTGGCCTTGGAGCACACAATGTTTTGCGTAGAATGTGTGCCCTCATGCACCACTATCGATGGGGCGGCGATTGCATTCGACAAAGAGTTTCTTGAAGACCTAGATACAATCAAAGACCCACAGTTCAGGCTTTGGTTGAATTCGGTCAGGGAAACGCACAGTAACCAGCCTAAGGTAGACAAAGCGTCAACATCTGTTGCTATTTCAAAAAGCAACCTTGGCCCTTTTTTGGTGATATTCGATAAACAGTTAGGTGCTGGGCTACATGAAAATGTGCTCGGAAGTGAGCTCTTAACCTCGATTTCTAAGTTTCTCTTAGAGATGCCAGATGTCGCAATTATTGATTCAATCTCGGCAGAAGAAAACCCCTTGCTGGCTAAAGAAGTAAGGGGTTGCCGTGTGTTTATACATGCACAGGGTGACGAGCAGAAAATGTTTATTCGAGTTGCTTTGCAGTCGATAGTCGATGGGCGGCTGCTTTGGAATGATCAAATAGTGATCCCAAAAACGGATGACTTTAATCTGCAATGCTTTGAGGTACTTTCGCTCACGGGCGGTTTACTTAGTCAGATTAATGAACAGGTAAAAAATAACAGCGACTGCATCGATGCGAATGAACTCAAGCTTAAAATGCTAAACAAAGCCGTGGTTGGTATTTTTAGTTTAGATAAACAAGAGATGCAGAGCGCTGATAGTGTATTGAGCAATATCTACAACACCAATCCAGCAGGACAGTATCTGGCGTGGCGTGCTTTTCTGCGAAGTTTGGCTGTCTTCCAACATAGAGATGCCAGCTTTCTTGAAGCTGATCTGTCGTCTACCGAGCTTGCCAGCGAAGCATTAAAAGCATCGCCCAATGAATCCATGTCATTGCTGGTGACCTCACAGTTTGAATACCTGCATCGAGGGAATTCCGAGGCATCACTGCATTTTGCTAAGCAAAGTGTCAATAAAAACCCGCTTAATGCTTTAGCATGGGCTGTATTATCCAATACGCAGTTAGTTGCTGGTCAATTTCAAGAGGCCGCGACATCGGCCAAGCGGGCACTTGCACTAGGCGCCGATGGACCCTTTAAGCACTATTTAGAATTTTTTGCCTGCATGGCACTGTCGTCGCTGAAAGAATACGATCAAGCGGCCGTGCACGCGGAAATAGCGTTAGCGTATTCTAAAGAGTTTACGGCCCCGTTGCGTTATTTGCTGCCTTTGTACAAAGCCACGGGTCAAACTGAAAAGTACAAAGCGAGCTTGAAAAGACTGCAGGAGCTGGAGCCGGACTTCTCGCTTTCTCGCTATTCCGATGCGGACTATCCCGTCAATACATTGCGAAAAATTGAACTGATAGATTTTGTTCTCTGAGCTGTTTAAATCGGCAGTGCAAAACTAGCCGAAGAAACGCATTAACTCTCTCCGCAGCAAAGCACTATTGAAAACCTGCGCTATAGCCGTCAACCCATTACCCGCTTGGGTCTAGGCCACTACACCTGAAACGAGCCGGAGAGTCTTTGGAGGAAGGTTGTGGATTGGCCAAAAAATAGAGGAGAATGTCACAGCTGCTTGCGCGGTCGGTTTTTGTTTGTATTGCTTCTTCAATCGCTGGCTGTCCGCATTCTCCTCCGCATTTCCTTCCTCCAGTTGGTGATTATCACCAGTCATCGTTCACTATCCTGTCTATGAGTGCTATGATGTAACATATCATTTGTATTGGCCTATAGAAGGTTGGAGTGTCTTTATGACTAAAGAATTGCGTTTGCCAGTGACGGTGTTGTCGGGCTTTCTAGGGGCGGGTAAGACAACAGTGCTTAGCCATATATTGAACAATCGCGACGGCAAGAGAGTAGCGGTCATTGTCAACGACATGAGCGAGGTCAATATTGATGCGCAGCTGGTGCAAAGCGAAGTGTCGCTCAATCACAAAGAAGAAAAACTGGTTGAAATGAGCAATGGGTGTATTTGCTGCACCTTGCGAGAAGACCTGCTGCTAGAAGTGGGAAAATTGGCAAAAGAAGGGAAGTTCGATCATTTGGTGATCGAGTCCACGGGGATTTCTGAGCCTTTGCCAGTGGCTGAGACTTTTACCTTCGCCGACGAAAGCGGCGTGTCGTTGTCGGACGTGGCCTGCTTGGACACCATGGTCACAGTAGTCGATGCGGTCAACTTCCTCAAAGACTACGACGAAGCCAAATATCTGCAAGACACCGGCGAGTCCTTGGGTGAAGAAGACGAGCGTAGTGTTGCCGACTTGTTGGTCGATCAAGTCGAGTTTGCCGATGTCATCCTGATCAGCAAGACGGACTTGGCCGAGCCCTCCGAGATCGAGCGATTGGAAGCTATCCTCAAAACGCTCAATACTGATGCACGTATCGTCAAAATCGCTCACGGTGCGGTCGATACCGACGCTGTACTGAACACTGGCCTATTTGATTTCGATCGTGCCCAGCAAGCACCAGGATGGCTCAAGGAGATGCGCGGCGAGCATGTGCCCGAAACTGAAGAATACGGCATTGGCAGCTTTAGCTACCACGCCCGAAAACCTTTTCACCCTGAAAAAATATTCGACTTTTTCCACGGTACTGACAAGTTCGGCAAATTGATCCGATCCAAAGGGTATTTTTGGTTAGCGTCGCGTCCTGAATTTGCGGGACAGTGGAGTCAGGCGGGTGGTATTGCACGTTATGGCTTTGCCGGCATGTTTTGGAAGGCAGTACCCGAGAGTAGTTGGCCGACAGATGAAGATTATCTCGCCTCTATTAAAGAACAATGGGTTGAGCCGTTTGGCGACATGCGTCAAGAGCTGGTTTTTATTGGCCAGGGGCTAGATAAGGAAGCCGTCACTGCCGCACTCGATAACTGTTTGTTGTCGGAAGAAGAGTTACTCAAAGGTAGAGAGCATTGGCAAACACTCAATGATCCGTTCCCTGCATGGGGAGAAGTCGCATGAGTTCCGCAGCATTGAGTGTAGATAGCCTTAGCCAAGCAGCAGATCGCTGTGTGGTGAACGATAGTACATCGGCTTTGCCTGAGATCTATCGAGACGATATACAAATAGCGGTGTGGCAACGCAAGCTACCCAGTGCGGTAGAGCTGGCAGCCGCGCATGTTGTTGAGACAAAGCCTAACTTGCAATTGTCTGTCGCCGTCAACCCTGAAAATGTGTCTTCGCTTGTCAGTAGTGCTATTGGCGAGAACGAGATAAACAAACCAATGCTCGATGACATTGCAACCCTGGTCGACATGTTTAGCTGTCTATTTGACCTCAAGCATGTGGGGCTCAGGCTTTCAACCTTGGATCGAGCAATGTGTTCGCGGTTCCATGTAGACATTGTACCGTGTCGACTGCTGACGACATATTCGGGTGTCGCAACCGAATGGCTGGCTCACCAACAGGTTGACCGCAGCAAACTGGGCCGAGGGAATCAAGGCAAACCTGATGCAGAATCTGGCCTGTACCAAACGGAAGGTCATATCCAAAGGCTAGTGCAGGGCGAGGTGGCATTGCTAAAAGGCGAGCATTGGGCGGGTAATGAGGGTGCAGGCTTGGTGCATCGTTCCCCAGCGATGCAAGCTGGTACCCGTCGACTGCTGCTGACGTTGGATTTTGTAGACGATTGAATGCCTGTTCTTTGAGTGGTTGAAAAAGAGTGCCTATCAACTCCCGATAGGTACGCTAATTGAGCAAAGAAACTTTAAAAAGCTTTAATTAAGGCTTCGGTTTATAGATGTACAAACCACTAAGTGCGCAGCAAGAACGTCTCAATGCTGCCATACGGTAGGCTAAGCAGCTGCAGATAAGGTACCGTGCCATGTGGTTGACTCTAAAAAGTTTGAATATGACAACATCGGATTGACAGACAATGTTGTGCTTTCACGCTTTCACGTCAGTGATCGCTGCTCGTCCAGTAGCCTGATAGCAGCTTGAGTAGCTAGATGGTTTGTCTGTCTTATAACGTAGCGAGCAAAGGCCGGTTTCTAGCCGTTATCCATTGGTTTGTAGTGGTCGAGGTGGTTCAAGTGCTTGTGATATTCGTTGGTAGGAGTCAAAAACCCCGCACCACCTCGGCCGTCAATCAATAGGCTCCAGATGGGCTGCTAATCTCTGTTTGTGCTCTTGCCTGAGGCCGATAAAACGCACCTAAAAGCGCGATCAATGTGGATGTCGCCATCACCAGTACAATTGGCCAGAACGAGTCACTGCTCAAGACTGCCGCGAGCGTACTGACAGCCGCACCAACTGAGTATTGCACCGCACCAAAAGTAGCCGCCGCCACGCCTGCTTTTTTGCCAAAATATTGCATGAAACAAGCGCTGGAGCTTGGCAGTGTGTCCCCCATGGCAGCGGTGGTAGCTACAAAGCCATAAACGCACAGCCATAGGGAGTCGGGGAAAAAGTACGTCACCACCAGCAAGCTCGACACACCGATCAATTGCTCAACTAAAAATTGTTTGAGCAAAAAGGCGATCTCATGGTGGTTTAGTAAATTGTTGTTGAGACGGTTGATCATCGCAACCCCAGCCACAAGATGACATGTTAAGTTTCACTGTTCTCATGTGATGTACGAAATCATTAGACCACTAAACCCATCTTCCCGCCTACAGTGGATGCCACTGGTCACAGGCTTATTAGTATTGGCGTTACATAAGTTCAAATAATGTCATTAGGCGTTGCCAGTGGGAAATATGACACCAGCACGGGTTTACTCAGATATCGCGCAAGAGCCAATGTGTGGCTATCTTTTAGCTATACTAGAAGAAGTCGGTTTCTCCAATTTGGCTATGGAATATTTCGTTTATACATGTCTGGCTTGATAATTGTTCATTGTTGCAATATATATGATCGCTAGATGAAGCGCACTAGTGCTTAAGACACGACACTCGGTAGTACGGATCTTGCGATATCGACGAATGCCTGAGCAGGCTTAGAAAGTGTCTGATTTGCGGGAAGTACTAGTTTTAGTCCGCAGGGCACGGAAGGTAAGAATGGAAGAATAGTTATATCGTGTGTTGCGTATGCTTCTGCAGTTAAAGCGTCCAAAATAGAAATTCCCATACCCTGGCCTACTAGACTACAAATAGGGCCGGTATAGGTTGAATCGAGGATCACATTAGGTGTTATGCCTGCCTGTTTAAATGTTTGTAACAAGCGCTTGCGCATCAGGCTATTCTCGGAAATAAGCAAAAGCGGTTCTTCGGCTAAATCCGTTACATTAATTTCTGATTTTTTAGTCAGTGAGTGCGCTTTTGGTAAAACGCATACGAGCTCGGTTTCAGGCATTTCTTCAACTGAGACTCCGTGC
>ENA-ORXM01001814-ORXM01001814.1-marine-metagenome-genome-assembly--contig:-NODE-1814-length-27710-cov-4.006767_pt1 | contig 27710 bp, 34 predicted proteins | sample MGYA00237867_ERZ511480 | MGnify/ENA primary metagenome ERZ511480 (study PRJEB26309, sample SAMN06266103) | marine metagenome | isolation source: Algal blade | place: United Kingdom:Sidmouth, United... | reverse complement strand
AGTTGGTGATTTAAAATTTTACTATCAAGCTATAGATTCCAAGTTTGGATTAAATTATTTATATAATATTTTCAAAGAACATTTAAAAATTCTCAACTACTATATTCCAGTTATGAATGTGAAAGCGTAATCTCATATCCTTGATGTCTTCGAACATTAAAAACATATTCTCCGACGTATAAATACTGCCCTTTTATCCCATGAAGAATACCTTCAATACAAGGCTGCTTATCAAGATTGATACTTTTCACTTTTTCAGGATAGGTGTTAACAGGAAAATTTATCTCGCAAACGGGCTCTTCTAAATACAAAGCCTGAAATTGTGAAAAAGACTCACCGTATTTTCTATGAATCTCTTGGGCTACTAGATCTAGATCTTGCTTTTCAGGTTGTGAACCTAGCATCTTTCTCCAATTAGTTTTATCTTCAAATTCAGCTTTTAATTCACTTTCTACTAATCCTGCAGCAAGTCTATTAGGTACCTCATAAATTGATCGAGCAATAATTGCTCCTTGATCAATCCACCGTGTTGGGACCTGAGTCTTTCGAGTTATTCCTACCTTTATTCCTGAGGTCAAAGATAGATAAACAATATGAGGCCTCATACAATGATTTTCCCCCCACTTTGGTTCTCTACAAGTACCTAGATGATAGTGACACTTCTCTGGCTGTACAATGCATGTATCACACGCAGCTTTAGAGATAAAAGCCTCATAGGAATATCCGCCATTATAGCTTTTCGTTATACTTTTTCCCGTTGCTATACAATAAATATTTCCACTATGCTCTAGCTTAATCTCTTTACCTAGCAGAGGATTCAACTCTATCTCTAATCCTCCAATTGGTATGGAGTACAAAACCTTGGATCTTTTAATCAATCCCCGCATTTTTAAAATTGTCCCTTTCATAATGACAATAATGTACTGAAATATTCCTAAAAAAGATATAAGTTAAGACAGTGAAAAGAATTGTTATAATATGCATTAAGTCTTATCAGCTTTTTATCTCTCCTTTATTAGGAGCAAATTGCCGGTTTGATCCAACTTGTTCTCAATATACTATTGAAGCATTTGAGAAATACGGGATTTTAAAAGCAAGTTACTTAAGTATTTATAGGATTATAAGGTGTAATCCCTTCTCTAAAGGTGGTCAAGACCTCCTCCCATAAAATCCTGTAAGTCTTACTCGGAAATACTTTCCAACCTCTAAATTAAATCAATGTTGTTCTAAGCTTATCCGAACAGTCTAGTAGGACTAAGCTTATGAAACTTATATTATTAGTGAGTATTTTCATCTTCCAATCTTGTTTGAAATCAAACTTGATAGGCTCACGTGATCTGAGCTCTTTAGGATCAGATGAATTACCAGGAACTGAGACATGTAATAATGATCCCCATGAGATCGGAATGATCTCTTATGGAGGACAATGTGATAATGGTAAGTTAATTCCTCTCACTTTGGTTTTTTTAAATTCTAGGAATAAAAAATTATCTGAAGATATTAATCAAGATGCTTCCAAAACGCTTGAAGTGATGAATGAGAAGTTTTCTCATGATTCGCACTCATATTTAAAGTTTAGAATAAAGAGGGTTTATGAAGTAGAAGATAATGCTTTTCACAACGCAAGTTGTGATGGAGCGACCATGGATGCTTTATCACAAAGATATGGAAGTACTGATTCAATGGTCATGATTTTTGCAAATGATCTTGTTGGGTCTTGTGCTGGAGTTTCATGGCTGTGGGTTTTTCCAAAAGATAAGAACTCAATAACCTTAGCTGAATATGATTACCCATTTGTCTTTGATGATTTCACACCTGTCGTTCATGAATTTGCTCATAGTTTTGGGCTCCCTCATACTTCAAATACATTTGCCAGTGATCCTAACGATTATGGCTCCCATTCAATAAACCACTGGGTCCAGGCCGGAAGAAGCGAAAGACGATGTCAAAGTAACTCTCTTTTCTTTATAGATAAAAACGAAACGAGTACATCAACCAGAGCATCTGGTCTCTCATGGAACTCATATGACAATACAATGTATCCATTTTTTGGTGATAAAACAGATGATGGTTTTTTTACTCAAGGGTATGATTATGCAAGTAGTTGGGTTTTTGATTGTTGGTATGACTTTGCAAAGAAGGATTTTTAAATGAGGCTAATTTTAATTTCAATACTATTTTCGACTTATGGTTTTTCTATAGATACTAAAACTATCTTAAATCAATTAATGAATATTCATGGTTCCGACTGGAATGCGGTCATTAAAACTGAAAATGATAAAAATGTCATTAAATCAACCCTAGCAGGAATTATTAATAAAGAAGTTGATCCAACGGACTTTAGTTTTAAAGCCGAACTAGTTCCTGATATTATTGCAAACGCTGTGGGTGAATACGGTCATTTCATTGAAGTAAAAAAAGATGGAACGATGAAAGAAACTGATTCAGATATTTTTAAGAAGATTGGCCAAGAAGTCAGTAAGGATCCAACAGGCTCACTTGCTTTGTCTTATTATTATGGACTTCAAAACGCTGCAACTCCCGATTCTTTAGAAAAACTATCTGACTCACTTGATTACACATTTGATGATCCTGCCACTTCTTTTAGTATTGCAAGAAACATAGGAGTTCTTCTAGAGGGATCTGGAAATCTTCCTATTGATCCACGTCTAGATAATTCTTATATTAAGCCTTATAAACCCAGAGTCTCTTCTGCGTATTATAAAAAAAATGGTAAATGGAAAGACTCTGTCTTATATAGTGCAAAAAAACTTAAAGAGAGTTATCAAAATATAAAAGATGTTTCTAAAGATCCAGATTTCCTAAAGGCCTATAAAGATATTGGTCAAAAAGTATTTGATCTTAGAAAGTATGCTAAAAACTCAACCACGAAGAAGCAGGATAAGGCCCTAATAATTGCAAAAACGGATAAGACGCTCCCACCATCTAGTAGCAATAACTCTCTAGATAGAAAAATTGCATCATCTGATGACGATGAAATAAAAAGAGAAATTGACAGTACAGAAGATGAGGAAAGTTCTTCTTTGAATTTTTACTTTATTTTTATTGGGATTTTTCTTGCTCTAATTTTTATTCTTTTTAAACAAGTCAGGTCTTAAGCTCATAAGAAAATTTGTTATCGACTCTTCTAATAAGTCGATAACAAGATCAAATCCAGTACTCCCCCCATAATAAGGATCAGGTACATTTTCAGATCGATGTGAATCAGAATAATCAAGCATTTTTGAAACGATCTCTTTTTTGTAATTTGGAAAACTCATAAGATCATTATAGTTTTTTTCATCAGCGACTAGAATATAATCAAATTCATCAAAATCATGAGCACTAACTTGTCTGGATCTTGTAAGAAGATTGTAGCCTCTCTTTTTCCCATATTCTCTCATCCGTCTATCTGCGAGATGTCCTTCGTGATAACCGCTTGTTCCTGCACTCTCACATGAAATATCAGCACCCAGGTCATGTTCAACTAAGAGCTTTTGGAATATCGCTTCGGCCATGGGTGAGCGACAAATATTCCCAAAACAAACAAATAAGACTTTCATTATAAAATTTCCGAAATTGTTTTCTTAAATTTTTTATTAAAATCAAGAAAAGCTTTACCAGTTGCTGGGCCTGAAAAACCTGTATGTATACTATGAATTGATTTATCTTTATTTAAAAAAATTGTTGTTGGGTAGGACATATGATTTTCTAGAAATGTTCAAACATCTAAGACCTTTACTTGATCTTTATCTATACTTCCTACTACTATCTTATAGTCTAAGTTTAAATTTTTCTCAAACCTTTCTATTTGATAAACTGCTTTTTTAAAGCTATCGGCTCTTTCAAACGCAATCCCTATGATGGGAACACCTGGATTCTCTTTCATCCAATCTCTTAAAAACTTTGATTCATCTAAACAATTTGGACACCATGAGCCCAATACTTGCAAAATAACTGGTTGATCTTTATAGCTATTACCATCAAAGATAAAGCTTGAACCATCTAAGTTTCTAGCTTTAAAGTTAGTAGCTTGGTTTTTGCTTTTTGTTAAAGTGCTAGCATCCTCTAATGAGAACTGTTCATCTCTTGATCCTATAATTTTTCTCTTCCAATCATTTCCACTATAGATATAGCCTTCAAATTTATCAGCCTTAACAGAGACATCTACTACAAAGTTCATCTGACCGTCGAATCCAAATAATTGAAATTGACTAGACTTCCCTACTCCTTCTAAAAACCTATAATCACCAGTTTTTGTCAGAATGCTTCCTTTAATAACCTTTTCATTATTGGCGTGAAAAACAGCCAGTGCTAATTTTTCGACTTCAAGTTTGTCATTAAGAAACTTCACCTTCCATTTACCAACCAGCTGAGTATCTTGACCTTGCTCCATCGCTCGGTAATTCTGATTAGTACGTTTACCCGAAATTTTCATTTCAGATATTATATCTTTCTTTTTTTGTTATAAGTTCCCTCTAGAGCTTCTCCAGTATATTTAAATTCTAAGTAATTTTCATCGAAACTGAGAGGAACTTGGTAAATTCCATGACCAACACTTTTTAATTCTAAGTCAAAAGCTTCATCTGAATTAATAAGCTTAACTTGATTACCGTTGATTTCTAAAAGAAATGGAAGGCAGTTGTTTTGGACATCCATGATCACTTTCCAGCGTCCATCAATGGGATCTATTTTTTTATTACACGCAATCATCGTCATTAATATTATTAGAAGCTTCATTGTTCAATTTTATCGGAGCAATCATTCTTTTTAGTACAGACTTCACAGCTTCCCTTGCCAAACAAGAGGTTCAACCCACCACAGCTTCCTGTGATACACTTATTATTTAATATGTATCCTAAGCTCATTATAAAGAAAATAAAGCCAAAAAATACAAAACTTATCATCATTACTTCAAACATATTCTAGAATATATAAAAAAAAAGGGACTCTTGCGAGTCCCTCTTGGTATAAAATTAAGCTCTTTTGAACTTATATTACATATTAATTCCCATGTGACCTAAAGTCTCATAAGTGATCCCACCAACAGCAAGACCATTTTTCTCTTGGTATCTTCTCACAGCTCTATAAGTATTAGGTCCTAAGTTTCCATCTCTACTAACTCCAACCTTAGATTGAACAGCTTTAATTACATTTGTATCAGAATTCGTTTTACAAAGAATTCTTCCCCAAGTTGTTTGACCTGCATCAACCATAACTTTTTTGGAAATAGTTTTATAAGTTGCTGGAATTGGAGTTTTAACTTCTCTAGCAGGAGTAGCTAATTCTTTTACTGTGATAGTTTTTGAAACTGCTGGAACTGGAACTGAAGTAGTTCTAGCTGGTTGATCAATAACTCTTCTCTTAACAGTCTTAGTAACTGCAGGAATAGGCACTGACTTAGTCGTTGCTGGAGAAACTACTACTTTCTCACTCACAGTTTTATACTTAGCAGGCACATTTACTAAACAAAGAATATCATTTTGAACGTTACCAGTTTTAGAACCAGCTCCGAACCCACCTTGACCAGCAGCTCTTGCTCCTGAATCTCCATTCGTTCCTTTCTTCCAAACTTGAGTCGCTGGAGAGATTTCAATTTTCTTAGTAACTGTTTTGTAAGTGGCTGGGATAGCAACTAGCTTCTCACCTGCAGGCTTTACAACAACTGTTTCAGTAACAGTCTTATAAGTTGCTGGGATAACTTTTAACTTTGTTCCCGCTTCTTTAGTTACGATTGTTTTTTTCATGTTTTTATAAGTAGCTGGAATCGTTTTAATCTTATAACTCTCAGCAGTTGCTAAAAGCTTCTCAGTAGTAGTCTTGTACTTTGGTGGTCTTACAATTTGAGCATAACATTCACCCGGTCTTGCATTTCCAAGGATTGGATTATTCGATCCTTGAGAAGCACCAGAATATCCAGTGTTACTTGATGAGCTGTAATTAGAACCTGAGTTATTTACAACAGCAGGTGATGAGTAAGATCCATTGTCAGTGTTCACCATTGTTGAAGTGCTTACTGAAGGAGCTGGAGCTGTTGCTACAGTCTCAGTCTCGCTACTTCCACAAGCCGCCAAAAATACTAAACCTACGAGAATAGTAAAAGTTTTCTTTATCATTGATTTCTCCTTTTTTTTAAATCATTTAAACTTAACCAATATTTTACAATACCTCAATGTAATCAAGATCTACCGCTTAGGCTAGTAGGTAATAGCTTGATGACAAAGTTTCTTTTCCCAAAGGAAATAAGTTATATTTAAAGGTATTAATCTTTTTAATCTAAACTAGATTTTTTTATCACAATGCTTCTAATTTTCTCTATTTCAAAGACCTTGCCTGCCACCAAGGAAGCCGTCGCTAGAGCGTCAGCATACAAGCAGGTTGGTGCAATTATCGATACTGAGACAAAGTCATTTTCTTTTGATTTGCCGGTTTTTAGATCAATAAGATGAGAGAACCGATGATTCTCAATATTTTTATAGTTTCTATAATCACCACTTGTAGCGATGCATTCATCTTTTAATTCTATAATTTCTTTTGTTTGCCTCTTATCTTTAGAAGGTTTTTCAATTCCCACAACCCAAGGTGTAAGCAATTTATCATCCTTCATTCCCCTAGCAAAGACCTCACCTCCTAATTCAACGAGGAAACTATTAGAGTGCAAGTCAAGAAATTCTACCACCTTATCAATAGCATACCCCTTAGCCACGGCGGATAGATCGAGTTCCAAAAATGGATGGCTCTTTTGGATTTTAGAGTCTCCAATAAGAAGCTTTTTAAATCCTACAAAAGTTAAAGTCTTATTAATTTCTTGCTGGCTTGGAATTGAAGCTTTCTTCATTGGCCCAAAGCCCCAAAGGTTTACCAAGGGCATAACACTTGGATCAAACTCTCCATCAGTTTGATCAAAGATCATTTTTGATTGATTTAAAACAAAAAGAAAGTCCTTAGATATCTCAAAAGGCTGACTTGATCTAAGTTTATTAAATTTTGAGATCTCAGAATTTGGTAGATACGTAGACATCTGAGCGTTAATTTCATGAAATATTTTCTCTATCCCTTTCTTGAAATCGACATTTTTTTTATTTAATTTAATTTTAGCAACATATGTAGTTCCCATTGTCTTGCCTTTAACAACCTCAAATTTTTTCTGAGAACAAGACAGAATAAAAATTAAAAGTAAGACTTTCATTAGAATCTATAAATTTTTAATTTTCTCATTCGGCAAGTTAATTTTGAAGCCTTAATGATAGATCGAGATGAACACGATTTATTCGCACATACATTTAAATTAAAATTAACCGACTTCGGTAAAAGTGTCTTGGACTTAGTATGAGCACGTATTCCTTTGTCTAGCCAAGAGCGATGAATAGAGAAATGAGTATGAGGACCACTGGCATGCCCAGACTTGCCTTGACTCCCAATCCTTTGACCTACTTTAACTCTTTGTCCTGTTCGAACAAAAACTTTACTTAAGTGAGAGTAGAAAGCAACATATCCAGATTTAGAGAGGATCTTAACAAAGTTTCCATACCCTGATCCGCAGGAGCTTTTTCTATTTTTACAATGAGTGACAGCAATGACCGTACCAGAAAAAACACTTAATAAATCACTTACCCCCTTGAGTTGTAGATCTATTGCATATTTTGAAGTTTTTGAGTTATGAGATCTTCCAGGACCAGCTTGAGTACCTTTAGTACAAATAAATGGAGTCCCACGGTCAAACATTGGATAAAGAGTAAGTCCATTAGCATCTAAGGATGAGCAACTTACTAAAAATATTAAACCAAGAATTTTTATCATCTTCTATAGTTATAAATCTTTTTCTTGCATTTAAAAATAAATTCTTTGTACAATTTAAGTATTATTAACTTGGCAAGAATAACAATGGAGGTTATATGGCCGTTTCAAAATTTGATCACGCATTTAATAATGCAAAAGGCGCTGCAAAAAGAAGAAGATTAAAAGTAAATGACAAAAAATTTGCTGGGATCTGTAAAAGTTTAGGTCCAAGTCTTTACAAAGCAGATGCAAGATGGGTTGCTGCAACCGACAGAAAAGAGATTGCAACAATTAAGAAAAACTTTGTAGCTGGAAAACTCAAAATCAAAGGTGATAAAGCTGATGCTGCGATAGACTATGCTATTAAAAAGATTGGTAAATCAAATAGACATAAGCATAGAGCTCTTTTTTATTACCTAATCGCTGAGAAATTAGGAAAACTATCTAAATTCTAAAACTTATAAGAATTTAGAGGCTGATCATCATTTCAGCCTCTAAATTCTATAGCAGTTTTCCTTTTTACTTAAATTCTCTAATTCCTTGGCTTGAGATTCAATCATATTTAAATCATTCGAAAAAATGGCAGTCTTTGAATTCAAGTTTCTTTTTCTTCCAAACATTCCATAAGGATTATAAGAGTGTGGAGAAGAGGTTTTATACAAAGAGTTGCACATTGAATAATAGGCAGCATGCTCAACACTGGAAGTTAAGAAGTCCATTTGCTCACAATAAAGCTCAGTGCTTTTAAATAAGTTATTTGCATGTCTATAATCTCTAAGGGTCTGCATAATTGAATTACACTTTTTATTCTTATCTGAATAACTTGCATATTCTTTTCTAGCTAATTTCTTTTTAAATATATTCACATAATCTAAGCCTCTTTCCGCATTGTATAAAAGCCAGTAATAAGAAAAGGCTTTTGATTGAAACATTGAATTTACGATTTTCTTTTCTAAAGTATAAATCTCGCTTAAATCGATACTCACATTTTCATTAGAAAATTGCATTAAAACTTCTTGTTTTCTCTCTAGCAAATTTTTATAGAAATATAGTTCTTTTAATGAATCTACTTCTAAAGCATATTCCTTATAAATAATATTATCAAGACTCAGTAATCCTTCTGTATCAGTTGAAATTTGGGAGGACACAAATTCAAAGATCTCCGTAAACTTCTCAAGTTCACACTCTTGAACATTCTCTACCATCATGAATTGGCTTAACTCGCTGTTTTTGATTTCAAATTCTATGGAAATGAGCTCTTGTCCTTGGATATCACTAATAATTTGATAAAAAGAGAGGTAAGACTTTAACCTATCTAGCCTGGAAATTCCCTGATGACTTTTCAATAAGTATTTATGAGTTAACTTACAAACATACTCAGAGCTTAGAGAAGTTCCTTCCTCACCAAAATCAATTTCTTCTTCCTCTTTTTTTTCTTTCTTATTCTCACCTTCTTCTAAATCATCAAGCTCGTCCTCGTTGTCTCTAATCCTTCTTAATAAGGCATTATCAAGAGCTTCATCTATCTTAGACAAAAGTACTTCTTTTATTTCTTTAGTATCAGCTGCTGCCATTTTCAAAAAATTTCCATCCTTGGTAATTTCTCGAATTTTTTGTTCTAACTTCACTTGATAGTCTTTTTTCTGATCTTCAAATAACTTTTCATTCCCATCAAGAGACTTATCAATTGAATAAGTATTCATGCCAAGGTCATGCAAGAGGCAACTTATTTCAATAAATGTTTTTCTATTATCAGGACTATTCATAGAATAGCGATCTCTTCTAGATTTTCTAAAATCTATAATACTACTTGCAATATTTCCTGCAGCTCTTATGCCTTCTGTATAGGGAGCAAAAGCCGGAAAGGAAGAGACTATCAAGGGTGAGAGTTCGTTAAAGACGCTCAATACAGATTGTCCCATAGAATGTTTATTAAATTCATTTGAGCAGTGATCATTTGATCTCTTATGCGAAATAAAATCACCTATCTCTCGGATTGATCCCAATGTATTAGAAATGTCTCCTTCAAACTCTGAAAGTACATTTAGATTTGTATTAGATTCACTCTTACTCTTTGCCAGGGCTGAATAGAGCTTTGTAGAAGTTTGAGTAATTGTCTTTAAATGACTTGAAATAGATATCAAATCTGGACATTGAGAACTATTTTGAAGTTGAGAAATTTTATGATCTAAGTTTTGAGCTTTATCTCTAAGCTTCTGAAGGCTTCTGCTTTGGAATGGACATAATGCCATTGCCGAAAGAGAAGATACTAATATACCGAGATAAATACTTTTTATCATCATCACTTCCTTAGATATGAATTATTTTAATGAAGATATAGTTGATCAATTAAGATTAATTGTCTTGGATTTCTCAATCACATTTACTTACGAGTTAGATAGTGTAAGTCAGTAAATCTAAAACATAAGCTTTTCTAAGCTTAAAACTGTCAACAATTTATACAGGTTAGAACAATTTCCATATATAAATCATCCAAACTTTCTGAGTGTTATACTTAAGACTATGTATACTGATGAACAGACGCTCTTAAGAGATTCACTTAATAGCTATTATATAGAGGCTAAGGAGAGAAATTCCTCTTTTTCTCAAAGGGCCCTGGCTCAAAAACTCGATATGAGTAGTGGTGCTTTATCATCATTTTTAAGTGGGAATAGGTCTCTTTCATTAAAGCAAGCAAGAAAAATTCTAAGCTCTCTTCCTAAAATTAAAGAGTATAAGAAAAACTATATCCTTAGAATATTTGAAGCGAAGGAAAAGTCGCAACAATTAAAATCAGATGCGAAGAAGATTAATCTAACCCAATTTGAAGTAATTTCCGATCCTGACCATTATGCTGTACACGCATTATTAGGTACCTCAAACTTTCAATTTAACATCAAAACAATCGCCGAGAGATTAGATTTAACTTTAGAGAAAACCCATTCAATTTTAAATAATCTTGAAGAGATTGGAATGATAGTTAAAGAAAATGATAGTACATACAGGTTGGAGATAGACTTTGTACATTCAGGTGACTCAGTTCCCAATGACTCTCTTAAAAGTCATCACCTTTTAACATTACAAAAAGCACAAGAGAAATATCTTGAATTAGAAATGGGACAAAGAGAGTTCAGATCTCTCACATTGAGTGCTAACCCAGATCAACTCGATAAAGTAAAAGAATTAATCATGAAGTTCAAGGAAGAAGTTAAATTGACCTTAGAACAAGGGGAAAAAACTGAAGTCTATAAGTTCAATATTCAACTTTATCCTATAAGTAAGAAATTAAAGCACTAATAAAACAGGCCCAGTTTTCACACTGGACCTCAAGAGAGAAGAATTAAAGATAATTATTATCTTTTTTCTTCAAGTCTGAAAACTCTTGCATGTCCATTTTCTTTAGTTCCTCTTTAGCATCATCTATTTGTGCTTCTCTTGAAGCACTTCTAGAAAACCCCCATGTGAACATTAATCCTACAGTCTTAATTGATTCCCCTTCTAAAGAACTAGTAGTGTTAGAGCCTGGAAGAGAAAAACTAGAACTAGAATTTTTTGACTCCAATGAGCCCATATTAGAATAACTCAATTCAATGTTGATATTTTTATAATTTAGTCCCACAACAGGTTTATAAGAAAAATTGAATCCACCAAGATCATCACTCAGACTAGACATAACATATGTACCACCTGCACCCGCACCCAGATAAGGATAGAGCTTAGAAGTTATTGGAATATAATATCTAACTGTCCCTAGAACTGGGATTAAAGCATTGATAGGTGAATCCAAAAACCCCTGTTTTCCACCAACATGAGCTAGGTATCCGATATCGGCCCCAATATTAATTGTCTCTGATAACTCATATGATAGACCGGTATTTAGTCCGGCAAATCCTCCCCCTGCTCCTTGCGCAAGATTTCCTGTTAGACTTTCATATTGGAGTGATGAATAAATCCCAAAGTCACCTGAGGTGCTTCCTGCTAACACAGAAAAACTTAAAAATGTTAATAGTAAAATAATGTTTTTCATTTTTGATCCTTTTTATATTAATTTTGATTTAACTAAGTTGTAATAAATTGCTTGGGCGAAACTCTCTGGTGATCTTGACCAAAGATAAAGCTTCCACACTTGGTCTTTAGATTTTAAATCAGTAAGTACAACCTCATATTTAATGATCCGGCCGTAGGTAGTGCCTTTTTGTGCGACATCATCTATTTCAAGATAAAAACCTGGCTTAATCTGATTAATTTTTGCCTCGATTTCACTTGGACTAAATAGTGATTCCCCACCGGTGATGATACTAGTGTTTTTGATTCCATCTTTTGTAAATCTCTTTCTTAGATGAATAAGAACTTCATTTTTTTGTTTCTCAGAAGTTTCTGATGCGTTATCAAAAATAACGACGCTTGAAATTCTTTTATTATATCCTTCTTTCTTTGTAGGCTGTAGGCGGTCCATTGAACTACATGAAAAAAGTAGACATAATAATAAAAAGTAATGTTTTTTCATTTTTTCTCCTTTTTGTTGTGTGATGATTTGTATCACATATTCAAAACTTGGAAATGCTTAATGAAAAAATTGTGCTTCAAAAAAATGAAGCATGCTAGATGTTGTTTTTTATCTTGAAATATTTAACTAGAATTTATAACCGAAGTTTAAGAATAAAGTTGTTTGCTGGAAGTTATCTAAAATATTCCATCCAAGTTGAAGTCCAAAAATAATCTGATCTTCACTCCCAAAGTGCCATTTATATCCACCATAAGTAATTAAAAAACCATCAAATTCCTTGGGACTTACTCTTAGGGCATTGAAAATAGCTTCTGCACCATCAGAATAATTAATATATTGATAGGTAAAAAGTGCTCCTGCAATAAAACTATTATCAAAATAACCACTAAAATTATACTCACCATATAATTGAGGTCCATAGGCTACAAAGGATTCATTTCCTCCTTCATATCTAGCTCCGACCCCAAGACCGATTTTATCTTTAATATGAAACTCATAATTTGCTGCAAGTTGAAAATAAATGTTTGAAGACGAGTAACCTAAGCCTGATCCCATTAACGTAATAGTTTTACTATTTGAGTCAATCTTATTAATTTGAGCAAGACAAACAGAGCTAAAAAATGTCAGTAATATAATAAGAGACTTCACTGGTCTTAACCACCAAAATCATCAAGAGCAATACTTTCACGTTCCACCCCTAAGTCAACAAGCATATCAATAACACACTTATTCATAATCGGAGGTCCACAAAGATAATACTCACAGTCCTCAGGAGCTGGATGATCTTTTAAATATTGCTCAAAAAGAACATTATGAATAAAGCCTTCATAACCATCCCAATTATCTTCAGGTTGCTTATCAGAAAGAGCAACATGCCAAGAAAAATTTGGATTTTCTTTTTGAATTGTATCAAAGTCATCTACATAGAACATCTCTTTAACTGAACGTGCTCCATACCAAAAACTAACTTTTCTATCTGTATTAATTCGTCGGAATTGATCAAAGATATGTGATCTCATAGGCGCCATTCCAGCTCCACCACCAACAAAAACCATCTCCGCTTTTGTTTCTTTAGCAAAGAATTCTCCGTATGGTCCTGAAATAGTAACATCATCACCTGGTTTGAGATCAAAGATATAAGAACTCATCTGTCCTGGAGGAATTCCAGCTGGACCTCTTGGAGGAGGAGAAGCGATTCTAACATTTAACATAATGATTCCATGCTCTTCAGGATAATTTGCCATCGAATAAGCTCTAATCACATCTTCTTTAACGACAGACTTATACTGCCACATATTAAAGTGATCCCAAGAGCCCTTATATTCTTCGTCGATATCGAAGTCTTTATAATCAGCAACGTGTGGAGGACATTCAATCTGAATATACCCACCGGCCCTAAAAGGAACCGACTCTCCAGCTGGTAATTCTAAAACTAATTCTTTAATAAATGTCGCAACATTATTATTAGACTTAACTTTACATTGCCACTTCTTTACACCAAAAAATTCAGGCTCAACTTCTATACTCATATTTTGCTTACAAGTTACTTGGCAAGATAGCCTCCATCCCTCTTTAGCTTCTTTATTAGTAATATGAGATTTCTCTGTAGGCAGAATATCTCCTCCACCTTCAAAGATCTTAACTTTACACTGAGCACATGTTCCACCACCACCACAAGCCGAACTTAAAAAAATCTTCTCATCAGCTAGAGCATTTAAAAGTTTACTACCAGCTGGGATAGTTAAAGTTTTATCATCATCATGATTAATTTTTATATTTATATCTCCAGTATTTACAAGACTTTTTCTTGCCATCAAAATAATTGAAACAAGGGCCAAGATAATGGCCGTAAACATAAAAATACCTAAAAAAATCGTTATATCCATATTTTCTCCGATAAGTTAAGCTAAATCCTATAGCAACTTATAATTGTATTCCACCAAAGCACATAAATACGATGGCCATTAAACCAACAGTTATAAATGTGATTCCTAGTCCCTTGAGCCCTTTCGGGACATCACTATAACTTAATTTTTCTCTAATTCCCGCAAGGGCCATAATTGCTAACGCCCAACCAAAGCCAGAGCCTAATCCGTAAGTCACAGATTCAGCAAAGTTATATCCTCTCTCAACCATAAAAAGTGACCCACCTAAGATGGCACAATTGACTGTGATCAAGGGAAGAAAAATTCCTAGTGTATTATAAAGAGCTGGAACGTATTTATCTAAAAACATCTCAAGGATTTGAACAATAGCGGCAATAACACCGATGTAACAAATAAGTCCTAAAAAAGATAAATCTAAATCAGGATACCCGGCCCAAGCAAGTGCTCCAGGCTTTAAGAAATACGTATAGATTAAATTATTTGCTGGAATAGTAATTGTTTGAACAGCAATCACTGCAATCCCTAAACCAATAGCCGTACTTACTTTTTTTGATACTGCTAAAAAAGTACACATTCCTAAAAAGAAAGTTAAAGCTAGATTTTCAATAAAAACAGCTTTGATAAAAATATTTATATAATTTTCCATATTAATTACTCTCTTCCATTTGATCTGTGTAATAAGTTCTAATACCCCAAATAATAAATCCAATAATAAAAAATGCACTTGGAGGTAAAATCATTAAACCATTTGATGGATACCATCCTCCATCTCTAACTAATGGAAGAATTGTAAAATTAAGAAGTTTTCCTGATCCCAATAACTCCCTAAAGATTCCTACTATGATAAGTACAAAGGAATATCCTATCCCATTTCCAATTCCATCTAAGAAAGAAGCAAATGGTGAGTTTTTCATCGCAAACCCTTCAGTTCTTCCCATGACAATACAATTAGTAATGATTAGTCCAACATATACCGCCATCGATTTAGAAACATCATAGGCATAAGCTTTTAAAAACTCATTCACTAAAATAACCATTGAGGCAATAATAGTCATTTGAACAATAATTCGAATAGAACCAGGAATATGATTTCTAATGACTGAAACAAAAAATGATGAAAAAGCACAAACAAAAGTAAGGGCCAGGCACATAATCAGTACTTGATCTAAGCGAACTGTAACTGCAAGAGCAGAACAAACCCCTAGGATTTGCAGCGCAATTGGATTATTTTTTAAAATTGGATCAAAGAGTAACTCTTTTATTTTCACTATAAAACTCCTTGTTTTACTTTATCTAGAAACTTTCCATACCCATGATCGCTTAACCAATAATGCAAAGAATTTTCTACACCATCACCAGTAATAGTTGCTCCACTCAAAGCATCTATTTCATAAACTGTTCCCGTATTGTTTTTCGTCACATCTATTTTCGGGTTACCTGCCTCATCATAAACTTTCTTTCCTATCCACTGAGCTTTCCATTTAGGATTATCAACTTCACCACCAAGGCCTGGAGTTTCACCATGAGAATAATATGAAAAACCTTTAACAGTTCTAGCATCACTCTCTAGAGCAATAAATCCAAGCATCGTAGACCATAGACCTTTTGAAGTAATAGGGAGAATAATATTTTGAATACTTCCAGAGGAATCTTTCTTCAAATATATTTGTGTATATTTTTTTCTTGAACTTAATCCACCTTGATCAATGGTATCTGGAATTTCTACTTCAATTTTTTTATCATCTTTTGTTAACTCACTCACAACTGAGCCAGTATCCATATCAATATAAACAGATGTGATCATACCATCAAAAACGCTCTGAATATCATCAGATTCATTAAAGGCTTCACCAGAAGCTTTTAAAACATTCTTCTTCATATCAATATCTTTATTATATTCTTGCTTAGGTCTCAAAGTTACTGCTGTTGTTGAAACAACCGCAGAACAAACAAGACAAAGAATAAAAGCAACTAAAAGTGTTTTCATCTTACGCTCTCCTTTGTCTACGTTTCACATTACTATTTAAAACAAACCAATCTATTAATGGTGCAAACGCATTCATAAATAAGATCGCAAGCATCCAACCCTCAGGATAAGCTGGGTTAATCGCTCGTACTAAAAGTCCAAGACAACCTATCAGGAATCCATAAACCCATTTCCCCATGGTTGTTTGAGTGGCACTCACTGGGTCAGTAGCCATAAAAACAGTGGCAAAAGCAAAAGATCCTAATACAAAATGCCATGACCATGGCACATTCATCATTTGATTTGTTTCACTACCTATAGAGTTTAAAAGCATACTTGTTAAAATCATCCCTATCGTACAAGAGAGCATGATTCTCCATGATCCAATTCCGGTGGCAATTAAGACAGCGGCTCCAAATAAACAAGCAAGCGTTGAAGTCTCTCCCATTGAACCTGGAATAAATCCCCAAAAAGCATCTGACCAAGAAGTACTAAGAGCTGCAACTCCACCACTGACTAACTCACTCAAAGCTGTCGCTCCTGTATGTCCATCAACTGCAGTCCATACAGCATCACCAGATATTTGAGCAGGGTAAGCAAAGAATAAAAATACTCTCGCTGTTAGTGCTGGGTTAAATATATTTTTACCAGTTCCACCAAAAACTTCTTTTCCGATAACAACACCAAAACTGATTCCAACAGCGACCTGCCAAAGCGGGATAGATGCTGGAAGTGTTAATGGAAATAATAAACCTGATACAACAAAACCTTCGTTGATTTCATGACCTCTTGTCGCTGCAAAAAGTGCTTCCCATAATCCACCTACAGTCATTGTTACTATATAAGCTGGTAGGAAAAAAAGTGCCCCGTAAATCATATTTCCAAGAAAAGACCCTGGATGCATTTCTATACTTGCTCCAAACCAACCTAGAATAGTTCCAAGAAAGCTTGAATTTGCAAGAAAGCCCATAATACCTGCACGCCAACCAGAAGCAATAAGATCTGGATCATTATGAAGTGCAAGGTTTGCTTGATAACCAGAATTATACATGGCCATAAAAACACATGGCAGAAGTGCCCATGCAACCATAATCATCGTTCTCTTAAAATCAAGAGAGTCTGCGATATGTACATTTTTTTTAGTTTTATCTGGAGGAGTCAGTATAAAAGTATCTGCTGCTTCATAGAATGCATAAAACTTTTCAAACTTCCCACCTTTTTCAAAATTAGGTTTTAGTTTATCAAAAAACTTCTCAAAAGCTCTCATTACCCTTCCTTCTTAATAACTGCTAAATTTTCTCTTAAAAGAGATCCAAATTCATTTTTTCCGGCATCTACAAAACTAAGAAGAGCTACATCTTCTTCAGCTAATTCTAAAATCCCAAGTTCTTGAGCTCTATTGGTATCTCCCCCCATTAATGCTCTTAATAAAAACGTAGGTTCTATATCAAGAGGCATAACTTTTTGAAAGTTACCGATTGATAGCAATGCCCTATGTGATCCGTTTGCATTTGTTGTGAAGTCATATTTTTTCTTAGGTAGAAATGCAGATAAAAATGCTCTTGATAAAGAAAACTTTTTTGCTCCTGGCATATGCCAGCCTAAAAACTCTCTTTTAGCACTATCTTCAATTACTGAAATTTGGTTATAGAACCTTCCTAGGTAATCAAATGGACCTTGAGCTGTTCGCCCGTTTAAAACAGAACCTGCTATAATTCTAACATCTGCGTAATCATAAACCTCGTTAACAAACATATTTGTAATATTCATTCCACGAATAGCTTTAAAAATCCTAGGATTTCTCACTCGTGGTCCGGCTAAAGCAATATATCTATCTGTATGAAGCTTGCCAGTTTTTAATAGTCCACCGATTGCAATCACGTCTTGATAACCAATATGCCAAACTGACTTTTTAGCCGATACTGGATCAATATGATGAATGTGAGTTCCCACGTTTCCTGCAGGATGAACTCCGGTAAATACATGTTGCTTAACTAATTCATTAATACTTTTTGCACTAAATCCTTTACCCACACATAGGTGTATCTGGATTCCCAATCGAGCAAGAGCATTGATTCCGGCATTGAATAATTCTTCGTTTTTATCTAATGCTAAAATTACGTTTACATCTGGAGCTAATGGATTGGTATCTATCGCTGTCACAAAAAGAGAACTAGGCGAAGTTGCAGGATCAGCAACATTAGAAAAAGGACGAGCCCTAATTGCACTCCACTCACCAGATTCTAACAAAAGATTTTTCATCTCCTCCGTTGAATAAGAATTTACATCACTATCTTTGTAACTAGAGAAAGTTATATGATCATCACCAGAGTTTTCTATGACAATTGATTGAAAAACTCTTTTTTCACCTCTGTTAACTTCTAAAACTTTTCCATTAGCTGGTGAAGTATAAATAACCCCATCAGTTTTTTTACAAGTAAAAAGAATGTCCCCCTTTTTAACTGTATCTCCTACTTGAACTCGCATTGTCGGTTTCATCCCGACAAAGTCAGAACCAGTAACTGCAAGTCTTGCTGGTTTTTGAGGGAGAACATCTAAGGTGTCTGAAGGTGCTCCATTGATTGGAAGATCCAATCCTCTTTTAATAGTGATCATAGTGGCCTCTAATTAAACATTTTTGAATATATTAAAGATATAATAATAGAATCGATTCTTAAATGATTTTGAGTTGGTATAAAGGGATTATTAACAGACTTAGACGTATTTTATTTACTGCTAATTCTTATGGTTTATAACAGTTTTTTATATGCCTGATCACAGTTTTCATTAGTCTTTAAACTATCATCTCTAGAGAACCCGTTTCTTTCTAAAACCTTTATAGATCGAACATTTCTAGCTTCTACTTGAGCAAAAAGAGCCTTGTAGCCTGCCTCTTTGGCTATTTCAATGAGTTTAGCTAAAGCATTAGAAGCAAGTCCCGAATGATTGGGACTCACCCAATATCCCGTTTCAGCCAGAGGTAGATTATTAGATCGGATATCTATACTGCCAACAATTGAACCTTTTTGATCTGTGATTAAATATACAAAGTGGGCTCCTTGCTTCCAGCTTGCCTGGGCCCACAAGAAAAATTCTTTAGCATTGTTTAAGCTATAACCCTCTGGAAACCTTTTAGTGAATAGCCATTTATAGATTGGGTCCTTTGAACACGATTGATAGATTTCTGAATATCGTAATTGATTAGCTTCAATCAGGTTGATTGATTTTAAAAAATATTTATTTTGAGTTCCAAATTGATCTATTTGTGAGCAATTTTTTAATGTTGAAACTTTTAATTCACTCATCATTTTTCACTTTTTATTAAACTAATTGATCCCTGAACTCTTTTGTTTTTAAAATACCAACCTTCTAAAACACCCTTTTTAAACATCTCCAGTGAAGGGAAAATAAAAAAAGTACCAGGAGAGATTTTAATTGAGACCATTCCAGTCTTTTGATTAATTAATATGATCTTATTCACTCCAGTTCCAGACTTTGATTTATAGTTTTGAATTTCTACCTTGTATTCACCCACTATATTGCCTCTACTTCTTTGTTCAAAATCTAACTCCATATATACCATTTTGGGCCTTCGCTTAGGCCCGGTATCTGAAGCCAAATTTAAAAAGCCGTTGTAAGAACCATTGATTCGTAAAATATTAATATATTTTTTTATAAACTTACTCGAATTGGTGATTTTTATAAATTCAGAATTTGTAGGATGAATGAAAAGCCTGCTTCCACTTTCTTTAATTACATATTTATCTGCAACTAAGTCTTTTTTTGAAAATGTCGCTACTTCATGACCATTGTTTGATTGAATTAAAGTTTTTTTTGAAGTTTTATAAGATTTAGGATCTTTTAATATCTTATTAATTTCTTCCTTATCTTTACTGGCAACCTTAAAACCGACTGCAGCAAGATAGGCCAAAATGGCCTTCGGTATAAACTCTTTATTTTCAAAGTATCTCTGTTCATGTTTTTCTAACTCGCCTAGTCTGCCACATTCAACTGGACAACTTTTATCTATCACTAGCTTATTTATTTCTTCATGAGCTGTTTTAGGATCTAGCAAACCTTTTTGTTGTGAGTGATGATTAAAATAATTTATTGAAATGGTTATTAGACTACCTAAGACTATACAGAGAACATATTTCACCTTACACCTCTAATTTTCACTTACTTTTTTTATTATCACATAAGGTTGAATAATTAAATATTGAAACGTCCCTTCTCTATCTTTCTTACTCTCTTCTGGAGGCACACTCTCTATTTGCTTATTACTTAACCAATTTGAAATCGTTTGCACTTGATCTTCAGCAATGGCAACAGCAACATCAAGAATATCTAAATCATGAATAATTAAAACAGCACCGCGGTCTATATTTTTATCAAGAAGGTTCCAAGTACATGTATCTAATTCAGTTTTAAATTTTTGTCTTAAATTCATTCGATAGAATCACTTATTGCTTTCGTGGCCTTGTCTAATGTTGTACTTTCGATTTGATAAGGACTTAGATATTCACAGAACTCACGTATTGTTCTACTCTTCCATCGCCCTACTCTAGGATCAGTAATTAAAATGACTCCTTTGTCATTTGGAGTTCGAATTAAACGTCCTAGTTTTTGAGTTAGTTTCCTTGCCCTAGTGGCCATAAAGTATTCACTAAATGAGTTGCCGAGGTTCTGATCAAAAAATTTCTTCCTACTCTCTACAACTAAACTTCTATGTTGATCTGGTATTTTATCAATATAAACAAAAGATAAGCTCTCTCCAGGGATATCAATTCCTTCCCCAAAACTCTCAAGACCCACTAGAACTGCATGCTTGGACTTTTTAAAGTCTTCGATAATCTTCTTATTTTTTCCTTGAAAGAAAACTTCAAGTTCTTGGCCCAGTTTCATTAATAAAATTTCTCTAGCAAGTTCAAATCTCTTATAGGAAGAAAATAATAACAAGCTTCGCCCTTTTAACTTTTTTAATAATGGAATAACTTGTTCTAAGATCGATTCTACGTATTCATTTTGATAAATTGGAGGATGGTCAGAAGTTAAAAATACTTTCGCGTTTTTCTTATAATCAAAGACAGGATCAAGAAATAAGCCAGTCTTAAATCTTTTTTTACTTTCACAAAAGTGATATCCAGTTAACCATTCTGCATTTAAGTGTCCTTTCTTACCATCCATACTCCCTAGCGTGGCTGAAGTAAAAACAACAGAATCTGTACTTTCAATAACTTTTTGATGAACAGTGGCTCCTATATTAATAGGAATAGCTTTAAGTTCAATTCCATAGTCATTATGATAAAAAATACTTCGACAATATTCCGGGTCTTGCCCAAGAAAAGTACCCAAAGTAGTCCAGAACTCTTCTACCTGAACTCCCAGAGCTTTCACATAAGACCAAGCAGTAATGGCATGCATATCTTCAAAGTTTCTATCTTCAAAGTCCTGAATGTGAGGTTTAATGATTGTTTGTACAGCTTCAATATAGGCTCCAAGAGATGAGAGTTCATTGGCAAGAGAAACTTCAAGCGAATTCCCCTCTTTTCTAAAAGCCACCTCGTTCCAATACTCATCTGTATATCTAGACGTTTCTTTCACAATTTTTTCTATAATAAGCTTAATTCCTGATAAGTGATTTCTTACTTCACTAAATATTTTCTGAAATTCAGTTTTTAATTTAGGTATATCTATATCTTTTTCTGTGAAGTCTAATAAGTAAAACAAAGCCCCGATATTTGAGCTAACCCCGTCAGTAGTCTTAAAAAAGTTAGCTAATCTATTTAAATCTAAAACAATGGAAAAGGCATCACTGGCGGTCTCTTCTATCTTGTGAGCTTCATCGAAAATAATATATTCTGGTCTATCTATGGAGCTTGGCCATAAGAAAGTGAGAGAATGGTTACCTATAATTACATCAGCTTTCTTTGCTTCCTCGTGCCCAATAAAATATGAACACTCCTTAATATAAGGGCACTTTGAACCAATACATGTTTTAAAGTCTAGTTTTAATTCTTTCTCATAGTCTTGGAAGCTATCCATCATTCTGGCAAGAATTCCAGGTCTATCTTCTGCTGTGATCATTTCTTCATAAGATTTAGATGCATTTGAATGAAACATTACTTCATAAAAGGCTTCTAAAAATTTCTCTTCAAAATCTTGAGAAGCAAAAAGATCACCTTGTGGGCCTTTTGAATGTTCAAACTTAGCTCGACAATAATGATTTTGGGTTCCTATTAGCTTAGTAACTAAAGCATCTGAACCTAAAATATTTTTAGCCACACTTAAATCTTTATCCATTAGTTGAGATTGCAATAACTTAGTCCCAGTAGAGATTAAGACTTTTTTCTTTTTATCTTTTGCAAATAATAAACTTGGAACTAAATAGCCTAAAGTTTTTCCCGTCCCAGTTGGAGCTTGAACCATTGAATGAATTCCATTAGAAAATGACTGGCCGATTTTAAGAGCCATTTCTTCTTGCTGAAGTCTATGCTTATATCCTGGTAAAATATCATTCACACTTTCTTCATCTAGAAACACTTTCTTAATTTCTTCTGAACTAAAGTGAGTGTTTTTCTTCTTAGTATTTTTTTTGTCTGAAGTCTTAGTTTCGACGATAGTATTTAAATCAAAGTCAATTTGAGATGCTATTTCATTTAAGTCATCAAAGCTTAAGTGATAGAAGTTTTTAAACCAAAAGTTTGGAATTTCTGAAATTTTCTTTTCGATAACTTGATTTAAGACTGGATTATTTTTCACTTTATAAGTCGCGGCTAAAAGTACTTTTAGAAGGTCTCGAGAATCTTCATAACCTCTATGTATTTCAACATCTGCGATTTTATAATCAATGATGAATGATTCTAGGTTAAATCTACTTCTTCCGGGATGAAGGAGTATTAAATAGAACATACTATCTATAAACGATCTCTTCATTGGAGATTGTTTAAAGTTTATATCCAAATCTTCTAATTTATATTCTAAGAATGAACTTTCAAAAGAGGCATTATGAGCAATGCAAATATGATCTTGCAGTTCATATAAAGACTCTTCTACTTTCTCAAACCTTGGAGCATTTTTTACCATGTCTGCAGTAATACCAGTAAGGTGGGTGATAAAAGGTGTAATCTGTTTATCGGTCCAAACTAAACTGGAGTATTTTTTTACTAACTTGGTTCCATCAAAACTTAAATATCCTAGATCGATGATTTCGTCGGTCTCGGAGTTGATGCCTGTTGTTTCAATATCTAATAGTGACCATTTTCCTAAATTCATAAGTGTCTAATAATAATCAGTGTGACAGATTTAGGATAGTTCTTTATAGTGGCTCCTATGAGCCAAGCTGCTTTCCAAATTCAATCTACAATAATTGTTTTATTAATGGTTATAGGTATCTCGTTGAGAAGAGATAGGAAAAAGCATGTTCCAATGATGTTATTAGTCATTTTTTGGGACATCTTTTTAGTCCTTCAAATAGAACTTACGCGAAGTGCCATTGAGAAAGCATCAAGTGTTGCTACAAACTCACTCATTTTAAACATACATGTAGCTTTAGCGATAACTACAGTGATCTTATATTTCTTCATGCTCTATTCTGGACGAAGAATGTTAAAAGGCGACCTTTCAATCAAGCCAACTCACCTTAGAGTTGGATTAATTACATTTGTTTTAAGAATTGCAACCTATATAACAAGTTATTTCGTTGTGATAAGGTAAGATTATGGAAATTACAGATAAAATACATGAAATTTTAAAAATTGGATTCCCTGGAGACCAAGTTCAAGTAGGCCCTATGCGCGGAGCTAGTGATGATCACCTTGAAATTATTGTAACCTCAAAAAAATTTGAGGGACTTATGCTCTTAGAACAGCATCAAATGGTCATGAATCTACTAAAAGAAGAATTTAAAGACAGTCTTCATGCTGTAAAAATAAAAACAAAAGTATCAGTATAAATTAGGAGAAAGAATATGAGTGAAAACCCATTTAAAATTATAAACCCTCAAGTTGATGAAAATCATGCCAAGCAAGCTTCCACTGAAATCCCAACAGGTTTTGATGAAGCTGATACTATGAAACGAATTGAAAAGATTATTAATTCTAATTCTGTGATTGTTTTTATGAAGGGTAATGCTTTCGTTCCTAAATGTGGTTTCTCGGCTAATACTCTCGGAATTCTAACTCACTTAAATGCTGAGTTTAAGACCTATGATATCTTGCAAGACCCAGAGCTTAGACAAGCCATTAAAGAATTTTCAAATTGGCCAACATTTCCACAAGTTTACCTAAAAGGTAAACTTATAGGTGGAAATGATATCATGACTGAAATGTATCAATCTGGAGATTTAGCGAAAATCATTAGCTAATTGATCGTTTTGATCACATAGCTTTTTCATTTTCTTTAAGGCTTCTTTCATTTGTTTCTTAGAGGTCTTAATTGATTCATAGTTTTTTCTAATGATCACTAAAATAGCACGTATATTTGAAACCTTATCTAGATCACCATCTACTAGTGCTAAATATGCTTTAAACCTTAAGTTTTTTCCAAGGATCCTAGATACGGCTGGGACACACTTCTGAAAGTTTTTTTCCTGGTCAAGGAATAAACTTTGATGCTCATTAAATTCTAGAAACGAAGACTGGTCTAAATCATACTTTTCGTACAATTTATCAACCTGATTACAACTAACAAAACTTAATGAAATTACTAAAATGACCATTATCTTTTTCATATTTCCTCCTATTGGATTTTTATTTTTAAAATCATACGTTAGAGTAGAATAAATCTAATTCAAAGTTACTGCTGTAGTTAATTTCTTACAAATAGATTAAAATGAATTAGATCAGAGGAGATCAAACTGAGTAAAGAAAATCCATTTTGGCTTGGTCATTTAGATCCAACAAAGAAAATAAATATCATTGGTGCTGGAATGTCAGGTCTTTTGGCTGGATATCACTTTAAAAGAAATAATATTGATTTTGAAATATTCGAAAAGTCTGGTCGTATCGGTGGTAAAATTCAATCTTTTAACATTGGAAACAATATTTTCGAAGCTGCTGCCAATAGTATCTTAATGACTCCTAAGCTTAAGAGCTTTTTTAAAGAGTTAGCTCTTGAGCCAATTCCAACAAATAAAAACCTCAAAAGATTGATTTATAAAAATAACTCCATTAGATCATTTCCTTTTCTAAATTTTATTGAGCTACCTGGTTTATTTTTTCGTCTTCTAAAAAAATGTCCTACAGATATTGACTCGATGAGTGTTAAGGATTTTTGGTCACCACTACTTGGAGCCAATAATTGTAATAACGTTTTAACTCCTATTCTCAATGGTATCTATGCAACTCCTTCAGAACAATTAAAATTTACAGATGTTTTCAATACTGATTTCGCATTCAAAAACAAAAGTTATTTTTCGTATTTAAAGTTTTTACGCTCAAAGATGGACGGTGTGAAAAGTGTAAGCTTTCAAGGTGGAATGGAAGAGTTACCTAAAAAGCTTGGATCGTTTTTAAAGGATCATATCTCACTTAATAATGAGATTCATGACTACCCTCCTAATACATTAATTTGTACAGACTCATCACAGATATTAGAAGAAGGTAATACAAGTATCTATTCTCACTGTCTAATCTCTTCACCAATAGATAAATTAAATAACTCCTACGGTATCTTATTCTCTGGTGCAGATGATATACTAGGTATTGTCTGTAACCATCAAATATTCTCTTTTAATCAAGATCCATCTTATACAATTATGAGTAAAGTCATAATGAGTAAAATTGAGATTAAGAATAAACTTCAAAAACTTTTCAATCAAAAGGTTTCTATTTCTCACTATGAAGCATTTCAATGGCCCAAGGGACTTCCTCTTTACGACCACTCAAGAGAAAATAAAATCAAAAACCTTGATTTAAAAAACCTAGCCTATTTTGGCAATTACACTTCAGGCATTAGTCTTAGAAGTTTAATAGAACAAACAATTTAAATCTGTTCATAGTCTCTTCGGGTAATCTCAACCTGCCCCACAAATTCGCTTGGTACACTTGCTCTCATTTTTTTTGCCTCAGAATTTATATAATTTTTATAGCTACTCTCGTTATCGATCATATAGCGTACAAGGATTTTCTCATTTTTAAATATCTCAGCAAAGAGAAACCCTTTAACTTCTAACATCTGCTCAACATGCTCTTTAAGCCAAATATAATATCGCTGCTCAAGCTCAGCTTGGATTTTAATATCAACTTCATAAACGTACATCTTAGCTCCTGTTTAATTTTCATAAACTAATAATAAGTCCTAACCCATATTCATCAAAGAATTAAACTTGATATCAATTTCTAGAGCATAAGAGCTCAAATGCCTCAAAATCTTTCCATATTTTGTGCCCAGATCTTTTGTATGCTCTTAAAATATATTATTCTTTGAATAAGAAAAAGGAATAATCAAATATGAGCTCAAAAATATCTCATGACATAAAAAATGCTCTTTTAAGAATAGAATCTATCTTTGAAATTTTAACAAGCAAAGAAGATTCTCCTTTTAGTAAAGAACAATTATCAACAGACCTTCAAGAAACTTTAAAAGAGATAACCTCCTATGCAGACCAACTTCTTAAAAGATAGTAATTATTTATTAAATGACTCTTCCGGAATATTGGAATATTTGCCAGGCTTTCTTGACGAGGATTATTTTAACTCTTTGAAAGAAGAAGTCACCTGGCATTCAAAAACCATAAAGATTTTTGGCAAGGTTCATAAACAACCTAGACTAATTTCATTCCAAGGTAATACTGGAATTCATTATACCTACAGTGGAGAAAGAAATATATCCTCACCGTGGACACCTTCAGTTTTTGAAATAAAAGAAATTCTCCATAAGCGTTTAAAGCTCAACTTCAATAGCTGCCTCTTAAATTATTACCGAGACGGACAAGATTCAATGAGCTGGCATAGTGACGATGAAGAAGAATTAGGTACAATGCCTACAATTGCTTCATTGAGTTTTGGTGCATCAAGAGTTTTCAAATATAAAAAAAACAAAGTCTATTCATTAAAACTAGAAGATAGATCTTTACTGATAATGAGAGGAGCTTTTCAAGACAATTACAAGCATGCAATCATGAAATGTGCTCACTCTAAAGGTCGTATAAATTTAACATTTAGAAATATTCAAAATATTAATTAAAAAAAAGGATCAACATGATTAACCGATTACCATTTATTTTAACTCTCACTTCAATGTTTCTAGGAGTATTGATGGCAATCTTTTTTGGAATTAATGAGAATTACTTTAAAGATAAAATATCATCTGCTCTTAAGTTAAGCCAAACATATCTAGCTTTTGAAAACCCTGATGAACAAAAGAAATTTTTCAAGAAAGAAAAAGATAAGAATTGGCGTTACTATCAAAGGTTCCATTTTCACTCAACAGGAATTAGTGCAATGACTCTAGGATTGTTGATTTTATTAAGCTTTTCAATGGCTCCCAAAAAGATTATTAATTTTTCAAAATATCTCTTATCTATTAGCGGTTTACTTTATCCATTTTTCTGGTTATTCGCGGCAGAGTA
>ENA-ORXM01001811-ORXM01001811.1-marine-metagenome-genome-assembly--contig:-NODE-1811-length-27736-cov-5.548140_pt1 | contig 27736 bp, 14 predicted proteins | sample MGYA00237867_ERZ511480 | MGnify/ENA primary metagenome ERZ511480 (study PRJEB26309, sample SAMN06266103) | marine metagenome | isolation source: Algal blade | place: United Kingdom:Sidmouth, United... | reverse complement strand
GTAATGGCCTATGGTGTAATTGGCAACACAGCTGGTTTTGGTCCAGTCGTTCTAGGTTCGAGTCCTAGTAGGCCAACAGAAAAAGTCCCTGATTTCATTGAAGTCAGGGGCTTTTTGAATTTCTGGGTACAACATAGGTACAACAAAATAATCTTTCTGCTCCGACTTTAATGTTCGTAATTTATGATGAAGTTTGATCAAGGAATTATTTGTACGTTGGAAGCACCCTTTGTTGCCATCCAGATTCATTGATTATGGTAGAATCTCTCCTTTAAAGCTAGTCACTATTATTTTCTCCTACTTCTATTACCTATAGAATTTTTTGGCCTTCCTGGTGACTTGTCTATGATGAGATGAAGTTCATTAATCTTATTAATTTTGATATATTACCGATATAACATATTTGTTATTGTCAGAAGTCTTGAAAAAGAACTATTGATCACTAGTGAAATTTAAGTTACTATTTTTGTTACCCTCTAAATCATAAAGTTCTATTGACTCTTCATTTCCGTTGAGAAGTATAAAGTTTTTTGATTGTGAAAGAAATGAAGATCCGTAATAAAACTCGTAAAGTCGTTTCGAACCATCTCGATAGGTAATTTTTGCTTTTAAGGTATTCTGAGGTAGATTTAGAACTCGGTTGTCAGTAAAGTAAGTATATGCTTTTAGAGGTTCTGAATTACTGCCAAAAAGGTAGGTGGGAACCCCGTTGATCACAATCTTTGACACACCTCTTGAATCTCCATTAATGTTTATTCCAGATTTTGAATTTTCGATTGCTTCAAAACCACCTTCTCCATTGCCCTTTAGATAAAGTCCTTTCGATGCATCGTACCTTCCATACGTCACTTCTGCTCCTAATTTGTTTCCGGAGAGTAATATATCAATATTTCCATCTGCGTTGAAATCATCAAGTAAAATACCATTTACAGGAGCGAACTGGGCTTCAATAGGAAGTGCCTTAAACTCGAATTGACTATTGCCCTTATTTTCAAGATACCCTGAAGTGAATAAAAAAGCTTTAGCGATAAAGGCATTGCTTCTTTTAGTCTTTGGTAAAATATCTTCCATAGTAGCTTTTGCATAGCTAGCATAGTTGGGATATCTTTTTTTAAGTTCAGGAATTTGTTTTAAAAGCAAATCTCTTGATGCCGCTGGGTATTCTTCTCCTTCTATATAGTAAGATATTATTGGGTCTATTATTCCGTTCGAATCATAGTCGAGCGCATAAACGCTAAGTGGTTCCTTTTTGGACGCCTTGAATCTGGTATTGTGCCCTAAATTGCCAAGTATGTAGTCTATATCACCATCATTGTCGATGTCGCCTCCGTTAATACTGTTCCACCAACCTGAAGTAAATGATGGACTCGCTGTGTCTGATACATTCTTCAAAATACCTTCTTCGTTTTTGAAAAACTGTATGCTCATAAATTCACCAACAATTATAAGGTCGGTATCTAAATCATTGTCCCAATCAGTCCAAAGAGCGTCAGTTGCCATCCCAACTCTACTTAAACCGGATGCAATCTCTTTGGTGCGATTTTCGAATTTTCCGTTCACATTTATTAATAAGTAACTAGTAGGTGGTATAGGATATTTTAAGGGAGTCAGTCTGCCCCCCACAAAAAGATCTAAATCTCCGTCTTTGTCAAAATCAGAAGCTCTTACGCAAGAGGTACTTGACCGCATTGGAGGCAGAGCGCTTTCATCAAGGGAGAACTCACCCTTGCCGTTATTCTTGTACAGACGGTCTTGAAAGTACTCCGAGTTCTCATAAAACTCGTTGCTACCACTTGCAATATACAAATCGTTATCTCCATCGTTATCATAGTCGAAGAATAGTACTCCGGTGTCTTCTTCGTACTTCTCATCTGCATTTGAAATCAAAGGTTTTTTAATGAACGAACCTGATGCTGTTTGATAGAACAACGTACCACTACTGCCATACCCTGCACCCATAAAAAAATCATCGAGGCCATCTCCATTAATGTCAGCTACTGCGATACCGGGGCCCTGATCTGAATGTTTGTGAGGCAACAAAAATTGTCTATCGAAATCTTCGTATTCTATATTTTGATGGATGGTTCCTAAGTTATAACGATCGGTAACTTCGGTAAACAAGACTGATTCCTCGATGTTTGCTGATTCTGAAGATTTAATGCCTTCTTTTCTGCTTACCGTAAAGGGTGCATCAACAGCAATATTGTCTATGTAAGTAGCTGTGATACCGTCGGGCCATTTTACTATAAGGCTGTCTACTATACTGCTTTTCCCAAGCCCAACGTGTAGTATTGCTTCTTTAGAAGATTGATATCCCCTGGTTAAGGATTGATGAAAGGTCTGAGTTTTTCCATTTTGGAAGATTGTTAGGCGCGCTCCGATTGCTTCCGGATTTAACTCATCTCCTTCCAAACGGATGCGCAAAAAATGATAATTGTTAGTGGCGTTCAAAAGATTTTCATAAACCGAGACTTCTGAATTAATATTATTGATAACAATATCAAGGTCCCCATCAAGATCAAGATCTGCATAAGCCGCTCCATTGGAGAGGGTAGGTTGGTCGAATCCCCATTCTTTTGAAACATTCTTAAATGTCAAATCTCCGGAATTTTGATACATCACATTCGACAACTCCAAGGAGGGCATTTGTTTTGCTTTTTCCTTTAAAATAGAATCAAGACTGTCAATAGAGGTATTGGCTGCAAGTGAGGCGGTATAGTTGATGAAATCTAAATCGGTGATATCACGTAAATACCCATTTGTAATAAAAAGATCTTTCCAACCGTCATTGTCAAAATCGGCAAATAGTGGTGACCAACTCCAGTCTGTTGCACTTATTCCTGATAATTGCCCTATTTCAGAAAAACCAAGTTCTAAACTGTCAATCCTGCCGCGGTTTAGCTGGAGCGTATTTCTCATGTTCTGAGGTGAAAAACCCAATTTAAGGGAATAATTGAAAAGGTCATTATTCATTGGGCCTGCCATTTTTTTTTGGTGGTAGTTATCGTTGGGAAGCATGTCAAGTGTGATAGCATCGATAAGACCATCGTTATTAAAGTCAGCCAGGTCGTTCCCCATACTGAAATGGCTATTATGAGCAAAATAGGTTGCGGATATTTCTTTAAAAGTACCGTCTTGTTTGTTTATATAAAGGTAATCGTTAGCTATAAAATCGTTGGTCACAAATATATCTTCCCACCCGTCTTCGTTGATATCGGCAGTACCCACTCCCAGACCTAGTCCGTCGTAGAGAATTCCGGCTTGAAGAGTAATATCAGTAAAGCTAATTTCGGAAGTCTCAACTTCGTTGTTTCTGAAGAGACGATCATTGGCGGGTCCGCTACCGTCCTTTTTAATAGACTTCACGTTGTTGGGGTCTTGTATGTCGTTGGTATGGTTAAGTAAGTACATATCAAGATCGCCATCTTTGTCATAATCAAAAAAAGCAGCTTGGGTCGAGTAACTCGTATCGGCAAGGCCAAAGCTTTCGGCCCGTTCTTCAAACTTTAGATTACCTAGATTAATATAAAAAAGATTTTTTCGCTTTTTCGAAGCATAGTTCCCCGAACGACTGACATAGATGTCAAGAAGCCCATCATGGTTAATGTCGACCATTGTTGCGCCAGTAGACCAACCTTGAATAGTAATGCCCGCGGTATCGGAAATATCCTCAAATTCAAGATTTCCCTTGTTTAGATATAAACGGTCGTTTACCATATTACCCGTAAAAAAAATATCGGGCAAGTTGTCATTGTTAATATCGCCGACAGCTACACCACCTCCGTTATAAACATAGAAAAAATCGACCATATTAAACGTGTCATTCTCTACCACACGATTGTTGAAATCAATGCCTGTAGTTTTCGTTGGAACTAATTTGAAAAGAGTTTCACTTCCCTCAAGAGTTTGAATTTCTTCTTGGCATCCTAAAAGCAGAAGGGCAATAGAAATAATAACTGATATGGTCAATGAGCGATACATTTTAGAAACTGATAACTTTAATTGTCAATATACTTTGCAAAAACAAAAAACCTGCCGATTTGGACAGGTTTTTCGATAAAATTAAACTAATTCAAATTTTTAGATTAATACAGCGGATTTTGGCTAACGTTCGGATTACCCAAGACCTCATTCAAAGGAATCGGCAGTACATAATCCTTTGCCGATAATGTGCGGTCAACGCCATAGGTATCTATAAATTCTTGAATATATTCACCCAGATAGTCGGGAGAACCGCCAAAAGTACTTTTTCGCTTCAATTCTGGGTAAATTTCACACTCAAAGCCAAACTCCAAGACCCTTTCGTTTACAATGGCATCTCGTAATTGATCTTGGCTCAATCCGGATAATGCAGGAAGACCTGCACGTTCTCGAACTGCATTTATTCCAAAATAGGCATCACCAGTACCACTTTCATTAGCTGCTTCGGAATGCCCTAAAAGCACATCGGCCAATCTTAAATATACCGTATTTTTTTCGGAAAGCGTGGCGTTCTCAATACCTACTTCAGTATACTTTGCAGACCAAGCAGCGGAAAAAATCAAGTCATCAGGGTTGTCTGGGTCAGCATCTGCCGCTACCATTCCTCCAAAACGGCTCAAGTTGTAGGGAGCATCCGGGCTCCATGTGACATTAGGTAATTCTCCACTGGAGTTTTCGCCGATACGGGTAGTTGTATATTCAGTTATAAAGGTACCGGGAATACGTTTGTCGGCAGGGTCGAATTTAGCTCTATAAGCCTGTGTAGCATTCAACCAATGCCATCCTACTCCACCCTGATCATTTGGAAGGTCGCCAGGGACGAAATGTTGATGGGCATTTTGCGCTTCACCGGCGTTAGCTCCCCCGGAAACTTGTGCTTCAAAAATTCGCGCACCTGAATTTTCGGTTGCAACAGCGAAAGTGTCTTCAAAATTTTCAAATAAGGTAAGACCGCTTTCGTTTACAATAATTTCGGCAGTTGTTCTTGCTTCATTCCATTTTTCAGCTTGAAGGTATCCTTTGACCAAAAGTGCCATAGCGGCCCATTTATTAGCTCTACCCGCATTAGCATCATCGTATGATTCTGGAAGAAACTCCGAAGCCATGGTAAGATCTGCAACTATAAGATCTAACGCCACTTGCTTTCCGTTCTCGTTCGACGGTAAATCCTTATCGCTCTCTGTACGTGTGGTGGTCACCGGTATATCATCAAAATAGCGTACGAGATTGAAATAATAAAATGCCCTCAGGAACATGGCCTCAGCCTTCACTCGATCTACGAGCGCCTGATTAGGCACACCTTCTTCCTTGAGTTCGTCTGCTTTCTGTATAACGGAATTAGCACGATTTATATGGTCATAAGAAATTGTCCAATAAGCATTGATATAATCATCACCGGGGTTCACGTTTCCATTCTGGAAATCTAAGGGGCCTTTTTCCCAGCCTACTTGATATCCTACACGACTTTCAAATACATAACGGTTGTAGAAATGGTTGAACCACTGGGTTCCAAATCCGATTCCGTCGTAAACTGCGTTTACTCCAAGCTCAAGTTGCTCTGCGGTATTGAAAAAGTTGTCTTGCGTGGTGAAATCTGGATTTTCATCAAGATCGGAACAACTTAGAACCAATAGAACTACCATGCTCCAGAGTATACTTAAATCATTAAAATTAATTGTTTTCATAACTTATTTTTAATTAAAGGTATTAAAATTCTAGATTGACACCCAAGGTTAATGTTCTAGCCCTTGGATAGGCGTCGTAATCATCGCCTCTATTGAGGTTACCTTGCCCACTGTTGTTCACTTCGGGGTCAAATCCACTATAGTCGGTGATGGTCAAAAGATTTTGGCCACTCACAAAAATTCGTGCACTAGTCAAAAAATTGATATTCCTTAGTGTATAGCCCAAAGCGATATTCTGAAGTCTGATAAACGTGCCATCTTCTATGAAGTAATCTGAGTCACGATACGAATTGGCAAAATCACGGTTGCCATTGATTACGGGTCTTGAGGCATCTGTATTACTAGGAGTCCACGAATCGCTCAAAATGGTACTGATTTGATTGATTTTTTGCACACCGTCACCAATTTCCGAAGCCTGGAGGTTTCTAACCTCAAAATCGTGAACGCCACGGAAGAAGATACTCATGTCAAAGTTCTTATAGTTTAGGGTAGAGTTAAGCCCCCATGTAAAAGCGGGATTGGGATCACCGATGATAACGTAATCGTCAGGGGTTATTTCTCCATCCCCGTTCACGTCACGATATCTCGGATAACCCGGTAAATCTCCTGATCTTGATGGATTACTGTCGATTTCGGCTTGCGATTGAAAAATACCGACGTAATCGAATCCACGCCATACACCAATGGGGTTGCCAGCTTCGACCCAACTACCGTCGATTCCTAAGTGGCCACTTGGGCTACCCGCAAAGAATGGTGTGCTACTCCCCAGGTCGGTAAGTTCGTTTCTAAGAATGGAAAAATTACCGGCTATATTCCACTTAAAATTCTCATTGTCGATGACGAACCCATCCAAACCAATTTCAAAACCTGTATTTTCAAGTGAGCCCGAATTTTTTAAGATAGAGTTGAAACCTAAACTACTCGGTAGCGACACATTTAAAAGTAAATCTTCTGTCTGGTTGTAAAAGTAATCCAATGTCAAGTTCATACGGCTGTTGAAAAAAGACATATCAAGTCCAACATTGGTCATTGTAGTCGATTCCCATTTCAAATCTGAATTCTCCAAACGGGCATCAGCAAGACCAAGAACCAAGTTGTCACCGATAACATAATTAAATTCGTTTAGATTGGCCAAAGAATTATAGACGGGTATTTCAGAATTCCCTGTAAGCCCCCAACTACCTCTCAATTTAATATTGTTGATGACATCGGTAATACCCGAATTCTTAAAAAACCCTTCATTGGAAATTCGCCAGCCTAATGCAACGGATGGAAAATTGGCCCATTTGTTTTCGCTTCCGAAACGTGACGACCCATCACGTCTGAAGGTAACAGTTGCAAGATAACGGTCATCATAAATATAATTGACCCTTCCGAGCAAAGAGGCAAGCGTCCATTCATTTCGACCTGAAGACGGTGTTTGGATATCGGGCCCTCCTTGTAAGGTGGCCTGGTCGACATTTGCGGCGGTAATGCCGCGGGTTGTAGTTTGTGTGAAGCGGCGGACTTCTTTTTGATAGGTATAACCGGCAACTACATCGATAAAGTGCTTGTTAATCTGTTTGTTATAACTTAAAATATTTTCGTTCAGAATGTTGGTTAGGTTTGTACTTGCCAAAGTGAGTTGACCAGCATTATCCCTACCCAAGCGTGTATTCTCAACAGGAAAAAAGCTTGTTCTACTAATGTTAAAGATGTCGGCCCCGATACTTGTCTTAAACTTAAGTCCCTCCATTAGGTTGAAGGTAAAACCACTGTTACCAAGTACTCGATTGGTGATATCTTGATCGGTTACAAACTCAAGTTCTTGTAAGGGATTTATAGCAAAACGCCCATCGTATGAAGCTAATGCGTATTGTCCTTCTGCGTCCCGGACTGGAACCGTAGGGTCTAGTCCCAAAGCTGTTATAATGATGCCGCCAGGACCACCCCTATCGGTAGGTGCATTGTTCGAAACTGTTCTATTGAACGCCCAACTTGAACTTATGTTCAGAAAATCGTTCAATGCGCTATTGTCAATGTTCAAACGAATGCCATATCTTGTGAAATCTGTATTCTTAATGATACCCTCATTTTCAAAATAATTACCCGAAACGGCGTAACGTGTAGATTCGTTGCCACCTGAAAAAGTCAATTGGTGGTTTTGAATTGATCCCACTCGGGTCACTTCATCAAACCAATTGGTACCTTCACCAAAATCGTCTATTTCTGCCTGCGAATATATAGGGGCACCGCCCTGACTAACTTCAAGAGTATTCAAATATGTCGCAAATCCACTACCGTCAAGAACGTCGATGGTGTTAGCAACAGACTGGGTAGAGTAAGATGCTTCGTAATTGATTTTCGAAACCCCGGCCTTTCCCCGCTTGGTAGTTACCAATACCACTCCGTTTGAGCCTCTAGAACCGTAGATAGCTGTCGCCGAAGCATCTTTAAGCACTTCGATGGATTCGATGTCGTTAGGATTGATTGATGCCAGCACGTTGGTTGCTTGCCTGTTTCCTCCGGCACTAAAATTATTATTGTTTGGATAAATGGGAAAGCCGTCGATGACATACAGAGGTTCGCTACCGCTGTTTACCGAATTGGAACCACGTATACGGACCGATACTCCACCCCCGGGCGCCGCAGAGGTCTGTACGACTTGTACCCCGGGCGCCCTTGCCTGTATCGCTTGATCAACCGACGTAACGGGCAGTTCTTTTACGGCAGCACCATCTATGGAAGCCACCGAACCGGTGAGGTCACTTTTCTTTACTGTACCATACCCGACTACCACAACTTCATCAAGAGCTTCAGACTCCTGATTCATTGCTAAATCTATTGTACTTCTACCATCAATAGCGACTTCTTGGGTCGCGTAGCCTATTGAAGAAAAAGTCAGTACGCCGATCCCATCGGGTACGACCAATTCGTAATTACCGTCGAAATCGGTTATGGCTCCGGAAGTACCTGCAACTACATTCACCCCAGGTAGTGGAACGTTGGTCTCGGCGTCAGTGATAGTTCCGGTTATGGTCTGCGCGATGGAGACAAAAGTCCCCATCATAAAAAATACGATCGATAATTTTTTTATAAATTGAGTAAGTACAATCTTCATATAAGTCCGTTTTGAGTTCTTGATGTTTTGTAAAGGATGTTTGATAGAACAATAATAGCGAGATTTGAATATTGAGCAAATAGACAATCCTATTATTACATGGACTATCCTACTTTTTTTAGTTATTTATTAAATCATTCCCAATCTCTTTTTGATAGCTTCAGAATATTTGGTAATTATTTGCGATATTCATAAATCTGTATGTAGTCAGAATAGGTAATTTTATTATTAGTTATGCTGATCTTTTTTATATGATCTTGGCGAGGATCCCATATATTTTTTGAAAAGTCGGGAAAAATAAAGTGGATCTTGAAACCCGACCCGATGGCTTATTTCTTTTATGCTTAGTTCGGTATAGTTCAGATACTCACAGGCCTTCTGCACTTTTTTTAAGTTAAAAAATTGTATTAACGAATAACCTGTACTCTTTTTGAAAAGAGCGAATAGATAAGACGGTGAGAAATTGAATTCTTCAGCTATTTCATTCGACTTTAAAGGTTTGTCTAAATTCTCAATCAAAAAATCGACTATGGTATCTACAAGATTATTCTTGTTGTGGAAGTTTACAGTCTGGTCTATTTCGTTGAAGATGAAAGAACTAATAAAATTTAGTCCTAAGATATTGCCATATTCCATTTGTGGCGCAATATAATTACTCTTAAAAATCTCATAGATTTGATTGAACAGTTGTACCCGTTCATTAGAAAATGGAATTACATTACACCAGTTGCAAATCGAATAATATCTAGTATAAAGATTTTCTGCAACAAGGCCATCAAAATGAATCCAATATATACTCCAGGGTGTGTTTTCGGATGCGCCATAGGAATGCTCCGTATTTTTCGGAATAATAAAAAAATGATTAGGCAGTACTTGACATTTAGTATCTTCTATTTTTAGCCAACCTTCCCCCTCGGTGCAGTAAATAAAAATAAACTCGCTAGCTCCCTTTTTCCGTTTTCGAAGATGGCGATGGGCTTTGGGGTACAAACCGATATCAGTTACATAGAAGTTCCGTGTTACCGAATTTTTTTTTGACCACTTTCGAACCTTTTCAGGAAGAACAATCATTTTCTGTCCTAAAAACCCTTCTTTTAAAGTGGAATTATCCATTTTTTAAATTTTTGCTCGTAAGGATATCTATATTGAATTGGCGATAATGAAAATAATAAATCAAGTTAACATTTAGTATTTACATACTATAGATTAGAAAGTTCTTTCAATTTGCTTTTAAATTTTGACTTAAAAAATAGGAATAAACAATAATAGAAAGTAAAGTTGGATTATCCATAATTTTAATCCAGAAAATAAATTTTTTGGCGGTGGAGTTATAATTCGTGTGGGAAATTTTATGGATTAAATTGGTTATATGCTTTTATCAGAGTTCAGGATGCAAAAAAAGTACATCTTTCAACACGCTAAAAAAATCCATTCGAAAAATGAGAATAATTTGTGTTTTTGAACTGTAGCTTATACAATTTTATCGCGGAGCCAAATTTATTGGCGTTATTTGGTATAGGTTCGGTCTTACATTGACTTATCTAAATTACCCAAATATTTTACAAAATTACAGATTTGCTAATTTCGGAAATCACAAAACTGGTATTCTTCCCAAAAAACATAAGATTAATAGGATTATCCATATTTCTAAGTCTTTTGTCTATGTTATCGCAGCATATTTTTTTTTAATATTGATAATTTTTAAGCATATTATCAATTGAATAATTAGAATCCGAGAAGTATTTTTGAGGATTTGATGGTTTGACATTGTGATTTTTATCACTAATAAAGCTATCGTTTTATCATGAAGGTAAATCCAGTGTGATTTTATAGACCGATATTTCCCCTAATATCGCAATCAGTAATATTTCTAACTTAACATATTATGAAAAAACTATGGTTTGGAAATTCCTTATTCTACAAGCCTCCGAAAAACTTTCTAAATAATAGGGTAGTGTTTTTTTTCATTGCGATATCGGTATGCACAAATACCTTTGCAGCTTCTTATATTTCGAAACCTACCGAAAAATGGAAGAATCTCAATATTACGACACTACTTCAACAATCAGTGAAAGGCACGGTTACCGATACTGCAGGAGCTCCGTTACCTGGAGCAAACGTGGTAGTTCGGGGTACGACCCGAGGAGTAGTAACTGATTTTGACGGAAATTTTTCCATTCAGGCTGAGGTCGGCGATATCCTTGAAGTATCTTATATCGGATTCAAGACCGCCCGGATAGCCGTAGAAGATAACAGCGGGGTGAACATATCATTGGAAACTGACGCCGCATCTTTAGACGAAGTTGTAGTTGTTGGTTATGGGGCCCAGGTTAAAAAAGACCTGACGGGGGCCATCGCTTCCATACAAGAGGAAGATTTTACCCAAGGGGTTAATAACTCTGCGCTCCAATTGCTCAATGGTAGGGCAGCAGGTGTATTTGTGAGTCAATCCAGTTCGGCTCCCGGCGCCGAAATTAGCGTAAGAGTAAGGGGTGCGGGTTCGATCAATAGTTCAAATCAGGTCCTAACTGTTGTTGACGGATTACCTGGGGCTCCTACGGCAGCATTGAGTCCTGAAGATATTGAGTCTGTTCAGGTATTGAAAGATGCATCTGCGGCGGCAATTTATGGTACACGGGCCGCGAACGGCGTTATCCTAATCACTACAAAAAAAGGAAAAGCGGGCAAAGTCAAAGTAAATTATGGCACATACGTGGGCACCCAAGATGTTGCCGATAGGATAGATATGTTGAATGGCAGGGAGTACATGCAAGTAATAAATGGCCTTTTGATAGATGGGGGCAACGAGCCACGGTTTACGCAAGCTGAAATCGATGCCATTGGTGTTGGTACCGATTGGCAAGATGAGATTTTTCAAACGGCTTTCGTACAGAACCATCAATTTTCGGTTTCCGGTGGATCGGAGAAATCAAATTATTATCTGGGCCTAAATCATTTAAACCAAAATGGCATTGTTATCGGTTCCGGATTTCAACGTTACAACATACGTTACAATCAAGAAGTACGAGCCACCGAGAGGCTGAAGTTCAATCTCAACGTTAACGCAAATAGAAATTTAACACAAGAGATATTGACCAGCAATGGGGCCAATGAGTCTGCAGGCCCGATAAATACAGCTTTACAGTTTGATCCAATTCTCGCCCCAATTCGTGGTGAAGATGGGCGTTTTCTACGTAGTCCGAATATTACTTTAGAAAATCCTCTGGCATTGGTCAATGGCGTAGATGATGAAACAGTGGCCAACAGAACATTCGGAACAGTCAGTGCAGATTACGAAGTATTTCGCAATTTTACATTGACGACGAGGTTGGGTTTTGATGTTCTTAATAGTAGAAGAGACTTTTTTAACAGTACGGAAACGGCCAACGGCCTTAGCGCAGGCGGTATTGCCTTGGTAAGAACAGATGAGGAAAACCATTGGCTTGCAGAATTTTTTGGAACTTATAAAAAAGAGTTTAACGAAAACCATGATTTGACTGTTTTAGGCGGGTTTACGATTGAAGAGTTTGACAACCGATTTGCTACCTCCCAGGGGCAAGGCTTTCTCTCGGATGTAACCGGTACCGACCTGCTTCAAAGCGGTGATGCAGATGAGGGAGACAATATATCCAGCGGTAGATTTGTAAATCGTTTGAATTCATTTATAGGTAGGATCAACTATTCGTTATTCGATAAGTACCTTTTTACAGCATCCATTAGGGTAGATGGTACATCGCGGTTTGCCGAAGGCAATAAATACGCTGCTTTTCCGTCTGCTTCGTTCGCATGGAGAATATCCGATGAATCGTTCTTAATGAATTCAAGATCAATTAGCAATCTAAAGCTTAGACTTGGTTACGGTCAGTTAGGTAACCAAGCAATAAATAATTTCGAAACTATTCAGACCTTCGTAGCTTCCGGTAATGCCGTGCTGGGTGATGCCCTAGTACAAGGTGTTGCCCCGGCACGTATAGCAAATGGTAAACTTCAGTGGGAAACTACTGAGGAATTCAATTTTGGTTTAGACTTTGGGTTTCTTAACGGGCGATTGAACGGCTCGATCGACTATTTCAATAAAACCACCAAAGATCAGTTGTTCAATCAACCCGTACCCGGTTCAAGTGGTTTCACCAGCTTTAGGGTCAATGCCGGTGAGGTACAAAATACAGGATTAGAGGTTTTTTTAGAATCGGTTAATTTTGACAATGACTTCAAATGGACGACCTCGGTTACGTTGTCGACACTTAAGAACGAGGTGACCGGGCTTCCGGAATTTTTGCCGGAGATTATTAGTGGTAACATAGGCACGTTTACTAGTAATTTCATTTTGACCAGAGAAGGTGAGGCATTAGGGTCATTTTATGGTTTCGAAGTTGATGGATTGTTTCAGGAAGGTGATGATATTGCCAATTCTGCACAACCGAATGCGCAACCCGGACATCCTATTTTTAGAGATGTCGATGGTGATGGAACCATTACTCCTGAAGATCGGGTCGTGCTTGGCAAACCGTTACCCGATTTGACCTACGGTATAAACAACAGTTTTAAGTATAAGGGTTTGGGCCTTGATATTTTTTTCATAGGTGTAAGCGGTATAGAGGCACTTAACAACAATGTCCTAGAATCGTTGTATCCAATTAATTTCGACCGTAATCGGATTGCAGAAAATTATCTAGACCGTTGGACGCCAACCAATACCGATGCAAGATTTCCTTCGGGTGTAAACCCTAGCTCATATGGTGGTGGTACGGCAGTTAATTCGTTTACGGTTAATGATGCAAGCTTCTTTCGTTTAAAGACGGTGACCCTCAGCTATGATATACCAGTCGACAAACTTGATTTCGTTGAGAACTTATCAATGTATTTAGCAGGTGACAATCTATTCACTATCAGCGATTTTGTAGGGTATGATCCTGATGCAAATGCTTCAGGAACCGGAGTCAATAGAACCTCTTATAATAGCTATCCACTGAATCGAACTTTTCGTCTTGGTTTGAACATTGGTTTTTAATTTAAGAAAAACATCATGAAAAGAATTAATTCGTATATAATCAAAATCATAGTCACCATTGTCTTAGGTCTCTTTAGCGGCTGTACCGATTACTTGGAAGAAGAAGTGTTCACACAATTTGATCCAGATGATTTATTACAGTCTGAACAAGGTATTGAAAGGGTCTTGATCGGTGCCTACAACGAATTGCATTCAACCAGTTTTTTTGGTCGGGACATTTATTTTACCCTAAGTGAGTTTCCAACGGATATTACAACGGAAAGTGGTGGTGGTTTTGAAAGAACCGCTTTATTGTATGTCAATTACGAATGGGACCCTGCGCAAGGGATTCTTTCTAACATCTGGAATCAATATTATCGAGCCATCAGAAATGCCAATTCATTATTGGATAATATTGGCAATGTAAGCTCGCTCTCGCAAGAACAGATTGCGCGTTTTAGTGCAGAAGCTTCTTTTATCAGGGCGGATGCGTACTACAGACTCTTTGACCTTTTTGGGCCAGTACCACTTGTCACAACGACCGAAACATTGGATTTTGAGGTAAATAGAGCTTCGGAAAATGAGCTTGTAGAATTTATAACTAGCGAGCTCGCTCGGGCTGCGGACAATCTGCCTACTTCAGTAGAGGCCAGAGGCCGGGCAACCAAGGGTGCCGCACTTGCCGTATTATGTAAAGTTTACCTCAATACCAAGCAGTGGCAGAACTGTGCCGATACCGCTCAAGAAATTATCGATTTGGGGGTATATAGTTTGTTTCCAGAGATAGAAACCTTGTTTGCAGTAGAAAATGAAGACAATGGAGAATATATTTATGTACATCCGGCTGTAGCACAACCAGGGGAAGGACATGTCTATATGCCACACGCCTTCCCACCGAATTTTCCGATTCAGGCTAATTGGGAAAATTTTGGGGCCCAGTTTCGAACTTTGACGCCTTTTGTTAATTCGTTTGATTCCAATGATCGGCGTCTTAACTTAATATTGACGGAATATACTAATATAGATGGTGATTTTATAGAATTAGTGGAGGACAGCGAAGGAAACCCTTTGGACAATGCACGTAGTTTCAAGTATGTGCCTGATCCAAATGCAAATGCGAGATGGAGCGGTAATGATCAACCCGTAATTCGCTATGCCGATATTTTATTGAGTCGGGCCGAGGCCCTTAATGAAAGCAGTGGCCCCAGCCAAGAATCGATTGATTTGATCAACCAAGTGAGACAAAGGGCAGAGGTGCCACCTCTGCAATTGGCCTCTTTTGCATCTACCGAGCAACTAAGGGATGCTATTTTGGCCGAAAGAGGATGGGAGTTTTTCTCGGAAGGAAAAAGAAGGCAAGACCTGATTCGACAAGATAAATTTATTTCAAATGCCATAGCAAGGGGCAAAAACGCCGAACCATTTCGTGCGTTGTATCCACTCCCTCAACGGGAAATTGATGCTAATTCGAATTTGGAACAAAATCCAGGCTATTAAAAAATGTTTTATTTGTTAAGAGTGAATTTAAGAAAGTTGTTTGAGTTAGTTTTTGCGCTTTGCCTTGCAGTCTTTTTTGGCTGCAAGGACGAGGCGTTAACTTCGGAAAAGAGAAAACCTAATATAGTATTTATTCTTGCCGATGATTTGGGTGCACACGACCTGAGCATTACCGGTAGCGAATACTATGAAACACCTAATATAGATAAAATCGCTAGGGAAGGAACGATTTTTACGCAAGGTTATGCGGCAAGCAGGGTCTGTAGTCCCTCAAGGGCGAGTATTATGCTCGGACAATTTACTGCACGTCACGGTATTACGGATTGGATTGGCGCCAAATCAGGAATAGCTTGGCGTGATTTGAATCGCAATGACAAATTGCTTCCAGCAGAATATAACCACACCCTTCCGGGGGAGCAGACTACCCTGCCAGAAGCAATGAAGGCCAATGGATATAAAACATTTTTTGCCGGGAAATGGCATCTTGGGCATGAAGGCTCATGGCCTACCGACCATGGTTTTGAGGAAAATAAAGGGGGATGGGACGTTGGCAGCCCAAAAGGGGGTTATTTCTCTCCTTGGGAAAACCCCAATTTAGAGAGTGAAAATAAAGGGGAGAATCTTTCAATACGACTAGGTGAGGAGACCGCCGATTTTATCGAAGAAAATAAAAATAATAGTTTTTTCGCCTATCTTTCATTTTATGCCGTTCATGGTCCGATTCAAACCACGGAAACGAAATGGGCTAAATATCGTGAAAAGGCAGAAAAACAAGGAATAGCCGATTCAGGATATAAAATGGAACGGGTATTGCCTATTCGAACAGTTCAGGATAATCCCGTATATGCCGGGCTTGTTGAGCAAATGGATGATGCCGTGGGCATGGTCTTAAACAAGTTGAAGGAATTAGGCTTAGAAGAAAATACAATAATCGTTTTTACTTCCGATAATGGCGGGGTTGCTTCCGGAGATGCATTTTCAACAACGAACTTGCCATTGCGTGGCGGAAAAGGATACCAATGGGAAGGAGGGATACGAGAACCCTATTTCATCAAAGTGCCTTGGATGCAAGAAAACAAGACCGTCGATTTTCCGGTTACCGGGGCCGATTTCTATCCCACCATTTTAGATTTGGCGAACATTCCCTTGAAGCCTGCCCAGCATATCGACGGCATCAGTTTAAAACCTTTACTAGCAGGCAAAACGGTGGCTGAGCGACCTTTGTTCTGGCATTATCCGCACTATGGTAATCAAGGAGGCGAACCTGCCTCTATCATTAGGGACGGCAAATGGAAATTGATTCACTATTGGGAAGATGAACGTGAAGAACTGTATAATTTAGAATCCGACCCGGGTGAACAAAGCGACGTCTTTTCCCAGCATGCCGAGGTAGCTGAAAAAATGGACGAACTTCTAGAAACTTTCCTAGAAGAAGTGAATGCCAATATGCCTGCAGCCGATACTATGTACGATAAGACTTTGGCAAAGAAAAATCATCACGAGAAAATAGAAGCGCTCATGCCACATCTTGAAAAACAGCGAATGGAATTTTTATCCAATGATTTTCAACCTAATGAAGATTGGTGGGGGAGCAAGGTAACGAGAGACTAGTTGTTTAAAAAGGCACCCGTTTTCTAAAACGTAGCACTGTATTTTTCAAATAACAAAATCCGTTCATATCATATTAAATCCATGATTTCCGGTTCGAATTGTATAGTTTTATGAAAGTTTTAAGAATGCCATGAAACGAAATGTAAGGGATATTGAAAGATTGAATAGAATGGCGATGGACGATTCTAGAGGTATTCTGGCATTTGAAGAAATTTACAATTGCTATTCCAAAAACCTATTTATTTATGCAATGAACGTTTGCAAAAAAAAGGATGTCTGTGAGGATATTGTACAGAACGTTTTTATTGATTTTTGGGCAAGGCGAAATAACGTGAAAATAAAAAATGTTAGGTCTTATCTATTTCAGGCCGTAAAATATCAGATTTTTAATCATATCAGAAACCAGAAAATTTCGAATGAAGATTTGACCAGATTGAATATTATCGATCTTTCAATGAATATTTCACGAAAAATGGAATTTGATGAACTACAGCAATTGGTTGATCAACAAGTGCATAAGCTGCCCTCGAGATGTCAGCAAATTTTTGTTTTGAGTAGGTACCAACATAAATCGAATAAAGAGATTGCGAAGGAATTAGGAATTTCTATTCAAGCCGTAAAAAATCAAATATCAAAGGCACTTGCCAGTCTGAGGCGTAACCTAATTTCTGAGGAAGTAATTTTCTACTTCGTATTACTAAATATTTTTTAGGCAAAGTCATATGCGCAATGGCGATTGTATCAATAACTTTTCAACGAAAAACTAATGAAATTTTTTTTTTGGTTGAAAGTGGCCTGAACAGCTTTGAAAAAGTTTCAGAACCTTAAAAACGTTTTAAAGTTTCTGCCTCCATCCCGTTAACGTCTATAATTTATATCAAAAGCGTTTTGAACGGGCCTATTTTGGGAAAGTCTACAGTTTAATACGGTTACAAATAGTATCATAATTACCACAGGAATTTAACTTTCTTCAAAAAAGTCGAGATGAGACGTGTACTCTGATTGAGTTTTCGGTACTTGACATAAAGGGCTATCATTATTTACGAACCAGCTGGGCGTATTAGCATGACCAAGAAACAGGTAAAAAAGCTTTTCGAAAAATATATCAATGACGAATGTTCATCTGAAGAAGTTGAACTTCTAAATAATTATCTAGATTCTTTTCAAGATGAAGATAAATTGTGGTCTGAACTGAAGTACGATGATGAAATCAAACAAAAGTTATTGTTAAAAATCAAATCGCAAATTGAAACTGGTTCTAGACGTAAAGTCTTTTCCATCGGAGCACTTTTAAAATATGCTGCTATTTTAATTGGTATTGCTGGGTTCGTCATAGCTTATCGACATGATACGCAGACTGTAAATAACAAGTCTTCATTGGTGGTCGATAAAGCTATCACCTTAAGAAGTTCAAATGACAGACTTAGACATATCGATACAAAACGCGAACAAACGTTAGTAAATCACGAAGGAATCGTTGTTGGCAAACAAAAGGGAAAGCTAATTAGTTTCGATAAGAACGATGAAATCAAAGAGGTTGTTTACAATGAAATTAGGGTGCCCAACGGCAAAAAGATTGAACTATTACTCTCCGATGGTACAGCGGTGCATATTAATTCGGGATCGTCTTTGAGATTCCCGATAAATTTTATTCCTGACCATAAAAGAGAGGTTTTTTTAAAGGGAGAAGCCTATTTTGAGGTTGCCAAAAATCTAAAAAGTCCCTTTTCCGTCACCACGGACGATATGCAGGTAAAAGTTTTGGGTACACATTTCAACGTGAGTTCTTACCAAGATGCAGAAGTTTTCGCGGTGCTAGCCGAAGGTAGTGTGACCGTTTCAAGTACTTCATCCTTTGATAAAGAAGTCTTAATCAATCGTTCCGGAGAAAAAGCAGCTCTTTTGAAAAACGATTCCATTAATGTGAATACGGTCGATTTGAAAGACTATTTGGGTTGGAGAGAGGGTAAGTTAATGTTCAATGATGAACCTTTTGTTGATATCCTTCATAAAATCGAAAGGCATTACGGAGTTGTAATTGAAAATGATTTTTCGGAGTTGAGCCCTGTCCGGTTCCGGGGAGCCTTTAAAGAAGAGACCATTATCGATTTGTTGGAAACCTTCAAAGAAAGTGCAGGCTTCAAATATGAAATCGAAGACAATAAAATTCTAATAAAGGAATAAGAAAGGTAATTACATCAAAAGTGTCGGGAGACGCTGCAACGTTTCCCGACCGAAATCGATCTCAACTGTTATTGGATTAACTAATCAAAACCATTCAAAACTATGCAAAAAAAATACCGGTTTTCCGCATTCGTGGAAAACGTTCTTAACAAAAACCGAACCATGAAGCTTTCATTTCTTTTGTTCGCTTTGGTGCTTTTCAATTTACACGCAAACTCTTACGGACAAAACAAAAAGTTATCCTTGAATGTAGATAATGAATCCTTGGAAAGCGTTTTGGAAAAAATCGAATCCAAGAGCAAGTATAATTTTTTTTACAAGACGGAGGAGATAGATGTTTCGCGAAAAGTGTTTTTGAATGTAACGGAAACTTCAATCAAAGAAATATTGAACATACTATTCAAAGATCAAAACGTTTCTCATGGCGTAGTCAAAAGGCAAATTGTATTGAAGCGCGACATTACTTCCTTCGAGTCATCAATAGCAAAAGAAGAAATCTCGGAAATCCAAACTGTCCAATCCTCTGTTTCAGGTACTGTCATTGATGAAGATGGAATACCCCTTTCAGGTGCGAATGTTGTTGTTCAAGGCACTACTATTGGTGTGGTTGCTGATTTTGATGGTAAATTTTCAATAAAAGCGTCAGTGGGAGACGTATTGGAAATCTCCTATATTGGAATGAAGACCAGTCAGGTGCCAATAGAAAATATGAATGATTTAACGGTAACATTACAGATTGATGCTGCTTCACTTGATGAAGTCGTTGTAGTAGGTTATGGTATTCAGAAGAAGGAAAGTGTAACTGGGTCTGTATCTAGTATAAAGGTCGAAGATTTAACACAAGTACCTGCAACCAATGTTAAAAATCTGCTTATTGGGCAGGCCCCTGGACTTATCACAAATCAAAATCCAGGCCTACCGGGTCAGGATAATGTAGCATTGAGTATTCGTGGTTTTGGCAACCCACTTGTAATTGTTGATGGAGTGGAGTCCTTTTTAGATAGAATTGACCCCAACGATATAGAAACAATTTCGATTTTAAAAGACGCCTCCGCAGCTATATATGGGGCGAGAGCTGGAAATGGGGTGATATTGGTCACTACAAAAGGCGGTAAATCGGGTAAAACAAAAATAGATTATCACGGATGGTACGGAACACAGAATAGGCTTACTTTTCCAGATATATCTGGTGCCGAGGGTTTTATTCGGTTAGGTAGGGATGGTTTTTTTAATCAAGAATATGACCCGAACGACCCAGATAAGGTAATAGATTATGGTACACTATTCACAGAAGAGAAGTTGCAGCAGGTACTGTCTGGGGAGCAACCAAGTTATGATTGGGTAGATGCATTGCTGAGAAATAGTGGTTCTACTATCGGGCAGCATAACATTAGTGCATCTGGAGGCTCTGAAAAAGTGACCTATTACACTTCTATGGGCGTTTTGAACCAAACAGGTATAATTAAAGGAGACTATGACTACAGGAAGATAAATTTCACCGCTAATATGGACGCAGATTTGACTGATAATCTCAATTTGAGTTTCAATAGTTCTTATATAGATGAGTTCAGGGATTATTCATCGATTGGACTTAATGACATATGGAATGATCTTCGAACAGCCCAACCCATATTTAATCCAAATCTACCAGACCCTGACCGCGCGCCTTATTCTGGTTTCGCGCAAAGATCTCCTAGGGCCAGGGCGCAGCAGAAGTTTGCAGGTTATGAAAGGACCAATTTAGAAACTTTGGCTGCGGCTTTGAACATTAAGTACGATTTACCTTTCATCCCAGGATTGGCTATCGGGGTTCAAAATAACGTTAGATTTAGATTGATAACCCGAAATAGGCTTAGAAGACCATATGAAGTTTGGGAGTTTGACCCCAATAGCCCGCTCGCTGATGAAGAAGGGTACATCAGTAGAGCTACTATCTCAACAGATGATTTTTTTAAATCCATAGGGGGTGGAAATTTTAATGATGATCCCAAAAGAAGAATATTATCAAGATTATACATGGAATACAATAAAGAGCAAGGAAAACACGAATATGGAGCCCTAGCCTTTTTTGAAAATGAAGATAACTATTATGAAAACCTGACGGTATTAAGAAGAGAATTATTATCCTCAGATGTGCCGCAGGTAAGTTCGGGAGATGATAACCTTACTACTACTGGTGGTTTGGGTGTTCCATTAAGTTATACGCGCCAGAGTGTTGCCGGTAGATTCAATTATTCGTACGATGATAAGTATTTGCTTGAGGCAACTTTTAGAACGGACGGAAGTTCAAAATTCGGTCCTGAAGTTCGTTGGGGCTATTTTCCTTCAGTCTCTTTCGGTTGGAATATAGCTAAGGAGAAGTTTTTAAAGGATAGTGACAATGTCAGAGACCTTAAGCTAAGACTCTCTTATTCCGAAACGGGTATTGATAGTAATATAGGAAATACCGACTTTGAGTTTCTGACTGGTTTTTCTGAAACGGGCCAAGTGTATTTTTTGGAAGGAAATACTCCAACTCCTGTAATCAGAACTGCGGGTATTGCAAATTCTTTGGTTACTTGGGAAGAAACAACTATGTATAATATTGGTTTGGACATAAGTATGTTTGATGGTAAATTGTATGGAAATATTGATGCCTTTTATCGCAATAGAGAAGGTCTTTTACGAATTCCTATTGAAGGTTTGCCTTCTACTTTTGGGGCAGATTTGCCGGCCACTAACCTTGATTCCAGAAATAATCGGGGATTTGAGGTTCTACTTGGGTATAGGAATAATTGGGGAGATTTTGGTGTGAACCTGGCGGGTACATTCACCTTGGCAAGAGAGCGATTTGGTGAATTTCAGGAGGATATTGATGAAAATGATCCAACACAGGTACTATTGGACAAACGTTCAGGGCGCTATGTAAATTTGACGTTCGGTTATGAAACAGATGGTTTGTTCAACTCGCAACAAGAGGTTGACGACTATTTAAATAGGTTTACCATAGAAGAAATCAATGGGTCTCCAAAGCCCGGAGATATAAGATATGTAGATAGAAATGGAGATAACATCTTGAACCGTGAGGATCAATACCAAATAGGGTTTGGAAGTATTCCGGAAATGTTGTTTTCACTGAATACAAATTTCACATATAAGAATTTTTCACTTGGAATGTTGTGGCAAGGGGCGTCCAAATTTAATGTTCTTTTAACTGCCGGTGCGAGAAACCCTTTTAATAATGAAACAGTACCGTATACGTTACATGAAGAATACAGTTGGCGGCAAGAACCCACGAACCCAGGATTTGGTTCCAATCCCAATGCGCAACTACCAGCTTTTGACCGCAATGGTGCTCGGATATGGAACGATGAATCATCTGATTTTTGGTTTAAGGATGGCACGTATCTAAGGCTAAAAACAGCAAATTTTAGCTATAGATTTTCAAAAGAAGTGTTGGAAGCGATTAAGTTCAATAATCTTGAGTTTTATGTTTCTGGAGATAACCTTTTAACCGTATCAAAACTCGGTATTTTTAGAGATGTAATTGATCCAGAAGAAGCTTCTTCAACATCTGGCTTAACATTGCCATTACTGCGAACGTTTACTTTTGGGGTACGTATTGGATTATAATAAAAAATATAAAACTATGTTAAAAAAGAGTTTATTGATCATAATTGCAGTCATTCATTTGGGATGTGAAGACCAACTTGAAAAAAATCCCGATTTCATATCAGAAAACTTGGTCTTTGAAGATCAAACTTTAACCGAGTCCTATATAGCTGATTTATACCTAAGCATGAATTTTCAGGAAGTTCAAGGATTTGGCACTATAGGCATTGGTCTGTTTTCGGCAGCAGGGGCAGAACACATCAATTTTGCAAATTGGCAATATCCCAATCAGACCTATATTAGGCAGTATACCTCCGCTACAGGACCTGGCCCATTGGATAGATGGCCTTATGAGAATATCCGTAATATGAACGTTTTATTAAGAGATTTACCGAAAAGCACTTCTCTAAGCGAGTCATTTAAGCGGGAAAAAGTTGCGGAAGTAAGATTTTTGAGGGCATATGAGTATTTTGAACTTGTTAGAAGATTTGGAGGTGTTCCGCTCATTACTAGAGTGCAGGAAAATGACGATTCGGAAGCGGAACTATTTCCGGTAAGGGCAACCGAGAAGGAAGTATATGATTTTATCTATAATGAAATCAATGATATTTTACCGGATTTATCAGATGTTCGAACTGGTGCGGAAGGAAGAGTAGATAGATACACGGCTCTCATGTTGCAGAGCCGAGCCATGTTGTATGCCGCTAGTATTGCAAATTTTGGCGAAGTTAAGTTGAACGGTCTAGTGGGTATTCAGAGTAGTGAGGCCATTGACTATTATCAAAGAAGTTATAATGCCTCTAAAGAGGTTATGGATGCCAACCTTTTTGCACTTTATGAAAAGAACCCTGACAAAATGGAAAATTTTGCCGCATTATTCCTTGAAGAGGGTCTTGGTAATCCAGAAGTAATATTTGCTGAACGCTTTGAGCCTTTTATCAAGGGCCATTCGTTGGATTGGCTGGCAAATCCAGATGGACTTGGGCTTGAATGGAACTCCAATTTTCCTGTACTATATGATTTCGTTGAAATTTTTGATTTTGTTGATGGAAGAACGGGTAAGAGTATTGCAAGGGAAGATTTGATCTTGGAAAATTCATGGGATGCGACAGATTTTTTTGGTAACAGGGATCCAAGATTTATCGCTAGTGTTTTTTATCCTGAAACCGAATGGAAAGGACAAAAAATATATTTTCATAGCAGCACTTTACTAGCTGATGGCACACTGGTTACCGATAGAAACATCATACTTACAAAACCGGATGGGGAAAATATTCCTGCCGCCGCAGCTCCAAGAAATGTTAGAAATACAGCACTATTGGCCCGAAAGAGATTAGATCCGACAAATATTGCTACTCAATCCGAGAATTCTGGTCAGGATTTCTTTGTTTTTAGATATGCCGAAACGCTTCTCAACCAAGCAGAGGCTGCCTTCTATTTAGACAATAAGGATGAAGCTCTAAACTTGGTCAACATGCTTAGAACAAGGGCGGGAATGCCCAATAGAACGGAAATATCGGAAGATTTCTTACGTCAGGAACGTCAGGTAGAACTAGCGTTTGAAGAGCAACGATATTGGGACCTTATAAGATGGAGAATTGCCACGGAAGTTTTGGGTAATGTTGTTACTAAAGGGTTGGTCTATAGGTATAATTTAGAAACGGACAGATACAATATTACCTTGAAAAACGCAGAAGGCGATATGCGGCAATTTGGAGAGGAAAGGTATTACCTACCTTTTGGGTTGGATAGATTAGCCGATAACCCCAACTTGGTACAGAACCCTGGTTATTGATGATTGTAACTTGGTTTTATGATTCGGAAAATAAAGAAATCATATTTTTTTATTCTATTCAATTTTTCATGGGATTTATAGGAATTATCGAAGTTAGGGATATACTGTTCAATAAAGAATCAAGGATTGTTGTTTGAGTTAGTTTCTCTCCGTGTCCTGTAGTCGTGAATTAAGCGGCTACACGCACGCGGAGAAGTTCATCATGGCTGGCAAACTCTTTATTGTTCCGAAGCCTTGAAAGTCTAAATCAAAAATGAAGTGTCGAGGTATTTATACGTTATAGAAATTTTGTAGAAGTGAAGTTTTTGAAAATGAATTGGAGGTGGTTGTTATTATTCTGTGTTTTACTTGAATTTACTTCTGAAGCAAGTGCACAAGTTGAAAAACCGAACATAGTTCTAATATACGTAGATGATCTCGGATTTGGTGATATTGGAGTTAACGGCGCGATAGGGGTAGAGACGCCTTACGTCGATAAATTGGCAGCGGGAGGGTTGAATTTTACGGATGCCCATTCATCCGCCGCTACCTGTACTCCTTCGAGATATTCCTTGCTAACAGGTAGGTATGCCTTTCGAAACAATGCTGCAATTCTTGAGGGTGATGCACCCTTGATCATCGATACCGAAAGGCGTACACTACCTGATATGTTAAAAGATGCGGGCTATACCACCGGGGTAGTGGGCAAATGGCACTTGGGCCTCGGTAACGGTTATGTCAATTGGAATACTGAGGTAAGGCCCGGCCCGCGTGAAGTAGGATTCGATTATAGCTTTTTAATTCCAGCTACAGGCGATAGAACACCAACGGTCTATCTGGAAAACCAACGTGTGGTCAATCTAGACTCGAACGACCCGATCGAGGTAGATTATAAAAATCGTATCGCTGGAGGATACCCCTTAGGCAGAGAACGTCCTGAACTGCTTAAACAATATACCGATGCCCAACATCTCGGTGCGGTGACCAATGGTATAAGTCGCATTGGTTACATGAAGGGAGGAGAATCGGCATTATGGGTCGACGAAAATATACCATACGTACTTTCCGAAAAGGCTACCGACTTTATTTCCAAAAGCAGGGAACAACCGTTTTTTTTGTTCTTTTCCCTGCATGACATACACCAGCCGCGTATCGCAAATGTCGATTTTATCGAATCTAGCGCAATGGGACCACGGGGTGATGTTATTGCCCAAATGGACTGGTGCGTTGGTGAAATAACCAAAAAGTTAAAAGCCCTGAGTATAGATAATAAAACGATGGTCATTTTCACAAGTGATAATGGCCCTATTCTCGATGATGGCTATCTTGATTATGCCCGTGAGTTGGTAGGTGACCATAGACCTGGAGGTTTGTATAGGGGCTCAAAATATTCAATTTATGAGGCCGGTACCCGAATGCCGACTATTATTTCATGGCCTGGCCGCATTAAACCTGGAGTCAGCGATGCACTGCTATCTCAAATAGATTTATATGCATCCTTGGCGCGATTGGTAGGGCAAAAGCTAAAAAAAGATGATGCCCCCGATAGCCAAGATCATCTAGAGGCCTGGTTAGGTAAAACCTTGAAAGGACGTGAATTTCTACTAGAACAAGCCTATGCATTTGGCTTACGTATGGGTAACTATAAGTACATTTTACCAAAGGAAAACGATAAGATACCCGATTGGATAATCAAAAAATTCGTAGATCCTGGTTTTAGTACTTCGGAACAGCTTTTCGACTTGAAAAAAGACCCAACGGAAAACAATAACATTGCGCAAATACGACCGGAATTGGCAACAAGAATGCGAAAAAAACTACAGCTGATTTTGGAAGAGTAACAATCAAGGATTAAATAAGTAGTTACCAGTGAATCTATTTGAAATGATTCTAAAAGAGGTCTTGACGTGCCCGGGTACAGAAGCTTAGATAAAGTTTGTTGTAGATTTTGAAACTTTTCAAAGTTGTTTTAACAATGACGGACAAATAATCGAAATAAACAATCTCCTGTTAAAGAATAATAATCAGTGAAGTATTTTCAATGACTTGGCACTAAAGTTTTGAACGGTCTCAGTTTTTGGTAAAAAGTAAAATTATCCATATTTATAGGAATTTTCTCCATTTTATTGCTTGCCAGTAATTGATACATTGCAGAAGTGCTTTTCTGAGCACTCCTATTTTCAGCAATTCTTTTGATTAAAGATTGAGATTTAAAAGTTCTAGAATGGTCATAAAAGCATCTATTTCTTAGAGATGGAATGTCTCTATTTTGTAAACGAATCATTTTTTTCCTGTAAGTCGATACATATTTAGATTAAAAAATATTGAACTTGAAACCCGAAACAACAGCGACTTATCCTGATTAGAGATATGACCAATACTAAATTCAATTTTAAATATCTCCTATTTCTAGCCTTCGTCTCTGCCATGGGCGGGTTTCTTTTCGGATATGACTGGGTGGTCATCGGTGGAGCGAAACCCTTTTATGAACTGTTTTTCGGTATTACGGACCAAGCTGCCGTACAAGGTTGGGCTGTAAGCAGTGCCCTGGTCGGCTGTATCCTCGGAGCGGTACTTTCCGGTGCAATTGCGGATCGTTTGGGGCGTAAAATCCCATTGATTTTGGCGGCAGCCTTATTTACGGTTTCTGCCTTTGGTACCGGATATGTGGACGATTTTACGCCGTTTATCATATTCCGATTGATTGGCGGCTTGGGCATCGGATTGGCCTCGACCCTATCGCCGATGTATATTGCCGAAATCGCACCCGCAAAATACCGAGGCCAGTTCGTTGCCATCAACCAGTTGACTATTGTTATTGGCATACTTGCCGCGCAGATAGCTAATTATTTAATTGCCGATGCAATTTCACAAGGAATGACCCCTGATGAAATAGCCGCCTCGTGGAACGGCCAAATAGGATGGCGCTGGATGTTCTGGGCAGAACTGGTACCGGCCGCGCTCTTTTTTATACTCATGTTCGCGGTTCCCAAAAGTCCCCGATTTTTGGCCAAAGCCGGTGATGATGTGCGAGCGGTAGATGTTCTTGAAAAGATTGGCGGTAGACCGTACGCCGAGGCAGAAGTCAAGAATATGAAAATGACATTGGAAAAGGACGAAGGCGGCAAAATTTCTTTCTCCGAATTGAAGAGTGTCAAGGTGCTTCCTATTTTGATTATCGGTATCGTACTGGCCATCTTCCAGCAATGGTGTGGTATCAATATTATTTTCAACTATGCCGATGAAATCTTTACCGCAGCAGGCTATAGTGTTGGCGATATGCTTTTCAATATCATCATTACCGGTAGTGTCAACCTTATTTT
>ENA-ORXM01001808-ORXM01001808.1-marine-metagenome-genome-assembly--contig:-NODE-1808-length-27830-cov-4.012900_pt1 | contig 27830 bp, 15 predicted proteins | sample MGYA00237867_ERZ511480 | MGnify/ENA primary metagenome ERZ511480 (study PRJEB26309, sample SAMN06266103) | marine metagenome | isolation source: Algal blade | place: United Kingdom:Sidmouth, United... | reverse complement strand
GTATCGCATGGGTAAAAGATGCTTCTGCAATATACACAGATAACTGTTATCTTTTGTCTGTATCAGGACGTGTGGTGACAGATGCAAACAATGATTGTTTGGTAGATTCTACAGAATTAGGTTTAGCAAATCAAATCGTAAGATTTGAAAAGGGAGGTGTTGCTTCTTATTTTACAACCTATAATTCAAATGGTGATTATCAAGCTTTCTTGGACACAGGAACCTACACCGTAACTGTAATTCCCACGAATTCTTATTGGCAAGCTTGTCCTGTTAGTCAACAAGTTCAAATTACGTCTAGTTACAATCTTCAAATATTAGATTGGGCATTACAACCTGTAGTCTTTTGTTCTCAATTAAGAGTTGATTTGTCGGTGCCAATTTTAAGACCAGCAATACCAAGTTTTTATAATGTAAATTATTGTAATGAAGGGACTATTCCTGCAAACAATGCCTATGTAGAAGTCTTATTAGATTCAGATTTGAATATACAAAGTTCAAGCGTACCAATCACTAGCCAAGTGGGGAATCTGTACACTTTTAATATCGGAAATGTAGGTGTAGGAGCTTGTGGTAATTTTAATATAGAGGTTATTGTAGATCCAAGTGCTCAACTGGGGCAAACACATTGTTCCCAAGCACATATTTATCCAGATACAATTTGTACACCTAATATTTGGGTCAATTCGAGGTTGGCAGTGGATGCACAATGTCAAAATGATACGGTAATTTTTACCATCAATAACTATGGTGCAGCAATGGCTCAGCCAACGACTTATTATGTTTTTGAGGATAATATTATGATGCGTCAAAGTAACTTCCAAATTGGAATAGGAGGTGCTCAACAGGTAATTCAGCCTGCTGATACAGGAAAAACGTATCGAATTATAGCCAAACAAGAGTCTGGTTATCCATCCATGTTAGGCGACTCTGTGATTACAGCTGCTGTTGAGGGCTGTGTGCCATATCCTAATGGTTCCTTTAACACTGGATTTATCACCCAATTTTCAAATGGGAACAGTGCTCCTTTTATTGCCATAGATTGTCAACAAAATGTGGCATCTTATGATCCAAACGACAAAAAAGCACAGCCAGCAGGATATGATATGACTAATCATTATATCTATGATTACACTGCCTTAGATTACAAAATCCGTTTCCAAAATACAGGAACAGATACGGCTTTTAACATTACAATACTAGACACCATTTCTCCTTACTTAGATTTAGCTACTTTAGAAATGGGTGCCAGTAGCCACAACTATACTTGGAGTATTCAAAATGGAAATGTCTTAACTATGAAATTTGCTAATATTATGTTGCCCGATAGCAATGTCAACGAACCTCTTTCAAACGGATTCTTCCGATATAGAATTGAGCAGAAAGCAAACAATCCAATGGGGACGATAATCAATAATTCAGCCGCTATTTATTTTGACTTTAATCCGCCTATTATTACCAATACAACATGGCATACGATAGGAGAAGATTTTGTGAATGTTATTTTGTTGGATCAAACTACTCTTTTAGACGAAGCAATAGAAGTGAACGTTTATCCCAATCCATTTAAAGAAATGACTACTTTGGAAGTGAAAGGGAAAGATTACAAACAATTAGAAATGAGTGTTTTGGATGCGACAGGTCGGGTCGTAAAAACAATTACCTCGACAGAACAGAATCGCATACAGTTGTCTAGAATGGGAATGATACAAGGTGTTTATTTTTATCAATTAAAAGGTGATAATCAATTAATTAACACAGGTAAAGTTGTAGTACAATAATAGAATGATAATTAAAACTAGAACTTGTGAGAATAGCCATTTATCGCTAGGTTATTTCTTATAACAATTCTGTTTGTTTTAACAACCAATCTCTTTCTGCAAGGGGGTTGGTTGTTTTTATTTCTTCTAATAAAGCCTTTTTTGCCGCTTTATCATAAGGTTTTAAGGAGATTAATTTTCGAGTTAACGTAATGATATTTTTATAGACTTTTTTGTGATAAGCAATTACTTGTTTGCGTTGTAAATAACGACTAAAGCTAACTAAGAGTGCTTCTAAGCTGTCCCAACTTTTTTCCTCATAATAGATTTCTAACAACATTGTTTTAGTGTCTAAATTCAAAAAAATATCATCATACTCTATTTGTGTTAGTAGACGTTGAGCTTTTTCATAATCCTTTTGATTAAAATGTAATTTAGCAGTAGTATAGTGTTTATAATTTTCTTGATACTGAAGTGGCAAATGTTGAATGTAAGTAGGAATGAACTCCGCAACCCAGTCAAACTCCTCTAATTTTAAGCCTAAACCAACAATATTCAAATAGGCAAAGCGACTTAAATAACCTCGTATAAGAATCGCTTGCTCCAAGCCCCAACGGTACCACTCAAAACCTTTTTTGACAAAAGATTTTTCATTGGTATTTAGCTGTTTGATACAATAGTTGATCAATAATAATAAAACTTCATTTTGTTCTTGGGTATTCAATAAATGATGATGCTCTAGAAAAAGTATTTCTGCAAGTTCAAAATAATTGTTATGCTCTGTTATTTCTAAAGATTGATAAATGTTATAATACAATAAGATTATTGGATGCTTACTTTCTTTAGCATCAGCTAAAACAGCTTCTAACAGTCGAATGTTATAATCTTGTATGGTAACATTTTTATGAGAACTAGCTGTGCAGGCATATTTGAGCATAGACAAGGAGTAAAAATCAGTTAAATGATTGAAGAAATTGGGTAGGTTAGTTTGACTACTTCTATTTTGTGTACCCTTTAGTTCGAATTTTTTTTGCTCTATTTCGAGGTGCTGTAAGCTTGCTTTTGCATTCTTAATATTTGTAGAAGCCACTTTATGAGCTAATTTTTCTAATTCCAAATTTGCCAATTCATGCATATTGCGTTCAAGTAAAGTCGAAATCAGCTTTTCTTTTGTGTCAAAATTATTTAAAACTGACTGATAATATCCAAGAAATTCTTTTAATAACTCTAACGCATAGTTCATTAAGTAACTAAGTTGAGCTTCTGAATACATTTGATTGGGATATAGATAAGCAAATAAGCGTTTTTTTTGAACGGTAATTTTAGTTATACTTCGCCTAGAAGAAAGGAAATCAAAGAGTTTTATGGTGTCTTGATGCTTGTTTTGTACAGGAGAACGAACCCAATTTTTGAGTACTCGAAGCTCCTTTTCATTAAGCGTTTTGTATAGGCGAATTAATCTACTGTTTATCATTTTGTAATAATACAAAACTGTTTCTTTTTTTCCAAGAAAGCCTTGATTTTGTCTTTTTGCTTAATAACTTGTTCACTTACCTTTGAAGTAAACATTAACAATACTTCGTGTAAAAATCGTATTAAATTGATTATCAGTTAAATGTATTTTTTAACGATCGGATAAATAAAAGGTTGATAATCAATTTAATGCAAGTCTAAGACTCCCGATGTAACTTGTTGTAAATCTAGAGCTTGTCTAAGACTCCCAACTTGTTTTGAACCTTCAATTTACTTAAAGGGAAGGTGATGCTTGTTGGGGATGATGTGTTTTTATGTTTTTTATCAAAAAAAACTCCACGAAGTATTTTTTTAATAAAAACAGTAAAAAATATAAAAAATGAGACTAAAAAATTTAATGGCTATTTGGATTAGCCTGTTTTCAATAACGAATTCCTATGGACAAGGTTGGGAACAACTATACAATGGAGATACTATATCAGCAAGGTCTATTGAAATGACAGCAGATAGTGGCTTTTTTATTGCCGGTACTTTAATGCGACCTTCTCCATGGACTAGTAGTGCTTACTTAATACGAACAGACATTAATGGGGATACTTTGTGGACAAAAGATATTTCAGGGATGGAAGTAAGATCTACAGCATCTATACCTGGAGGATATATATTAGGGGGAGGGTTACATTATAATTCATCAGCGAATTACTCTGAAGCACGTTTGATGAAAGTAGATTTGAATGGAGATACTATATGGACTAAATCATACAATCATTTTATATCGCTCATATGTAATTCCGTTATTCCAACAACAGATGGAGGGTATTTGTTAGCAGGCTACAAGAGCAATACTGCCTCACTAGCTAGTAGAGATATTTATGTTATAAAAACAGATGCTGTTGGAGATACGCTTTGGACAAAAGTTTATGGTGGTAATTTAGATGATAATGCTAATTCTGTGATTCAAACGGCAGATGGCGGTTATTTGATAACTGGAGAGACAAAAAGTTTTGGGGCAGGAGGAATTGATGTTTATGTTATAAAAACAGACGCTATAGGAGACACTTTATGGACTCAAACCTACGGAGGAGCAAATCATGATGCTGGGAATTCTGTGATTCAAACAGCAGATGGCGGTTATTTAATAGCAGGTCACACAAGAAGTTTTACTTCAGGAAATGCAAATGCTTATCTCGTAAAAATAGATGCTGCGGGGAATGTAATATGGATGGAAAACTATGGTGGAGCAGGAAAAGATATAGCTAATTCTGTAGTAGGAACAACAGACGGAGGATATTTGCTAGCAGGATATAGCAATAGTTTTGGAAATTCAGATGTTGATGTTTATGTGGTTAAAACAAATGCTTTAGGAGTTGTTGATTGGTTTAATACGTATGGAAATATTCAAAATGATTATGGTACAGAAGGAATATTAGCTTCGGATGGATATGCTATTGTTGGATGGCATCATTATTCGGTTGGGAATTTGATAGGAGGAAATGTTTATCTGTTGAAAACGGATTATGATGGTAATACGTATACTAATTATATAAAAGGAAATATATATAGTGATACAAGTACTAATTGCTTGAAAGAAATAGGAGAGCCTGATTTGGATAGAATATTAGTAGAAGCGGTAGGAAATCGTACTTGGTATGGAACAACAGATACTTTAGGGAATTATTGCATTAAAGTAGATACGGGCACTTATGTTGTTACTGCAAATGTTCCTCTATATTGGCAAACATGTAGTAATGTTGTTACAACAGTACCATTAACGAGTCCTTTTGTAAATGATACTATAGACTTTCCTTTTCAAGCACAAATTGATTGTCCGTTAATGCGAGTAGATTTATCGGCTCCTTTATTACGATCAACAATAGGAAGTAATTATACAGTAAGTTATTGTAATGAAGGTACCCTAGAAGCAACAAATGTTGTTGTTGATGTAGAAATAGATCCTAATTTAACAGTCTTAAATACAAGTATACCTTTTAGTAGTGTCATTAATAATAAATACAGTTTTAACATAGGAACTGTTGCTCGTGGGGCTTGTGGTAGTTTTAGAATTAGAGTTTTGGTTAATAATATAGCGATATTAGGACAAACACATTGTTCAGAAGCACATATATACCCAGATAGTTTGTGTTTACCTAGTGTTTGGACAGGACCAATTATAGATGCTAGTGCTACTTGCCAAAATGATAGTATTTTCTTTAAATTGGAAAACATAGGGGGTGGTTTATTTAACTCTGAAACTTATTATGTTTTTGAAGATCATGTGATTATGCGTACAGGTAACACTGGAAACCTTCCTGTGACAGGTTCATTTGACTTAACAATTCCAGCAGATACAGGCAAAACATACCGTATCTCTGTTTCGCAAAATTTGGGGTATCCTAAATTATTAGGGGATACGATAGCTTCAGCAGTAGTAGAAGGTTGTATTCCTTACTTAGATGGAACCTTCAATACAGGCTTTGTTACACAATTTTCAAATGGGAATAGCTCGCCTTTTATAGCGGTAGATTGTCAACAAAATAGAGGCTCTTATGATCCAAATGATAAGTCGGCACAGCCCAAAGGATACGATACGCAAAACTATATCTACAACTATACGGACTTAGATTACAAAATACGATTCCAAAACACAGGAACAGATACGGCATTTTTAGTAGTAATTCGAGATACGATTTCACCTTTGTTGGATTTAACAACTCTGACAATGGGGGCAAGTAGCCACAACTATACCTGGAGAGTTTATGGAGAGCGGGTCTTAGAAATTACATTTGATAACATTATGTTACCAGATAGTAATGTCAACGAGCCAGCATCCAATGGATTTATACGCTATAGAATTGATCAAAAAGATGGAAATGTAGCAGGAGATGTGATTTATAATGCAGCAGATATTTACTTTGATTTTAATGCGCCCATTAAAACGAACGAAACCTTCCATACGATTGGTGAAAACTTTGTGACCGTTTTGTCAAATTCAATGCTTCTCTCAGAAGATAATATCCAAGTCAAAATTTATCCCAATCCATTTACACAAAATGCGACCTTGGAAGTGGAAGGAAAAACATACAAGGAGCTTCAATTGACGATTTATGATGTATCAGGAAGAGTCGTTTTAGAGAAGCAAGCTACTTCAAACAATAAAGTAGAAATCTCTAGAGGTAACTTAGAACCAGGTGTTTATTTTTATCAATTATCGGGAGGTGTTACTTTGATTAATACAGGAAAAATTGTAGTTCAATAAAAAAATTAAGAAAATAACTCAATTTGTTTTAGCAGCCAATCTCTTTCTGCAAGGGGGTTGGTTGTTTTTATTTCCTCTAATAAAGCTTTTTTTGCAGTCTTATCATAAGGTTTTAGATGCATTAATTTTCGAGTTAACGTAATGATATTTTTATAAACTTTTTTGTGATAAGCAATTACTTGTTTGCGTTGCAAATAACGATTAAAGCTAACCAGTAAGGCTTCTAAAGTATCCCAGCTTTTTTCTTCGTAATAAATTTCTAACAACATAGTTTTGGAATCTAAATTCAAAAAAATATCGTCATATTCTATTTGTGTCAAGAGACGTTGAGCTTTCTCATAATCCTTTTGTTTAAAGAGTAATTTTGCAGTAGTATAATGTTGATAATTCTCCTGCACTTGACTAGGTAAATATTGAACATATTGTTTGATAAAAAAAGCAACCCACTCAAATTCTAATAATTGCAAGCCCATGCCTACAATATTTAGATAAGAAAAACGAGTTAAAGTGTTTTCGTGAATGAGAACATCCTGCTCTAAGCCCCAGCGATACCACTCAAACCCTTTTTTGATAAATGAATCAGCATCTATACTCAATCGCTTTTTGATACAGTAATTGATTAACAATAACAAAACCTCATTTTGTTCTAGAGGAAGTAATTCTTGATAGTGTTGTAGAAAGAAAAGACCAGCTTGCTCAAAATAAAAATTAGGATTATCTTCTGTTTGATTTAGTGTTTGGTATAAATTATAGTAAAGTAATACAATAGGATGTTGGCTTTGTTTTGCGCCCTCTAGAATGCCTTTCAAAAGAGGAATTGTATAATTTTGTTGTGTTATATTGCTGTGAGAACCTGCCACGCAAGCATATTTGAGCATAGATAAGGTGTAAAAATCCGTCAAATGGATAAACATTTTTGGTAAATTGGTTTGAATACTACGATCTTGAGTACCCCTTAATTCAAAAAAATGACGCTCTAATTCAAAAAGTTGTAAGCTATTTGTTGCACTTTGAGGGGCTTTTTTATGGACCTCAACATTTAATTTATCTAACTCTATACTAGCCAAATCTAATAAATTGCGTTCTTTTAATCCTTGAATGATATTTTTTTTGTATTCAAAATCTTCTAAAATTAGATGATTATATCCAACAAATTTTTTTAATAAAACAAAACAAGAATTCATTAAATAACGCAAACGCTCTTCTTTGTATTTTTCATTAGGGAATATAAATTTAAAAGCTCTTTCTTTTTGCAAAGTAGTGGTGGATAATTTATATCTAGAGTTTAGAAAATTAAAGAGTTTGATGCTATCTTGATGCTGATTATGAATAGGAGAGTTAATCCATAATTTGAATTGCCTTAACTCTTGTTTGGTTAAGGTAGAATAGAGTCTAATTAAGCGGCTTTTTATCATGTTATAATAATACAAAATTATACATTAATATCCAACAAATTGTGTTTTTTGTCTTTGTATTGTCTAATCTACTGAGCTATATTTGTTAAAACAATTGATAAAAACAGTAAAACATAAATACAATGAAACTAAAACTATTGATGACTACAGTGATTAGCCTATGCTTAATGACAGCGTCCTATGGACAAGGTTGGGAAAAACATTATCATATAGATACAGTGCCTCTTGCCCAGTCAATTAACCACACAACAGATGGCGGTTTTTTATTGGCTAGTAAATTCCTTGATTCTTGGGGAGTACCAATGAAATCTTATTTGATAAAAACCAATGTGAATGGAGATACACTTTGGACAAAAACACACTCCTTTATTTCTGGTTTATCGTCTACAAAACAGACAACAGATGGCGGTTATATATTAACAGGCTATGATCATTTGTCTTATCAAGGAGGAACAGTAAGTTTATCAAGTTCTAATATACATTTAGCTAAATTAGATGCCAATGGAGATACCTTGTGGACAAAAACCTATGCAAATGGTGGAAGTGGAGAATATGCACACGATGTGCAACAAACGACAGATGGCGGTTATATTCTTGGTGGATCCACTAATGGTGTAGGAGCAGGTGGGCGAGATGCCTATTTGATAAAAACAGATGCTAATGGAGTCATTCAATGGACGCAAACTTATGGTGGTACAAGTAATGAAAGTATAGAATCGGTAGAACAAACGACAGATGGCGGTTATGTCTTCACAGGATATACAAGTAGTCTTGGGGCTGGGGCTAAAGATGTGTATGTTGTAAAAACAGATGCAAGTGGAACTGCCCAATGGACACAAACCTATGGTGGTACAAGTGATGATGAAGGAAGAGATATAATACCAACGGTAGATGGTGGTTATATTTTGACAGGATATACAAGAAGTTTTGGAGCTTCTTTTTATGATAACTATGTAGTGAAAATCGACGTTGCTGGAGTGGTTGAATGGACACAAATATATGGTGGAGCAGGATATCAAGAGGGAAGTGCTATTCTAGAAGGACTGAATGGAGGTTACTTACTGACAGGAAGTGCTACTTCAAATATTAATATTTTAAAACTGAATTCTATAGGAGGAATAGAGTGGACTAAAAACTTCACTTATGGTCAAAGTGGAGGCGTAGAAGCTGTTCGCACAGGAAATGGCTATGCTGTTTTGGGATATACACATTATTCTAGTGCAGATGACGAGAGCTATTTGGATCTTCTTAGAATGGATTCTTTAGGGAATACTTACACGAATTATATCAAGGGAAATATATTTAATGATACAAGTTCTAATTGTTTAAAAGAGCCTGGAGAACGAAATTTTGAAGGGATTATAGTGAGAGCTGTTGGCAATAATAGAATTTGGTACGGGACAACAGACAACTCAGGAAATTACTGTATAAAAGTAGATACGGGATCCTATATTGTTACAGCTGACTTGCCTATTTATTGGCAAACTTGTGCGAATAACGTACCCATAACATTTACCAATTTTCATGTAACTGATACGGTTAATTTTCCATTCCAAGCACAGATGAATTGCCCTATGATGGAAGTGGATATATCTGCACCATTTATAAGAACAAATGCAGGAGGTAGTAATTATTCTATCAATTACTGTAACAATGGAACTATTGATGCAACTACGGTATCTGTTGAAGTGATGATTGATGCAGACTTAGATATATTGAATACTAGTATACCTATTGCAAGTCAAGTAGGAAATACCTTAACTTTTAATATTGGAACGGTAAACTATGGAACTTGTGGGTATTTTTCTATTCAAGTAAGAGCAAATAGTAATGCTATTCTTGGACAAACACATTGTTCTCAAGCACATATTTTTCCAGACAGTCTGTGTTTGATACCTTGGACAGGGGGAGTTATTGATGCTAGTGCTACTTGTCAAAATGATAGTATAGCCTTTAAACTAGAGAATATAGGAGGAGGCTTATTTAACTCAGAAACGTATTATGTGTTTGAAGATCATTTTATTATGCGTACTGGTAATACAGGGAACCTTCCTGTGGCAGGATCTTTTGACTTGATTGTCCCTGCAGATACAGGCAAAACGTACCGTATCTCTGTTTCGCAAAATTTGGGATATCCTAAAATATTAGGAGATACGATAGCTTCAGTAGTAGTAGAAGGTTGTATTCCTTACTTAGATGGAACCTTCAATACAGGCTTTGTTACCCAATTTTCAAATGGAAATAGTTCACCTTTCATAGCGGTAGATTGTCAACAAAATAGAGGCTCTTATGATCCAAATGATAAGTCGGCACAGCCAAAAGGGTACGATACACAAAACTATATCTACAACTATACGGACTTAGATTACAAAATACGTTTCCAAAATACAGGGACAGATACGGCGTTTTTAGTAGTGATTCGAGATACTATTTCTCCTTTGTTGGATTTAACGACCTTGACAATGGGGGCAAGTAGCCACAACTATACCTGGAGAGTTTATGGAGAGCGTGTCTTAGAGATTACATTTGATAATATTATGCTACCAGATAGTAATGCCAATGAGCCAGCATCGAATGGATTTGTACGCTATAGAATTGAGCAAAATGATGGAAATGTAGTAGGAAATGTGATTTATAATTCGGCAGATATTTACTTTGATTTTAATGCACCAATTAGAACAAATCAAACCTTTCATACGATTGGTGAAAACTTTGTGACGGTTTTATCTAATCCAACAATAGGATTAGAAGAAAGCGTCCAAGTAAAAGTCTATCCAAATCCATTTACACAAAATGCAACCTTGGAAGTAGAGGGAGAAACATACAATGAACTTCAGTTGACGATTTATGATGTTTCAGGAAGAGTTGTTTTAGAGCAACAAACTTATTCTAATAATAAAATAGAAATATCAAAAGGCAATTTACAGCCAGGGGTTTATTTCTATCAATTATTGGGAGATGCTGCTTTGATTAATACAGGAAAAATTGTAGTTAGGTAAAACGGCAATAGATTTTAAGATAATAAATTGATTTGCTTTAGCAACCAATCTCTTTCTTCAAAGAGTTGGTTGCTTTTTATTTTATAAATTATGGATTTGCTCCAAGAGCCAAGACTTTTCAGTGAGAGGACTAGCTTGCTCAATTTGTTCCTGTATTTTTTTTAAGTTGCCCTTATCATAAGTCGCCAAATACAATAGCTTCCGAGTAAATTTAATGATATTTTTATAGTTACTCTGATGATAACCCATAATCTCTTTTCGTTGCAAATAAATATAAAAACTATTGAGTAAAGATTCTAATGTATCTGTACTTCCTTGCTCATAATATATTTTTAATAAAATCATTTTGGCATCTAAATTTAGAAATAAATCATCGTATTCTACTTGAAATAATAGACGCATCGTTTCATCGTAATCACCTTTGGTATATAATAATTTAGCAGAAGCAAAGTGATGATAATTCTTTTGATACTTTGAATTTAGATAAGGGGTGTACTGTGTCAAAAACTGCTTGGTCCAATGGATTTCTTTTAAGCGTAGGGCGGCTGTGACAATATTTTTATAAGTAAATCTACTCAATACATTATCCTTTATTAGGATGTTATAATCTAAGCCGTATTTGAATAAATCAAAGACCTCTTGGACATAATTTTCATCTCCATTATTGAGTTGCTTAATACAAAAATTAAGAGCAATGACATGGATGTTCTTAATCTCACTAGATTCTAGTGCTTGATAATGCTCAAATAGTAATTTTTTTAACTGCTGATAATGACTAGCTTGATTGGGTTCTGTGAGTGATTTGTAACAGTAATAATAAAATTGGATAGAAATAACCTCTTGATAATTCCCTAATTCTATTTGATCTAAAACAGCTTGAAGAAAAAGGATTTCAAATTGATTTTTCTTGTTCAAGTTTTTGTAAGTCAAAGCAGTACAAGCATGTCTTAATATTTCAATGACAAAAGCCGTAGAGTAGGCATCAAAAACAGCTTGTAAATTGGTGGTTCGAACTCTTTCATCTTCACCAGCTTGTTCAAATACTGCTGTTTCCAACTCATATTGATTGAAATAGTAATATCCATCTTTGATAGGTCGATGTTTTTGAACCAATTTAGCTTTGTGAATTTGTTGTTGTGAGAACTTATTTAGGTTTCGGTCTTTATAAAATTGAATTAAACTTTTTTGTTGTAAAAAAATGTCTGAATCTTGTATTGAAAATCGGACAAATTTTTCTAGAATATTTACACCTAAACTCATCAAATGTCGCAGTTTTAAATCATTGTAAGTAGAAGTTGGATAAATAAACTGGTAGGCTTTTTCTTTTGTAATGGATAACTCAGTCAAGTTACCTCTTTTGGAAAAAATAAACTTAAAAAGTAATAAGACAGCTTTGTGCTGATTATGGATAGGAGAGTTGACCCATTTTCTAAAAAGGGCTTTTTCTTTTCGATTGAAGTGTCGATATATTTCAATTAGTTTACTTTTATGCATACTCTAAATGTACTGAAAATCGGACAATACTTTAAAAATGTAATTAAATATCTGTACTTAATGGGCTAAGTTTGTTGTAGAAATCAATGTAAGCAACCTTGAAAGACCAAATTAATGATGGACAAAATAGATACTATGAAAGGGGTAAGAGAAATACGATGCACTTCAAAAAAGAATATGCAACATTATATAAATAAAATACTTTTTACGATAAGTTTTTTTATGATCGCTGTTTCTAGTCAAGCTCAATACAATCAGCCCCAGGTGAGTTTTTCTATAAAAGGAGCTTGTATCAATGACTCCATAAGCTTCAATCCAGAAGTGTTAGGTTTAGATACAATGGTAGCAGGGGATAGCATAACGCAGGCGATTTGGAACTTTGGAGATGGCACAACAGATACTGTATCATTATTTCCAACAGCGATTACTATTTTAGCAAACCACCATGTTTATAATGGTAGTGGTGTGTTTTATCCTAGCCTGACTATAGTTAATAGAAATCAATTAGACAGCACGTTCACTAAACGAATTGTTGTCTCGCCCAAAGCAAGTGTAACAGCAACCAATCCTTATTACGAAGATTTTAACACAGGATCTAATGGTTGGTACCAAGAGATGTCAGAAGTTAATGTGAATAGTACAACAACAGATTCTTTGTGGGAATGGGGAACAGCGATTGGAACAACAATAAATACTTCCGTCTCTAATGATAAAGTGTGGGGAACTCGAACAACGAACCTTTCAACGAATTACTTGCAAGGAGAATCGGGGTGGGTATATAGTCCTTGTTTTGATTTGAGCCAATTGGATCGACCTATGGTTTCTATGGATGTATGGAGAGATATGTTGACAAATATAGATGGTACTGTCCTAGAGTATTATGATGAAGGCAACAATACATGGAATGTTTTGGGAGAAGCTTATAATCATGGAATAAATTGGTATCAGGATAGTTTTGTTCTTAGTCGTCCAGGTGCTCAAGCTAATAGCACTTATCCAGTAGGCTGGACAGGTGAAAGTACGCAAAAGGAAAGTGCAAGATATGCCTTGGATCATCTTGATGATGATTTGAGAAATCAAACCAATGTCCGTTTTAGAATTGCTTTTGCTTCGTCTAGCCAAACCATCATAACTGATAAGGAAGGTTTTGCCTTTGATAATGTTTTTATAGGCAATCGGAGTCAAAATATTCTAGTCGAACATTTTTCAGGAGTAGGTTATCCTGGAATAGAGCAAATAGAGTCAGATCTTTATCAAAAACTGAATCAGTATCCTTATAATGAAGGGGTAAGTTTGATACAATATCATACCAATGTATACTCTAATGATTTGTTTTATCAATACAATCAATCTGGGTCTAACTCCAGAAGTTATTTTTATGGGGTGGGAGCGGCGAATAAAGCTCGAGTAAATGGAAAACAACGGAGCAATTATACCAATGATCTGAATTTTGAATTATTAAGTCAAGACTTACTTAAAGATCCTGAATTTGAGATAGGTTTTGCATCAATGCCTTTTATTTATGCTTCTACCAATACTTTGAATGCTACAGTTGTAGTAGAGGCATTAAAAGATATGCCTTTAGATCAGTATATTGTATATGTTGTAGTAACAGAGGATTCTTTAATTACACCAACAGGGCATATTACAAAATCTGTGTTCAGAAATTTTGCTAATAACAACTATGGTCAGGTATATCAGCAGTTGTGGTCCGCAGGAGATAATTATACACATACGGTAAATTTACAATTGAATTCCATATTGAATCTTAATCATTTAAGCATTACTACATTTATACAAAGTTCAACAACTCGAGAAATATTTCAAGTAACAAATCAACCTTTGTATACTTCAAATATCTTGCCTGCTCATTTGGGAGTTATTAGAGGAACAGTTGCTTTAGACACTAATAATAACTGCCTTAAAGATAGTTTAGAAATAGGCTTATATGGGAAGATTGTAGAAATTGAAAATAATGGAAACACTTATACAACAAGTGCAGATAGTATAGGACAGTTTTACACAATTGTAGATACAGGAACCTGTGTATTATCCATAACGAACTTAAGCCCTTACAGAACTTTATGTACGCCTTCCCCAGTTGGATACGTTTCAAGCGGAGGAACAGATACAGTAGATTTATTAGTAAAGGATAGTATCTTTTGCCCTTATTTAATCGTTGATATTTCTGCCCCATTTCTAAGAGCAACAGGAGGAGGAAGTAATTATACGGTTCAATATTGTAATCGTGGAACAGTAAGCGCTATAAATGCTTTTGTAGAAGTAGAAATAGATCCTAATTTAATGGTACAAGGGGCCAATATTCCTTATACCAATATTGGAGGTAGTACTTACCGTTTCAACATAGGTGATTTAGTTGTAGGGGAGTGTGGGGTTTTTACAGTCAGTGTTTTGGTGCCATCAGCATTACCTATTGGACAAACGTTGTGTACAGAAGCGCATATATTTCCAGATACCATTTGTATTCCCAACCTTTGGTCAGGAGCAGTTGTAAATACCTCAGGAACCTGTGTTGGAGATTCAATCCATTTCTCCATTCAAAACACAGGAGCTGCAATGGGGACGTATCAAAACTATTATGTTGTAGAAGATAATATTATGATGAGAGTAGATTCTTTTCTGTTGGGCAGCGGACAAATTCAAGATGTTCATATTCCTGTGGATCTAGGTCATACTTATCGTATTATAGCAGAGCAAGAAAATGGCTATCCACCTATACTGGGAGATGCCACAACTACGACAGCTATTGAAGCTTGTCTACCATTTTCTAATGGTTCTTTTAACACAGGTTTTGTGACTCAATTTTCAAATGGGAATAGTGCTCCATTTGTTGCTGTTGATTGTCAAGAGACCATAGCAGCTTATGATCCTAATGATAAAGTAGGTTACCCAATAGGATTTGGAATGGCACATGAAATAGATCAAAACATAGCTTTAGATTATAAGATTCGCTTTCAAAATACAGGAACAGATACCGCATTTAATGTTGTTGTTATTGATACAATATCTACTCATCTTGATTTAAATTCTCTAGAAATGGGAGCAAGTAGTCATGCTTACACATGGAAGTTGAACGGTCGCCAGTTGACAATGCAATTTGACGATATTTTATTAGTAGATAGTAATGCCAATGAACCACTTTCTCATGGCTTTATTCGATACAGAATTAATCAAAATATAAACAATCCTATCGGAACTACTATTAATAATCAAGCGGCTATCTATTTTGATTTTAACCCTCCTATTTTTACGAATATTACAGAACATACTGTTGGTGAGAATATTGCGATTTTAGATGTCTCCATAGATCGGACATTAGATGAAAGTATTGAAATAAAAATATATCCAAATCCATTTGAAGAAATGACAACTATAGAGGTAGAAGGAAAGACCTATAAAAACTTAGAACTTCAAATATTTGATGGACTAGGGCGTTTGGTTGAAACAGTTACTACTGAAAATCAAAATAGGATGCAATTGAAAAGAGGAAGAATGCAACAGGGTATTTATTTCTATCAACTAAAAGGAAATAATGAATTAATTAGTACTGGAAAAATTGTAGCGCAATAAGCGTAAAAAATAGCCTTAAAAACAAAAGGGATTGCCTCCAACTGGAAGTAATCCCTTCTTTGTATCTTTTTAAGACTTAGAGCATCATACCTTAGTAGGTATAAAACTCTTAAATCCGATGTGCCTCAATCCTAACAGGAGGTTCATTATGACAAACACCTGCATCACAACGAATAATATCCAAATCAAAAGTTAAGTATTCTCCATCTGCGGATAAATCTCCATGTCCTACAATTTCAAAATCAGTTACATTGTCATAATGACAAACATTGAGAGGAATATCAATATGTCCAGCACCATAGACTTCTCCAAATAAGGTACAGTTGGTACCGTAAATTCCATTATTTCCATATCCTGTTACAGCAATTTCTACATCACTGCCATTTGCCTCTCTGATTTCTATGTCATATTGAAAAGATTCATGTGTACTGGTGTGTGGATTGTAAAAGGTTTCTTCTGCATGATAAGTCCCCAAGAATGGATAACGCTCGTCAATGTGATCATGATGATGGTCGTCGTCAACATGTACATGACAGCTAAAAAGCAGCATGGTGAATCCTAGCAACAATAGTTTTGAGAGTAGATTTGTTATCTTTACCATGGTTAATTTGTTTAGTAGTATGAAATAAATACGGTGTTTGTTTATTGTAAATCAAAAAGCATACTGAAAAACGTTATGGGCATTTTTTTAACTTATATTAGTGTCGTAATTACTTAAAAAAGGATACGGGTTTTAATGGAAATAATAAAAAAAAGAGCCTTTAAATTATTTAATAGCTTGATAATGATTGGGTAATGTATTTTGGGGAGGGGTTGAAATAAAAAAGAACATCTTAAAGATGAATGATTAAAATGAAAGACAAAAAGAAAATAAAAGACAGTGCTTTGCATATTTCTAAAGGTAAAACGGTCGAGTCTAATGTCAATAAAAATTTTAAACGGAAAAAGCGTCCTCAAAGAAGTTTGAATGAATTTCTGAAAGGTATTTTAGAAGGAAATAGAGTGGTGTTAAGTCAAGCAATTACCTTGATTGAGAGTACCCAAAACCAACACCAAGAATTGGCACAACAAATCATAGAAGCTTGTTTGCCTTATATTGGAAAATCACTTCGGATTGGCTTAACAGGAACACCAGGAGTTGGAAAAAGTACCTTTATTGATAGCTTTGGGCAGGTATTGCTAAAAGAAGATCGTCAGTTAGCAGTTTTGGCAATTGACCCTAGTAGCCAACTTACCAAAGGCAGTATTTTGGGAGATAAAACTCGAATGGAAACGCTCTCAGTACATCCCAATGTATTTATTCGTCCTTCTGCGGCTGGTGCCTCACTGGGAGGAGTTGCCCGAAAAACACGAGAAAGTATTATTCTGTGTGAAGCAGCAGGTTTTGATACTATTATTGTTGAAACGGTCGGGGTTGGTCAATCGGAAACGGCTGTGCACTCTATGGTTGATTTTTTTCTATTGCTTCTATTACCCAATTCTGGCGATGAATTGCAAGGAATCAAACGTGGTGTTATGGAAATGGCAGACTTGATTGCCATTAACAAGGCAGATGGTGACGCATTGCCTGCCGCAAAATTAGCCAAAAAACAATGTCGAAATGGTTTGCACCTTTTTCCTCCCAAAACGAGCAACTGGATTGCAACTGCTGAGCTTTGTTCTGCTTTAGAACAAACAGGTTTAGATACCATCTGGCAGCACATTCTCAGTTATCAAAATCAAACCAAGATCAATGGCTATTTTCAAAAACATCGACAAGAGCAAGCTAAGTATTGGTTGGATGAAAGTATCCAACAACAACTCAAGCAACTATTTTATCAGCACTCTGATATAAAAAGTACTTTTATGAAAATTGAAGCACAAGTTATTGCAGGTAAGCTGTCACCCTTTAAGGCAGCAGAGGTGTTGATGCAGTCCTTCTTGAGTAGAGAAAGTTAAATGTTAAAACTAAACCATATATGATTTAATTTTAATGCAATATGTACAGGACAACTAAAAGTGTAACGCTCACGAGTGAAACGAGCTAAAACTTTTACTTAATGAAGGGGTTTACTGAAAAAAAAATGTCCTGTACCCCGTTTAATGCACTATTCTACAACCAATCTTCTCCATTTCTTTTATTCCATTCTTTAGGATCAGTATAGTTGATATAAAAACCATCTGTACGAATCATAAATTCAACTAGTTGAATCCCTTTCGTTAGAATTTTATTTCTAAAATCTAAATCAGAATTAGAAGGAAAGGCATATTTTCCTAAGGTTTCAACAGGGTTTCTAGGATGATTATGATAATGCTTTAGTGCGTTAATTGTACGTGGGTAATTTAATAAATGATGTACTTTGATCGAGCCAAAAAACTCTAAATCAGGGCGGTAAGAAGTATAGACAAAACTACGGCTTTCGTCTTCTATGCTAAAGGATAATAAAGACCACTCTACAGAAGTATAGTCTGCCAAGAATTCAAAAACAGCTTTCGCAGCATTAAAATCTTCTTGAAAACTAAGACGAAACCCTTTGTAGTGTTGTTTGTTCGCACGTCCTTTTAAGGACAGTTTTTTATCTAAAACACCTTTTTTAAGTTGAATATGTTGGTTTAGAATGGTTTGATTCATTTTGTTATAACGAACCTTTCCTTTTTTTCCTTGCACTAAAATTAAGCGATCAAATGTATCTCTTGTCATTTTTACTAGAGTAATACGACCGTTTTGATTGACTTTGTAGTCATTTAATATTTGTTGGTTGATCGTATAGTTTTCTTCTAGTGTAAGAATTGTTTTGTTGTGGTCTAGAGAGTTGCATAAAAAACTAAGGAAAAGTAGTGCCCCGTAAATCATTTTATAAATGGGTTTTGTGAGTAAATAAATTGCTTAGGACATACAGAATAGTTTATTAGAACTCGAATAGAGCCTGTGTCCTAAGGACTACAAACTATAGACAAAGTGATTAAGTAGCAGTACAGCTAACTAATTCAATAAACTATTAAATACAGATACTTAAGTAATAAATAAGAGTCGTTCAAGTTAGAATTAGGGATAGGAATGCCCTAATCAATTGAGGCACGACAATTGATTTATTTAACCTAAAATAAGGAACAAATGAATATTTGTAAGATAGACGATATAGTCGAAACAAGGTTACAGCTATTGTTGCATTGACTTTTTTTTAACAGCTATTAAGAGTAATTTAGTAAACGTTCAAAAGAGTAATTGTTGTTCTGTTTATTATCGAACTATTCTATTAAAATCAACTCAAAAAAAGGCATTAGAGTTCGATAAAATAGTAGATTCAGATGAATCATTTATTTTTATCGACGAAGTATTGGATTGGCAAAAAATTAAGGGTTCAATAACAAGTTTTGTGGTGCCCTAAAAAGAAGAAGGTTATATTTAAAATAGGGAGTAAGATATAAGTTACAACCGATATCGTCTAATCGTTGTAGTTCTTGGAATATTATCACAAAACTTGTTAAAGAGCCAAATTAAGGAACAACAACACGAATAGCAGCAGGTAACATGGTAAATTCAATTGGACTTTGTCCAAGCCATTCTCCATCTACTTCTACATAGGCAGGGGTTTCAACAGGAGCTGTTATCCGAATCTGTTTGACTTGTGCTGTAACGGCCTCTTTGTGTTTAGAAATAGAACCACTATAAAATTGAGGTGCTCTAAGGATTACTTCCCAAGGTTTTACATTTTTGTACAAACTTAATGCAAACAGACCATCTGTTGGGTCAGCATGAGGCACTAAATTAGTTCCACCTCCATTGTATTTGCATTGCCCAATAGTTATGTTGAAAAATGAACAAGAAAGCTCTTGATCATCAAAAAAAATGGTGGCGGGAGTGGCTTTGAATTGTGTGATACAACGAGCGATTAAGTACAAATAATAAAATTGGCTATTACCATATTTAGGACGTGTTTCACTGGCTTTGGTTACAAAGGCATCATATGCTAAACCTGCAACATTTATAAAAAAACGTTCCTCTTTTTGTAAGGTGTTGATATTGTGATACGTAACTTTACCTATATCGTGTTTGATAACCTTCGGTTGTACTAATAATTGGATTGCTTTTTTTAAATTGCTAGGAATTCTATGTGTTTTAGCCCAATCATTTCCCGTCCCAATAGGAATTGCTGCAAATGTAATAGCGTCTGTAGGCACTTTTTGTTGAGTAAAAATACCATTAATTACCTCGTTAATTGTTCCATCTCCACCGATTGCTACAATATAACGATGCCCTTTGAGTACAGCATAACTTGCCAAGTGAGTTGAATGCTGAGGGTAGGTACTAATGCCAAAGTCAAACTTAATATTGATTTGTTCCAGCAAGAGTTGAATTTTTCGCCAGTACTTAGTGCCTTGACCATTTCCTGCAACAGGGTTTATAATAAAGTACCATTGAGCAATACTCATTTGTTGTGATTATATAAAAATAATACGCTCTAAGAAGGACTCTAAAGAAGCTCTTAGAGCGTATAAAAAGGGGTTACTTGGCAGATAATTTGTCTTTATTAGGAACTGCTTGATTTTGTGGGCGACCTTTAAAGTCATCCATTGTATTATGAACTCCAAATATCTTCCCTGCAACAAAGTCAAATACACGTTGTGGTAAAATTCCTTTTAAGATAGGAACCGACTTTACCATAAATGGCTCTTGTAGGATGATTTCGTTATTTTTAACGGCCTCCATTATTTTATCAACAATATATTCAGGAGTCAAGATTGGTGTCATAAATGGAGATTTAGCTCCATCAAACATTCCTGTACTAATATAGCTAGGCATTACTGTTGTAATATTAACGCCCGTTTTTTCTCGTTCCATCTCTAAGCGAACAGATTCAGACCAACCAATAACAGCCCATTTACTAGCGGCATAAACCGACATATTGGGGTTGGCAATAAGACCAGATGCAGAGGCAAGGTTGATAATATGCCCTTCACATTGGTCGATCATATCAGGCAAAAATTCTTTTGCAATATGCATCAAAGCCGAAGTATTGATATTGATAGTTTTTGTAATGTCTTGATGACTGTGCTCTGCAAAAGGCTTTCCAACAACAATTCCCGCATTATTGAATAGAATATCAATAGTGGTGTAGGCGTCTTTTGCTATTTTAGCTGCCCGTTCAATATCTTCAAGATTAGAAACATCGACGACTTCAATGTCTACACTATAGCCTAAATTTGCAAATTGTGCTTGTGTTTTGAGGAGGTTGATTTCGTTAATATCCCAAAGGATTACTTTGTAGGCCCGTTGTTCCAAACAACGTTTGGCAATGAGTTTGCCGATTCCTGATGCGCCACCTGTTATCAGAATGCACCTGTTTTTTATTTGTGTCATAATATTGATTGATTGATTTGATACTATAAATATAATACATTTTAGCCAAAAAAGATTTGAGAATCATTGCTTTTCTGCGCCTAGAGTCTTATTCTCGTGTTATCTTTCAAAATATTTTATAGTCAAGAGTCTGTACACAGGACAATAGTGTTCTAAAAAGAACAGAATAATTTAACAACTAAATTACTGTAAAAAAAGCTTTATGTTTCAAGTATCCTTTATAAAACATTCTGACACTCGTTTCAACCATTATGTTGTATCCAATAATTTAGGGACCAAAGCTGTAATTTATCCCGTTTTAGGGGCTTCCTTACAACAATTTTATGTCAATGAAAAACCAATTATTAATAATATAATAGGAACAGTAGAAGCTCCAAAATTATTAAATAGCTCTTGCTCTGCCGTTTTGTTTCCCTTTGCTAATCGAATCAATAAAGGACAATATAAATATCAAGGAGCATTGTATCAGTTAGAATGTAATGAGACAACTAGAGGTCATGCCATGCATGGCTTAGTCTATCAACAAGCCTTTGATTTGTTGGACTCAACAACTAGTAAAGATGTTGGAATAATTCGATTTGAATACCAACAAAATCATCAAGCCGTAGGGTTTCCGTTTCCCTTTAAAACGATTTTGACTTATACCCTAAAGAAGAACAGTTTGACCCTAGAGGTAGCCGTAGAAAATATAGGAAGCAGGAGCTTTCCTTTTAGCTTGGGCTGGCATCCTTATTTTTATAGTACAAATCTAGAAGAAAGTACTTTGTCTATGAAAAGCGAACAGCAAATTCAAACAGATGAAGCCATGATTCCAATAAGAATTCAAGCGAACAACTTTCCAAATCCCTTGCAGTTAGATCAAGAGGAATTTGATACAGGTTTTATCTTGGAGGCACCAGAAGTTTATTATAAAACGCCAGAGTATCAGCTAAGGATGAGCATAGAACAAGACATGAATAAACCTTATGTTCAACTATATATCCCTGCTCATCGACAAAGTATTGCTATAGAACCAATGACCGCAGCAACAGATTGCTATAATAATGATTGGGGAACTAGAGAATTATTACCTCAAAAATCTTATTCTGCTATTTGGGAAATAGAAGCAAGTACTGTTTTATAGTTGGGAATTTAAGGTTTAAAAACTAATATTTTAGCTTTTAACTATAGTTGAAAATTTGAAATTTAGTTGATTTACTTTGTGAAAGCTTCGTCGTTGAAAATTTAGCAATGTTTGATAATCAGTAAACAATTTTTTCGAATATTTTATAGGAAAACTCTTCATTGTTTTATGAAAAATAAGTATACTATCTTAGAAATTAGCACCAAAGAGGCTAAGGCAATTGTTTGGGATTTATATGGAATTGATGGGGAACTGAGCCCATTAGATGGGGAGCTTGATTTCAATTTCAAGGTGACAACAAGTAGCAAAGATCAATACATTCTCAAAATAAGTCGCCCTAACGCAGATGTAGAAGAACTAGATTTTCAGCAAAAATTACTGGAATATATTGCTTCCAATGAATCTGTTTTGATTCCTCAGGTCGTCTTAAATAAAGCTCAAGAAGGAATGGGGCTGTTTTTAGATGCTCAAGGACAAGCTCGGAATGTTCGCCTGTTGACTTGGATCAAAGGGCGTTTGTGGTCTGGAGTAAATCCTCAAACGAATAAGTTGAGATATCAACTCGGTCAAAAAGCAGGGAGTTTGACGGCTGCTTTAGAAGGTTTTGACCATCCGAAAGCACATCGAATACTGGAGTGGGATAATGCTCAGGTTGCTTGGGTATATGATTATTTAGAGTTGTTTGAAGGACGGCAGCGAATATTGATGGAGCATTTTCAGACCTTAATTAAAGCTCGATTACCAGCTTTGTTAAACTTAAGAAAAAGTGTTGTACATAATGATATTAATGATAATAATATTGTAATAAGTAAAGACCTAAGAGATCCCAAAGTGCTTGCTTTAATTGATTATGGTGATGCAATTTATACTCCTATTATTAATGACTTAGGCGTTGCAGGAATGTATTTACCAATGCATCAGCCAGATGTTTTGGCAGCAATTCTACCTTTTGTAAAGGGCTATCACGAATCTTTTCCTTTAGAAGAAAAAGAGTTAGCCTTGTTGTATAGTTCTATTGCAATGCGTTTAGTGATTAGTTTGACAAAGGCAAAAATTAACGAACAAGAAGAACCCGAAAACCAATATCATCAGATTAGCGCCCAAGCAGGATGGATGGTTCTGGAGCAATGGTATCATTTGAATGAAGCATTTGTAACCTATAATTTTAGAGCGGTTTGTGGGTTTAGCCCGCATCCAGAAGAAAATGACTTTAAAGAGTGGACAGCGCAAAAAGAGTTTAAATTAACGGACCTTTTCCCAACAATATTAAGGACAAAAGCTAGTCGAGTAGATTTTGGTTTAGAAAGTAAATTGATTGCTCGAAAAAATGATTTTGACAATGTTGCTTTGATGAATTATCGGTTGTCTGAATTGGAGCAAAAAAGCCCAGACGCTATTTTGACTGGAGGTTATTTAGAACCTCGTTTTTTGTATACAACCAATGCTTATCGAGTAGAAGGAAATAATGGTTATGAATATAGAAGTATTCATATAGGGACTGATTTTTGGTTGCCCGCTCAAACGCCTGTTCATGCCCTAGTAGCTGGAGAGGTTGTTTCGGTTCATGATAATGGCAATGACAAAGATTATGGACCAACGATTATTATAAAACATACCTACAACAGTAATAAATATTTTTATACACTTTATGGGCATCTTTCAAGAAGTAGTTTGACAGAGGTTAAAGCAGGACAAAAAATAGTAAAAGGTGCTTTGATTGGTTGGTTGGGAACAGAAAAAGAGAATGGTACATGGATACCACATTTGCACTTTCAAGTCATGCTTGACTTGTTGGGGAATGTATTTGATTTTCCAGGTGTAGCTCGTCCTGCTGAAATAGATGTTTGGAAGTCGATCTGCCCAAATGCCAACTGTTTTTTTGACTTAGCAGCTCTGGAACCTGTTCAACAGAAGTTGAATCAAAATTTAATTGATTACCGAAAAGCACATTTAGGTAAAGGCTTGAGTTTGCAATATAAAGTACCCCTAAAAATGGTGCGTGGGGATGCTGCTTATTTGTTGGATCAGTATGGACAAAAATACTTGGACACCGTTAACAATGTAGCACATGTTGGACATGAACATCCAAAAGTAGTGGAAGCAGGGCAAAATCAAATGGCTATTCTTAACACGAATTCTCGTTATTTGCATGAAAATATCAATGCTTTTGCACAAGAGTTGTTAGCAACGCTTCCTAAAGAATTATCGGTTTTGCATTTTGTTAATTCTGGAAGTGAAGCCAATGAATTAGCTTTAAGAATGCTTAAAACGGCTACAGGCGAAAAGGATATTCTAGCTTCAGAGGTTGGTTATCATGGAAATACAAATGCCTGTATTGAAATAAGCGCTTACAAGTTTGATGGGAAAGGTGGATTAGGGGCTCCAGAACATACCCATATATTCCCTTTGCCAGATGCTTTTAGAGGAAAATATAGAGGCAAAAGTGCTGGAATAAAGTATGCACAAGAAGTAGAGAAACAACTCCAAAAAGTACAGCATTTAAAACGAAACATAGCAGGTTTTATTATAGAGCCAATAATAAGTTGTGGTGGACAAATTGAACTGCCAAAGGGCTTTCTAGAGGAAGTTTATGCTACTGTTCGTGCTGTTGGTGGTTATTGTATTTCAGATGAAGTACAAGTGGGGTGTGGACGCGTTGGAAAAGCCTTTTGGGGATTTCAATTACATGGAGTTGTCCCTGATGTGGTAACAATTGGCAAACCCTTAGGAAATGGACACCCACTAGCAGCAGTCGCTTGCACGAGAGAACTAGCAGATAAATTTGCGAATGGAATGGAATACTTTAATACTTTTGGTGGGAATCCTGTGTCTTGTGCTATTGGTTTGGAAGTTTTACGAACGGTAAAACGAGAAGGTTTACAAGAGAATGCTTTAAAGGTAGGAAATTACTTGAAGGAAGCCTTACAGACATTATCAAAAAAATACTCAATTATAGGAGAGGTGAGAGGACAGGGCTTGTTTTTGGGTTTTGAATTGGTAGACAAAAACTTAAATCCTTTGCCCGAAAAAACAGATTATTTAGCGAACAGAATGAAGGCACACAAAATACTAATGAGTGTGGATGGTCCTCAACATAATGTGTTAAAAATAAAGCCTCCAATGGTTTTTAGTTTGGAACAAGCCAAAGAGTTGATTCAATGTCTGGGAAAGGTATTGGCAGAGGATTTTATGTTAGTATAAAGTATGAAAGAAGGGATTAACCAACAACTGATTAATCCCTTCTGGAAAAAACGAACTTACAACTAATCTACAATCATAGTTTTTGTATCTAGTTGTTGTTGTATAATGTTTTCAGGTAATTCCCGATATTCGTATTGTTGTGTACGCAATTGAGGTTCAAAGCCAGCTTCTGCAATGGCTTTCTGAATGCCATCTGCCGTAAAACGGAAAGCAGCACCTGCTGCTGAAACCACATTTTCTTCAATCATAATAGAACCAAAATCATTCGCACCAGCATGCAGACAAGCTTGTGCAACTTGCTTCCCTACGGTCAACCAAGAAGCTTGAATATTCACAATGTTGGGCATCATAATTCGGCTCATCGCCACCATACGAATGTATTCATCTCCAGTGTACGTTCCACGTTTGTTTACCAAACGTTTTAGAATCGTATCCTCATCCATGAAGGGCCAAGAAATGAAGGCTAAAAAGCCTTTAGTGTGTGCAGGCTTTTTATCTTGAACTTCCCGTGTCCAAACCATGTGCTCCATACGCTCATAATTCGTCTCAATATGACCAAACATCATCGTTGCACTAGTTGTAATGTCTAGTTGATGCGCCGCTTCCATTACGTCTAGCCATTCTTTTCCAGTACACTTACCACGAGAAATTCTTCGACGAACACGGTCATTTAATATTTCCGCTCCTGCTCCTGGCAAAGAATCCAAACCAGCATCTTTTAAGGCTTGAAGCACTTCGGTATGACTTGCCTTTTCTAATTTGGCAATATGTGCAATTTCTGGAGGTCCTAGAGCATGCAATTTTAAGGTAGGGTAGAGGGCTTTTAATTCTCTAAATAGATTGGTATAAAAATCCAAGCCTAAATCTGGATGATGCCCGCCTTGTAATAAAAGTTGCTCTCCACCAAATTGAAATAGTTCGTCGATCTTTTGTTGATACTCCGGTATTGTGGTTACATAAGCTTCCCCATGTTTGGGTCTACGATAGAAGTTACAAAACTTGCAATTCGCAATACATACATTGGTTGTATTAGAATTACGATCAATAATCCATGTTACTTTGTTGTGAGGAACATGGTGTTGTTTGATTTTGTTACCAACATACATTAATTCTGCTGTTGTAGCGTTTTCGAATAAAAATACGCCTTCCTCAGCAGTTAAGTATTCTAACTTTAAGGCACGTTGAAGCAAATGATCTACCTGCATAATTGTCTTTTATCTGTTATTCTAGAATAAAGTTCTTGATATTTAGTCTTTTTATAACGTCAGAAAGAATAAGTAAGTTTGATGAACTTTCATTTTTTTCTGAATCTTTTGAATAAAGATATTATTTTTTGAAGAATAGTAAATATTTTTTTTAAAATTTCACCTAAAATAAAAAATGAGACATCAGATTTATTTGATGCCTCATGAATATTATATAAGAATATCATCAAAATGGATTACAGAATATTATTCTGTAAATATTGCTTTAGCTAACTCTTCTAGGCTCTCTTTCCAGTTATCTGCATTAATATCATATAAGATGGCTTTATTATTCGCATTAAAAACATCAAGACCTGTCGATTTTTTAGCACCAGAAACGAAAACTCCTGGTTCTGAACAAGTCCAACTAGACACGACGCTTCCATCTGCTCTATGAAGAATATATTCTGTTACTATGTTCCAAACAAATCCTATAGAATGAGGAGGGATAGGAAATTTCACTCCTTTTGTTTCACTTTTTGTTACAGATGCTGTAAATGAATGAGTATTTGAATAACCGAATTCTACACTTGCCGTAACTTTAAAAGAGGGACCAGCAGGATCACTGACACCTGCCTCCACTGAAATACCTGTTTTGGTAGAAAAAGTTTCGCTATCAGTTGTGCTAAAACCGTTGGAAATTGTTTCACTATAATCTCCTTCAATGGTTTCCCCCGTATCATTAGCAACAGCATCTAAGTTATTCCATTTAGCAATTCGAGTCAATTTATAAAAAGGGGAATTTTGTATTCTCCAGCTTGAAGAATGACTATCATCTACCATATAAAAAGGAATTAGTGCTTCTCTAGTGTATATTTCAGTACCATTTGCTTCTTTTTCTACAGGTGCCTTAAGGCTAGCCCATTTTGGTACAGGATCTTCACTTTTGCTTGGCATAATATTTTTCTCAAAATAGAAAGCCCAGGCAGCAGC